>Ga0335072_10001266_pt1 | contig 41642 bp, 30 predicted proteins | sample Lox_Sample_21_FD_206725 | JGI IMG/M metagenome (GOLD analysis project Ga0335072, IMG submission 206725) | Soil microbial communities from Loxahatchee National Wildlife Refuge, Florida, United States - Lox_Sample_2.1 | ecosystem: Environmental > Terrestrial > Soil > Wetlands | place: USA... | reverse complement strand
TCCCGATACTGCGCCTCTTCTCTCCCCGCCCCCTTCCGGTTCCACTTTGGAAAAGGATTCCGCGACGATTCCCGAAACTCCGTGATCAGATCCCGGACGCGGCTCCGCCGCTCGAGCAGCTTCTCCACCAGTTGCTCCACGGCCGATGGATCGTTCTCATACCACGCCGGCGGCAGAACCTCGGCCATCTCCCAGATGGCCTGCGCCGGGGCCCCCTCCATGGCGCTCAGCCAGGGCTCGAAGCTCTCCCAGCCGGTCACCTCGCGGTACACAGTGTTGCGCACGTACGTCCCGCGCAGCGGCGCGTCCTCGAACCGCCATTCCGCTGCATTGAAACAAAATCCCTGGTCGATAAACGTCGCCCGGTATCGCCTTTCCCGCCCCTTCCGATAGAAGAGCGCCTGCCGTCCGTTGGCATTGCAGGTCCACTTGTCCAGCACCAGCGCTCCCGCGAATTCCTTCACGTTCGTCACCTCCAGCAGCTGCTCCTCGGGCAGATAGTCCGCCACATGCCCCGGCATCAGCCCTCCTACCATCTGCGAGCCAAACTGCAGCCCCGCCTGGCAGGGCTCGCGGCGATGCCCCAGATCCATCTCCAGCTCCTTCGTCTGCTCGATCAGCCACGGAGTCACTTCCACCACATCGCAGTGCGGCACGGTCAATCCGATCAGCGCCCCCAGCCGGGTCCCCAGCAGTTCGTTGGGCAGCACGCGCAGATGCTGCGGGTTGTTCTGAAATTTCACCACCCACGCGTTCCCGTCGGCGCCCAGCATGAGATGGCTCTGCGCGCCGCCCCGCATCTTGCGAATCTGCTGAATCGCCAGAACCGTCACCGCTCCTCCGGATTCCTCATGCTACTGCAAGCTGCGATCCGCGAGCCGCTCGTCCCGCACTGCCAGCGCGATCGCCATCGCCATCACGCAGTCGTCGTGTTCGCCCGCCTGCGCGCGGCATTGCCCATCTGCATGGCGCACAAAACTGCGGCACTCCAGCAGCAGCCGTTCGCTCTGGATCGACTCCGGCGTCTCCACCAGCACCGCATCGAGACGGCTCAAAATCTGGTGCCGCGTCAGCGTCGAGGTCAGGAATCCTTCTCCCCCTCCGTTCCGGTACAGGCGGTCATACCGGCAGATCCCCTGCAGATGCGCCAAGACCCCGGACCCATGATTGTTGCGCTCCACCGCCACCAGCGCCCCGTTGTACTCCCGAGCCAGCTCGACGGTGGCCATCGCGGTTTCCAGGGTCGTCAGATGTTCCTCCAGCTCCGCGCACTGCAACCCCGTCTCCATGTCGATCACCTCCACCGCTGAGTAATCCCCGCCCGCGCCGCCCCCCGCGGGATCCACCGCCACCACATAGCGGTTTCCCCGCGTCGGCGGAAGCCAGATGCGCAGGCCGCCGTTCCGGCGCGTCTCCAGCGGGCCTGTCACTTCGCTCAGCCGCCGGCGGATCGACTCACGGTCGAAGAAGCAATCGCCGCTCGCCAGAAAACACTCGTTGGCATCCTCCGCGTACTCCTGCTTCGCCAGGCCGCGAAAGTTCTGCTGCATCTGCCGCCGGTAGCCCAGCTGCTCCGCCGACAACCGATGCTTCGCCATCCACTGCCGCTCCTCTTCCGTCATCGATGCCTCCTCCACCGGAGTCCCGCGGTACGCCTCTTCCAGCCACCACGGAAAGAAGTGGCGCACCGTATTCGTCTTTCCCGCCTCCTGCCACTCCTTCCAGAAACATCCCGAGGCGCCGTTCGGCGTCGATTCCAGAACCAGCTCCCCGGCCGGGGAAAGCGTCGCCTGCAGTCCACCGAGAATCTCGGCCGCGTCGCCCGGCCAGCGCGCCACCTCCGTGCAGTGCAGGTTCGTAATGGTGAGGCCTCGTCCGGCGTTGCGGTCGCCCGCCGTTTCCACCAGATATTCGCTGTCCAGCTCCGGAAACACGATGCGCTGCGCGCTTTTCTGCACTTTTTTCAGCACTCCCTCCCGCCACGCCACCGGCAGGTGATCGAGAAAGCGGTGCACGATGCGAAAGATCTGTTCCGCCGCCTCCTGCGTCTGCGCCACCTGCACCGTCACGGTTCCCGGATACAGGATCGTGCGCAGAAAAAACCGCCCCGCAATCCACGTGGTCACCCCCATCTGCCGTGCCTTCAGCACGATGTTTCTCCGGCACGCGTTCTCGTGATAGGCGCGTTGCGCCCGGTTGGCGACCAGGCCAACACTCTGGCCCAGCCGGTTTCTGATTTTGAGGACCTTCTCCGTCAATCGGAGAGCCGTATCGCGGCTCCGATCGAACTTCACTCCCAGGCGGACAAGGCCCTCCCTTGTGCCATCCTCCAGGTCGAATTCCATGGTGGGCCGCGTTTACTGATTCATGGTGTATTCCATGGTCAGCTGCGCCGAGCCTGGACTGGTCGAGCATCCCGCACCCGCCGTCTGCACGCCCATCGACAGATTGTGGCCCGCCGCGATCGGGAGACTCGCCACCGCATTGCGATAACTGTAGGTCCCCGCCGCCAGCGTCACCGTCTTCAGCCAGGAGGCCGCGGTGCTGTCATACACGCCAATTACCGGCCACGTACTGCATCCCGCCGGAGCCGTGCCCACCGCGATGTCCAGCCGCGTCATGGCAATCGCCGCGCTGGGCGACCACACCGCTCCCAGGGAAGTGTTCGTCGAGGTGCCAAAGGTTCCGCCAAAGTAGCCAAACCAGGTCGAACGCCACGACTGCGAGCAGTTGGCGTTCCCGCTGGCGCTGATCCCGGTCGCGTACGACCCCGCCGGGCACTGCGTCGGCGTGGCTGCCAGCGCCGCGGCCGTAGCCGCATTCCCCGCACTCGCGGTGATCTGCTCCGTGCTGTAGTAATTCGAATCCGGACCGCAGGCCAGAGTCACTCCGCCCGCACCGGCGATCGAATAGCTCGTCGCCGTGGAACCGAGAACGTTGATCGTCTGGCCGCTCGTCGTCGCCACCTGGACCGCGTTTCCCGTCGTGTCGGTCTTGATGATGGTGAATTCCATCCCCGTCGGCTTCAGCCCATCCGGCATCGCCGTATAGCAACTCGGCAGGGTAAGCGTGAACCCTCCACCGGCCGCGTTGGCCAGAACAATATGGCTCGCCTTGGTCAGTGTGGTCGAGCTGGTCGCGATCACGGCGCTGGTTTGCAGGCCCGTATGCCGCACCGTGCCGTCGGCCATCACCGCGAAGTTGGAGGCCTGTCCGCTGAACCCGCTGTAGAACGAGTCGCCCTGGCCGCCGGAGAAGTTCTCCACCTCCACGCCGCCCTGGTTCGACTGGCTGCTCAGCGGGGTCACGAACACTTTCGGCGTCACTCCCGTCTGCCCGCTTCCATAATTCGTGTTGGACGAGTTATTCCCCGCGACGTCGAACGCCGTCTGCCGCGCCCCCACCCGCTGCTGCACATACTGCCCGCAACCCGCCAGATTGCTGACCGAGGAATAGGACGGCGCGCTCCCGTTCGCTCCCATGTAACTGATCCACACCCCGGTCGCGCCCGAGGGGGAGCCCGGTATCCCCGCCGTGTTGCTCATGTTCAGGCAGTCCACATTCGAAATCACCAGGTTGGAACTCACCGTGGCTTCCACCTCGGCGAAGGTCGCATTCGGGAAGCTCGTCGTATCCGGCCACTGGATGTGACCGCCATTAACCTGCACCCCATTCGCCTTCAGATCGAAGGCCGCAATCGCCGGCGAGTCCATGTAAGTGTTGAAATACATGTTCCCGCCGGTTCCGGCGTCCACCACCTCGTAGTTCGTGGCCCACGACGCATCGGCCGCTCCGGAATTGGCTTCCGTTGAGTTGTTGCACGGAGCCGTCGTGCACGTATACGGATAGCCGAAGCCGTGAATCAGTTCAAAGGTCGTCCCGCCTCCGGCGTTATAAACCGCTGCCTGCAGGGCGTTCCTCACCAGCAGGTTCTGCACGAAACTATCCAGCACCGTGCTCTGCAGGTTGAGACCGTAATTCGGTCTTGTCGCCGGCGAGAATGTCGACGAGGAGTAACTCACCGTAACATTGCGCATCTCAAAGTTAGCCTGATGCGTTCCGCTGCTCTCTCCCAGATAGAAAGCATCCTGCGTTGTATCATTCACCGTCACATCGTCGACATAGAGACCGCGAAACCACTGCAGGTTGAAAGCGTGGTTCGCATTCCTGTTGGCCAGGACCAGCAAATTCCGGAAGGTGCAGCTCTGCGCCTGGCTGGCCGTCGTGTTCTGCAGGCTGAACAAATCGCCGCTCAGGCTGCTCGGCACGCTGATCACCGTCGACGCATTCCCGTTATCCGCCGTGACCGTGGGGGCTGCGCTTCCGATCAGGCTCACGCACGCGCCATTGGTGGGTTCCGCCAGCGTTGCCGTCACGGCAAACGTTCCCGGCCCCAGCCGGATCGTCTGATTCTGACCGCTCGCATTCGCCTGGCTCAAAGCCGCGTTCCAGGCTGCGTTCAGCGTCGTATACGTGCTTCCGTCGACCGTGATCTCTCCGTTGATCGTTGTGCCGGTCACACCGCCCTGCGCACGGACGGCTCCGGGCAAAGAAAGATTGCCCCCCGTGTCGATGCTCGAGGTCTTCCCGTTGCAGCTGACCGAAAATCCCCCGGTCGAAGATCCCACCAGGCTCTCGGTGCAGTAGGGGCTTCCTCCGCTGAACCCGGTCGCACCGGCCGTGAGCGTCCATGCATTCGCCGGAATGCTGTACTGCAGCACATCCTCACCGAATCCATTGTTGTTCGCATTTTCGGCGAGCAGCAGGTTATAAGGCTGCGTCCATTTCGAGCACACGCTGATGCCGTTCACATAGTCGAGACAACCCACCGCAACCGCTGCCGTGAGTGAGCTGGTGCTGAAGGGGGGCATCTTCATGTAAAGACCATTGCGCCACGCGCCGCTCATCGTGTACCCGTAGGGAGTTCCCAGTCGCCCCTGGCCTTCGACCCACGGCGTGGCTCCCGCCGGATAATTACCGTAGAGCGCCGGCTGATTGCCATTCGCCATCCAGTCGCCGTAGTTGTTGGTACCGAAGCTCCCTCCAAACCATATCTCCCGCCCAATGCCGACGCTGCCATTGAAGGTCACGTCGTGCTGGTGGATCCCGTCCACAGCGATCGCGTAGTGATGTTCCTGCTCGATCGTGTCTCCCACCTGGAACTGCGCCAGCCCCGCTCCGCCATCGACCGCAATCGAGCTTCCGTCCACGGACCCGGTTGCCGGATTCCAGACATTCGTAGCTCGCGCCATGGGGAAGACCGTGTACGGGTTGTAGGACGTGACGTTGACGGCCACGCTGGTCAGGTTCGCCCCGCCGTTCACCACCCTGCAGCCGGTCGGACTCGTGTTACCCCCGGCACCTGTCAGACTCAGGATGGGCGGCGTCCCCCCGCTGTTGACCGTATAAGTCAGCAGCGGCGGCATGGTCATGTTTCCATTACTGTCGTAGCCGACGTAGTATCCCGAACCGCCGCTGGTTGTGCAGGATGTCACTGCACCGCCGCTCACCGTCGCCGCGACCGTGAGACCGCTGCCCATCTGATAGTTCGCTTTGGATCCGTACTGGGTGAATCCGCCACGATTTCCCGCATAGAGAATCGCGTTGTTGCCCGCCGTGTTGTATTCAATCGGGAAGGTCGGACAAATATTCGAACTCGGTGCGAAGTCTCCGGGCCAAAAGCCCTGAAGGTTGCCCGGCCCGACACAATCCTGGTTCAGGCGAAAGCCCATCCCCGTCATCCCGCCCTGCGCAACCATCGATCCGCTGGAATGGGGCTTGTTCAAAACCGCAAAGGTCAGGGAATTGCTGCTTGCCGCCAGCAGCGGTTCGCACTCCCAGTCCAGTCCGTCGGGCTCGAAGATGCAGGCCGGCCTCCCCGTCACGAAAGCCCCCGATGTCGTGTTGATGCCAACAGCGACATTGGTTTCCGGAAACGTATTCGACGTGGTCGCGGCGACCTGCATCGTCGTCGTCCCGATCGCGTTACTGAGGCCAAACTGGCTGTCCCAGTTGGCCGCCGCCGATCCTGTTACCGTGCTGCCGCCCGTCATTGCAGCAATGTAACCACTCGACCACGCGCGAGTAATATCTACCACCGGCAGTTCGTCGCCTAATCCTCCCGTTGTTCCCTGCGTCTTACTCGTGCTCAGCACCGTGCACGGTGCGGTGCAGGGCGACGTTCCGGACGCGATATTCGTGATGGACTTCACTGTCCCCTGGTAGACATCCGGCATCTCCTCGCTCGACAGCCGGATCGTTTCATTCCCCTCGTTGTCGCCGGCCGACATTCCGCCCCGCGACTGCACGGAGATCATTGCGCCGATATGGTCGCCGTTCGAGTTGGCGTAGTGGCTGATGCGCAATCCGCTGGAACTGCCGGGCGCATCTTCGGTGTCGTTCACCATCAGACCTACGGGTCCGCTCTGGGAGCCAAGGCCGGCCGAAAAGTTCACCGATCCGAAGTAGTTAATGTGATTGACGGCCAACCCGGGAGCCGGCATTGCCGCCAGCCCCGTCAGCTTCAGAATGTCAAATGTCGTAAAGGAAGGACCCATCGAAAACCGGTCGCTCCCGCCAACCCAGTTCGGGATCCGTGACGCGTTGCAGATATACTCCGGACCGCCGTACCGTTCATCGAGAAAACAACCCGGCGCCGCATTCGCGGGCGGTCCCATGTAGGCCCAACCAACCGCATCCCATTGCATCGAGGTTCCCCATGGCTGTGCCTCCGCCGTCTGATAGGTTGCCGGAGCCAGAACCTGACAGGCATAGGGATAGGTTTGGCACTGCTGCATCGACATCGCGATTCCGTCATTCGTGCCCGACCCGGACTGCCACTGGTCTGCGTAGAGACGTCCCTCAAACTGTTTCGCATTCAGCGGCCCCGTGACGGTTCCTCCGGAGAGTGGCAGCTGCGCAGCGGCCAGTTGATCGGCGTAATGCTTCGTCGCCGCCTGATTCGCGGATGCCGGATCGCCATTGAGATTCAGCGGTCCGGTCAGCGTTCCTCCTCCCAATGGCAACCACGAGCCGTTCAGGGAGGCGATGGCACTGTCGACGTACGCCTTCGAGATGGGTTGCACCGCAACCGTCGAGGGCTGCAGCTGTGCCCGCACCGATGCGATCGATGCGTTGGCCGACGCCGGTACCACCCAGTATTCCTGGTTCACGGTTCCGTCGTTCAGGTGGTAGACCGCCGTGTAGTAGGTCCCGGTCGGCAAAGCCGCGGCGTTGGGCGCGAGATTCACGCTCACAAATCCGTCCGCGCCGATCGTCGTACTCATGTTTCCCGCCGCCACGGCCTGGTTTTGCGGCGTGGTGAATGCGGGCCAACTGACCAGCAGCGTTCCGCCTGCCGGCGTTCCGTCAGCGCGGTAGACCGTCCCCGCCACCGTTGTCATGCTCATCTGTGCAACGATGCGCAGCGGAAGTACGGCTGCCGCGATCAGCATGAATCCGAGCGCCGCATTCCTCATCCGGCCAGCCATCCCTTTCCGCTCCCTGTAATCTCTGTTCCGCATATTCCTCGTTTCCCTCGCCGGCTTGATGCCGTATCGGCGGGCTTCCCTGCCTCCCACCCACCGGTACCAATAGAAAAGGGACACCTGAAAGGTGTCCCTTTTTTTTTCTTTTTCTACTATAAGTTCAGAATATCAGTTGGAGACAATAAACCTGCCAAAATAATTAATTATTTTTGGATTGCAAGTCCTTTCTTATGTTGGGTCATTACTTTCGATTTTGCCCTCCCCTCTTGACAGTTTTTCCGCATTTGGCTCCAGAAGCCCAAATCGCAAAAAAGAGGCGGTCAATCGGTCCATCGCGTCTCCATAAATTCGCGCCACCGATCGTGAACTGCGTCCTGTCAGAAAGACCGTCTGCATCAGCGTATAGTCCTCCAGCACCGCGTGCTGGACCACCGCGCGCGATGTCCTGTCGAGCTGCCGGATGCACTTCTCGACATCGAGAACAAAGATCAGACCGTCTTCGAAAGTCCGAAGCCGATAGCTCGACACCTGGCCTCGCAGAACGATCCTGCCCAGTGCCGACGGTGTCCGGCCCAGTTCCACAGATAACTGCAGATAGCGCCGCAGCAGCGCCACTGTATGTTTGCGATAGCAGGCGTAACCAGGGATTGGTTTCGGCCTGGCAAGCGGCAATTCCGTATCCGCAACTGCCCTGGCTTCCGGAACGATGCAGAGCACAGCCTGAACCGCGCTCATCCTCTGCTTCCCTTCGCTGCGGCGCAGCCCCTGTTGCGTCCCCGCCGTCCCGTCCGCCGCGTTCTCCAAAGCGGCGGCAGTGACCGCAGTTTTCTGGCGCAATCCCAGCAGTAAATCTCAGGGCAATCCTCAGCGCGGAACCACAGCACTCCGCAACTCTCACACACTTTGAGAAAAATTCGCAGGTACATCAGTCATTCTCCAGAGTTCAGCCGTCCGCGATTCCCGTGGATGTTGTTCGCGGAGTTGGGGGAGGAAAGATGGTTCGCCGCGCGCATTGCTGGCTTTAGCCATCCATTCGATCGTTATGAACACTTCAGCAGGTTGTGAATTTGCCTCCGGAAATGGGAATCCGCCCTACGGTATAGCTCGCACACCGGCTGACCGGTGAGCGAAAGTACTATGTCGAATTGGCGCAAGTAATCCGACACTAATTTCAAGGAGCAATGCGTTCAATGACCGGGAAGCGCCGGCCGCCCGTCCTGCATTAACTGAGTACTGAGGTATTTCCCGCTTCGTGCGGATTTTGCCGATACACGATTCTCTCTGCAAACCCCGGAGTAATGGCCGTATAGCTCTCTGCAAACCTCGGAATGAAATTTCTCGAGTTACACGAGCGCCTGCGGCTCGAAACCTGGCGCCGCATCGACCAGGGAATCCTCAGCAGTTCACTGCTGGCCCGACGGACCGGACTGGCTCAGGCCCATATCTCCAACTTCCTGCATCGCCGGCGCCGCCTCAGCCTCACCGCGCTCGACCGCATCCTTCTCGCCCAGGCCCTTAATGTGGAAGATCTCTCCCCTGCCCACCTGCCGGATCTGCCCTCTTCGCAACGCAACGGACGCGAACCCGCCGATGTGGTGCCCATCGTCTCCCAGAGCACGGCCATGATCTCGCCCATGATCTCCCCCAGATCGATCCAGGGCTCGCTTCATTTGCCTGTGGGCTGGCTTTCCGGATTTCCCGTGCGCCGTGCCGTGACTCGCCGCGGATGGGAGCGATTCGTCGCGGTTCGCGTGACCTCCATCCAGGCCCTCCCCATGGACCCCGTATTGCGCGTCGGCTCCATCGTGGTCCTCGATCGCCATTACAACTCTCTCGTCGCCCTGCGCCCTCCGCTCCCCAACCTGTACGGTGTTCGTGCGGGCGTGCAGTTGCTCTTCCGCCATGCCGTCTTCGAATCCAGCCGCCTTGTGCTCCGCCCCCGCGCCCTCGAATATCCCGTCGAGGTCATCGAACTCGCCCCTCAGGAAACTCCGGCCGACCTCCTCATCGGCCGCGTTTGCCTCTGCATTTCCGAGACCTGAGAGAGCCGGTTTTCCGCATCCCCGCTTTGATAGCATCGCCCTCAGAGGTATCGCTCCATGGACTCCACCCCTGCCCCGGGCAATGGCGCTCGCCGCAATGAAGATATCGCCCTCGACCTGCTCAAGTTCGTTGCTGTGACCGCCAGCGTTGGCCGTGGCAGCGTGCCGTCTACCGGTTTCGTCTCGGGTGGATCGTCCAAACCCGACGATCAGGTGACGCAGCTCCTCGAGCTCTATGCCCGCTGTCTCCGCGTCGTGGAAGGAAAGCCCGCATAGGCCCCCCGGTGCCTCCACCTCGTTCCTCCCGCCCCGGCGTTCTCGTTTGCGGAGCCGGTGTCTTCGGTCGCAATCACCTCCGCGTCTATCGTGCCCTCGAAGACGAAGGCTTCCCCCTGCGCCTCGTCGGTGTCGTCGAGCCCGACCTTGTCCGCGCCGGCGCTGCTGCCACCGACTGGGGAGCGCCGGTCTTTTCCTCGATCGAAGAATCCCTCGCCGCCCGCGCCAGAAACGAGCTGGATTTCGTCGCTGCCTCCGTTTGTACCCCCACCTCGCTCCACTTCGACGTGAGTCAGACTCTGCTCGCTGCCGGCATCGATCTCCTCGTCGAAAAGCCGATCGCCACCACCGTGAAACAGGCTTCCCGCCTCATCGATCTAGCCGCACGTCATGAGCGCATCCTGCAAATCGGCCATCTTGAGCGTTTCAACCCCGCGGTCCTCGCAACCGGGTCCATCCTCAATCAGCCCATGTTTTTCGAGGCGCACCGCCTCAGCATCTTTACACCGCGCGCCCTCGATGTCGACGTCGTTCTCGACCTGATGGTCCACGACCTCGACATCGTCCTCAGCCTGGTGCGGTCGCCGGTGCGCTCCCTGCACGCCGTCGGCCTGCCCATCCTCTCCCGCAAAGTCGACATCGCCAACGTTCGCGTCGAATTCGAATCCGGATGCGTCGCCAACTTCACCGCCAGCCGCGTCAGCACCGAAAAAGTTCGCAAGCTGCGCTTCTTCCAGCCCCATCAATATGTTTCGATCGACTACGCCCGCCGCGACCTTCTCGTCATCGACGTCTCCCGCGCCGCCCACGCCGATCCCACTGCCTTCGCCGCCGCCGCATCGGCTGGAGCCGCGGGTTTTCCCGGCCTCCACATCGAGAAGCCCCCGGTCCAACCGGGTGAACCCCTCCGCCTTGAAATCGAAGCCTTCCTCGAATGCGTTCGCACCCGCTCTGCGCCGCGTGTTTCCGGTGAAGACGGGCGCGCAGCTCTTGCCCTCGCGCTCGACATCAACGCCGCCATCGCCACCCATGCCGAACGCGCCGGATTAGCGCGCTTTGCGAACCAGCCATAATCGTCGGCGAATGAAGTCAGGAAAGAGAACGCACACGCTACCCCCTGACCCTGTAGCTTCTTGGCCTATTCCCTACTGGCTATTGGCTACTGCCTACTGCCTATCGACGCCAATCTCCTCCCGCACCCTCCGCATGGTTTCCAGATAGAAAGCCAGATTGTGCAGCGTATTCAGCACCGCCGCTAATGGCTCCTGCGCGGCCATCAGATGGCGCAGGTAGGCGCGGCTATATCGCCGGCACACCATGCAGTCGCACGCCGGATCCGGCGGCCCCTGATCCTCCGCATACTGGCGATTCTTGATATTCAGCCGCCCCTCCGACGTGAACAGCAGTCCGTGCCGTGCCGCCCGCGTCGGCAAAACGCAGTCCATCATGTCCACGCCCATCCTCGCGTATTCGGCAATCTCATCCGGATAGCCCACGCCCATCACGTACCGCGGCTTGTCCGCAGGCAGCAGCGGCAGTGTGGTCGCAATCATCTCCCGCGTCAGTTCCCGCGGCTCACCCACGCTCAGACCACCAATCGCGTACCCGGGAAAATCCATCTCCACCAGCCGCTCCGCGCACTCCTGCCGCAAATCGGCAAACATTCCACCCTGCACAATCCCAAACAAACTCGGGGACTGGCCATCGAATTCCCGAGCCCCGTTCCCTGATCCCCGTTCCCTCTCCAGCGTCCACGGGACGCTCGATTTGTGCGCCTCAAAATGCTCCTGGCTCCTCTTCGCCCACCGCAGCGTCATATCCAGCGAGGCCCGCGCCCGCGCCCGATCCGCCGGATACTCCGTGCACTCGTCGAACGCCATCGCAATATCCGATCCCAGTGCAATCTGCACATCCATCGAATGCTCGGGCGAGAAGAAGTGCGACGATCCATCGATGTGCGAGCGAAACGCGACCCCGTCCTCGCTCACCTTCCGCAGCTCGCTCAGGCTAAAAACCTGAAATCCCCCCGAGTCGGTCAGGATCGCCCGCTCCCAGCTCATGAAGCGGTGCAGCCCCCCCATCCTTCGGATCGCCTCATGCCCCGGCCGCAGATACAGGTGGTATGTATTCCCGAGCAGGATCCGCACATCCAGCCCTTCCAGCAGCTGTTGCGGAACCGCCTTGACCGTCCCCTGCGTCCCCACCGGCATGAACACCGGGGTCTCGACTGTCCCATGGGGCAACGTCATCGTCGCCCGTCGCCCCGCTCCGCGAGTCCGATGGATTTGAAAGCCGAGTGACACCTGCTGATTGTAACGACAGGAATCCGCCGTCCCGCGCTTCGCAGCCCGCGACTTCCGCCAGCTCTTCCTTCGGATCGCCCGTGTTTCCAGGGACCTGCAGTTTCAAGCCGTGTCCGGCCGCTTCCAGCTCCGGACCTTCCCAGGGACGCTGCGCGGTGTCATCTTCCCTGACAATGGCGCAGGGTGCCCGTGCCGATTACGTTAATACCCCGCACCCTGCAAAAATCCTGTCCCATTTCGCGCCAACGGGCGTACAGTGTTGCCGGGACTTCCCATTTGATTTGTCAGGAGGCTGCCATGTTGAAGCCTTTTCTGATTGCCTCGGCTCTCGCTTTCCTGGGTGTGCCGGCTCTCTTCCAGCAGGCCCCCGCCGCTCCGGCGACGCCCCCGGCCGCGACTCCGAGCCAATCCGGCGTTCCCGCCGACTACGTCAGTAAAGTCAATCCCGTCAAACCCACCGCCGAATCCCAAAGCTATGCCAAAAAGCAATACGGCTGGGATTGCGCCATGTGTCACGGTGATAACGGCGACGGCAAAGGCGATGTTGCCGCCGAACAAAAGCTGACCATGAAGGACTACCGCGATCCATCCGCGCTCAAAGGGATGAGCGACGGCGAGATTTACTACATCATCGAGAAGGGCAAAGGCCAGATGCCCGCCGAAGGCGATCGTGCCAAACCCGATCAGATCTGGAATCTCGTGATCTACATCAAGAAGATGGCCAATCCCCAGGCAACCGCCTCCGCCGCTCCTCCTGCTTAGGCGCTCGCGGCGCTATCCTCTCGTGGCGCTCGGCTCTTCCCGCCGGGCGCCAGCCCCCACCGGTAGTTCCAGCTGTTCCGTAGCATGCTCATCGACCCATGGCTGGAAGCACGCGCGGCAACGCGCTTCGTATAGTCCTGCCGCTCCCACCACCACCAGCGCCTGATTGCTCCCCAGCCTCTGCGTGTGCACCGCGGGCGCGCCGCACCGCACGCAGACCGCGGATAGCTTGCTCACCTCATCCGCAATCGCCATCAGGTCCGGGATGGGAGCGAACGGCTCCCCGGTGAACGTCGTATCGAGTCCGGCGAGAATCACCCTCCGCCCCAGCCGCACCAACTCGTTCACCAGGCTCACCAGCGAGGGATCGAAGAATTGCCCCTCATCGATGCCCACTACCTCATACCGGTCGATCGTTGGCATCAGCACCGCCTTCAGTTCCTCCACATTGGCCACCGTCACCGCCTCCAGCGTCTGTGCGCTGTGCGATGCGATCGCGTTGCGATGGTAGCGGATATCCAGATCCGGCTTGAAGCACGCCACCCGCTGTCGCGCAATCTGCGCGCGCTTCAGCCGTCGAATCAGCTCTTCCGACTTCCCCGAAAACATCGGTCCGGTGATAACCTCGATCCGTCCCGGATGCGTGGTTCCGGCGCTCACCATCCTGCTTCCCTCCGTTGGCTTCATCGCGAAGGGTCCAGTTTAGGCTGGCCGCCCGGGCTCCGATTGTGGAAAGCAGGGACCCAAATCGCCACCGTCAAAACCCCGAAGGCGCCTCCTCGATCCCCCTCCAGGCAGGCCTTTTCCTTGACACTCCACCCTCCCTACGCGATTCTATGAGTCAGGCTTTCCAGCAGAGACGGACGTGTGTGCGCTTCTGTGGAGGCCATTTCCAGGTATCCAGCTCCCGGACGCCGTCGTGACTTCGAAAACCACGCGCTCCTGTGAGCCCTTCCGTGGAAATTGACTCTGTCTTGTGCCGCAGACGGCTTTTTCCGTCCGGCCAGAAGGACTGCGCATTGACCTGCATCGCTTTTCTGGCGCCTTTTGCCCTGCCCACCGGCATCGCAGGAATGCTCCCCTTCCTGCTCATCATCGTCGTCTTCTACTTCCTCCTCATCCGTCCCCAGCAAAAGAAGCAACGCACCTGGCAGGACATGCTCGGCAAGCTCAAAACCGGCGACCGCGTCACCACCACCGGCGGCATCCGCGGCGTCATCACCTCCATCAAGGACGACGCCATCCAGCTCCGCATCCCTCCCGACAACCTCCGCATTGAAGTGGTCAAGAGCGCCATCGCCTCCGTGACCCAGGACGACGCCAGCACAAAGTAGAGCACCCATGAAAACCAATATCCGCACCAGACTCCTCATCATCATTGCCGTCCTGGTCGTCTTCGTCTTTGGCATCTTCCGCGTGCCCCATGGTCTCTCCGGCTCGGCGCTCAAACAGGCCGTCCTGCAGAACATCCATCTCGGCCTCGACCTCAAAGGCGGCATGCACCTCATCCTCCAGGTCAAGGTCGATGAAGCCATCAGCGCCGAAACCGACACCGATGTCGCCAGCATCCAGAGCGACCTCCAGCGCAACGGTGTCAACGGTGCCGTCGTCTCCAAGCCCGATCCCAGTCGCGCCGACTTCATCCAGGTCGCCAGCGTCCCTCCCGACCACACCAACGACGTCCGCTCCATCCTGGAAAACACCTACAGCTCCCGCTTCGACATCTCCCCGGGCGTGGGCAATAGCTGGACCCTCACCATGAAGCCCACCGTCGAGAGCGAAGCCAAACAGCGCGCCCTCGATCAGGCCATCGAAGTCATCCAGACCCGAACGAATACCCTCGGCGTCAGCGAGCCCATCATCGAGCCCTACCAGCTCGGCAGCTATCAGATTCTCGTCGAACTTCCCGGCGTCGACGATCTCGGCCGCGTCAAGGATGTCATCCAGTCCACCGCCCGCCTCGAAGCCCACGAAGTCATCGGCGGGCCGTACCCCGATCAGCAGTCTGCCCTCCAGGCTGCCGGTGGTTCCGTCCCGCCCGATGCCGAGCTGATTCAGAGCGTTCCCGGCGCCGCCAGCGAGGGCAGCGCGACCTCCTGGTATGAGCTCAGGAAGATTCCCGTCTGGGGCGGTACCGACATCCGCGATGCCCAGCCCGGACACAATCCCAATACCGGCGAGCCCGAAGTCGACTTCTACCTCACCAGCGCCGCCGGCGATAAGTTTGGCGCCTGGACCGGCGCCAACATCGGCAAGGACATGGCCATCGTTCTCGACAACCGCGTCCAGGAAGTCGCCGTCATCAAAGGCCAGATTCGCGATCAGGGCAATATCTCCGGCGGCGGCATCAGCGAGCAGCGCGTCAAGGACCTTTCCATGCTCCTCCGCACCGGCGCCCTGCCCGCCTCCATCGACTTCCTCCAGGAAACCACCGTCGGCCCCTCCCTCGGCGCTGACTCCATCCACCAGGGCGTCGTCGCCTCCATCGTCGGCATGGTGGCCGTCTGGATCTTCATGCTGGTCTACTACAAGGGCGCCGGCGTCAACGCCGATCTTGCCCTCTTCCTCAACCTCGTCATCCTTCTTGGGTTCATGGGCTTCTCCGGCGCCACCCTCACCCTCCCCGGTATCGCCGGCGTCATCCTCACCATCGGCATGGGCGTCGACTCCAACGTCCTCATCTTCGAGCGCATCCGTGAAGAACTCCGCGCCGGCAAGTCCCCCTCAGCCGCTGTCGATCAGGGCTTTGGCCACGCCTGGACCACCATCGTCGACACCCACGTCACCACCATCGTTTCGGCGGCGATTCTCTTCATCTTTGGCACTGGCCCCGTCAAGGGCTTTGCTGTGACTCTCACCTTCGGTCTGCTCGCCAATCTGTTTACGGCGGTCTTCGTTTCCCGCGTCATCTTCGACGCTCACCTCAGCCGCAAACTGCACGGCGAACCGATATCGATTTGAGTCGTTCAATTTTCGAGTGATTTTTCTATAGGCGGATTTTCGTGGAACTGTTTCATGATCCAAAAATCGACTGGCTCGGCAAGAAGTGGTATTTCCTTGGCTTTTCTCTGATCTTCAGCACCGCCGGGCTGCTTTCCATCTTCTTCTGGCATCACCTCCCGCTCGACGTGGACTTCCGTGGCGGCACCGTCGTTCGCGTCAAGTTCGCGTCTCACCCCGATGCCGATCGCATTCGCTCCGCCATCGACACCGCCGGCCTGAAAGATGCCCGCATTCAGGAGCCCTACGGTCCTGCCGCGAACAACGAAGTGCTGATCACGCTCTCCCTCACTGCGACCAGCCAGTCTGCCATCGACCAGGGTCGAGCAGGCATCGTCACCGCGCTCAGCCGCCACTATTCCCGGCAAAGCGATCAGGATCAGAACAGGCTCGATCTCGATAACGTCAGCGGTTCCGCCCTCGCGGCATGGCTCCAGCAAAATGATCCCGAACATCTCGGGAATACCGCCGACGCCCAAACCCGCTACCAGTCCCAGGCCGATGCCGTCCTCCATTTCCGCGATGCCGAGCACAGCGGCATCCTCGACTCCGTCGACAGCCTGCGCGGCGTCGTCGATCCTGCCGTCCTCACCGCGCTCCAGCAGAATTCCTGGCTCTCCGGCTTCTCCGTCCGCAGCGTCGAGATCGTCGGCGCTCAGGTCGGCAAAGTCCTCCAGCATCAGGCCGAGCTCGCTACCCTCTACTCTCTCGCCGGAATGCTCGTCTACCTCTGGTTCCGCTTTGAGCTCATCTACGGCGTGGCCGCGGTCGTCGCCTGCTTCCACGACACCATCATCACGGTGGGGGCCTTCAGCCTCTCCAATCAGGAAATCTCCCTTACCGTCATCGCTGCCATCCTCACCCTCATTGGCTACTCGATGAACGACACCATCGTCGTCTTCGACCGCATCCGCGAGAATCTCCGCCTCAGCCGGCGCGAGCCCCTCGCCGACCTCGTCAACCGCAGCATCAATCAAACCCTGAGCCGGACCGTCCTCACTTCCGGACTCACCTTCCTCACCGTGCTTTCGCTCTTTCTCTTCGGCGGCGAAGTCCTTCGCGGATTCTCCTTCGCCCTCGTGGTCGGCATCCTTATCGGGACCTACTCCTCCATCGCCGTCGCCGCTCCCATGCTCGTCGCTTACCAGGACTGGCGGGCTCGCCGCGGCAAGGCCGCTGCCCTACCCGCTGCAAAGAAAGCCAGGGTATGATGCTGCCATCCCCCCGGGCAACAAAAACCTGCATCCTAGTTGGAGCAGGCCCGCACTCCGGCGCTGGTGCTGTTTCTGGCTCCGGGTTTGTGGTATAGAGAAGAGCCGGCCCTGTCTGTCGGTTGGACCCCCGCTCCCGGCCTGGCGGGCAGGCTGGACATGACGTGAGAACCCGGCTGGGTTCGGTCCGCACTTCCCGAGTCGTGGTGCGAGGCGGGAACATTTCGGGCCCCCTGCGGTGTCTATACGAGATGTCAACTACTGAAAGGTCCGAGGTCGGCCATGGCAATGTTTGAAGACATCCTGCTGGAATCTGGGCACCAGATCAAGACCAAGAGCAAGTACTACACCCTCGTTGGCGTCCTGCTCAACGGCTCCGTCCTTGCTGCCCTGATTTTGTATCCGCTGATCTATCCGGAGGCGCTGCCCAAAGCCATGATGGCAACCCTCCTCGTCGCTCCTCCGCCTCCGCCGCCTCCACCCCCGCCGCCTCCGCCTGCCGTCAAAGTGGAGCGCGTCGTCTCGGAGATGATCAACAACCAGTTGACCGCTCCGACCAAGATCCCTAAAGAAATCAAGATGGTGAAGGAAGAGTCCGCGCCCCCCTCCACCGGCGTTGCCGGCATGGAAGGCATGGGCGGCTCCGGTGGCGGCGTCATGGGAGGCGTCCTCGGCAGCCTCGGTACCGGTCCGGCCCCCAAGATTCAGGCCGCTCCCCCCAAGAAGATCACCGTCTCCTCCGGCGTCATGGCCGGTAATCGCGTCGCCGGCGAGATGCCGCAGTATCCGGCCATCGCCAAAGCCGCCCGAATTCAGGGAACGGTCGTCCTGCAGGCAACGATTTCCAAGAATGGAACGATCGAAAACCTGCATGTCGTCAGCGGGCCTCCCATGCTGCAGGCCGCAGCCCAGGAAGCCGTCCGTGGCTGGCGCTATAAGCCCTACCTCCTCAACGGCGAACCCGTCGAGGTCGAAACGCAGGTCAATGTCGTCTTCAGTCTTGGTAGCTGATTTGAACCGCCCCGCTGCGGCCCTGCCGCTCCGGGGTTCTCCCAATTTTCCGGCCTTCCCGCCTCTCATCCTGCGGGCGGGTATTCCGTTAGCGATCTTTGGCACCTACCGCAGTCATGCCTCAGGAGGAAAGATTCAGTGATTCTCGCTCAGATCAACCATCTCGTTGCCAACCCGGCGTCCCTCGGCTTCTTCCAGGAGGGCCAGACTGTCGGATTCAGCCCGATCGACCTCTGGAACAACATGGGCTGGCTGGCCCGTGGCGTCGTGTTCGTCCTGTTCATCATGTCCATCTGGTCGCTCGCCGTCATGATCGACCGCTACCTCTATTTCAACGCCGCCCGTAAACAGTCCCGCGAGTTCGCTCCCCGCGTTGCCGGAGCTCTCAAAGAAGGGAAACTGGACGAGGCCGTCAAGGTCGCCGACCGCAACAAGAAGTCGCACCTGGCCGAAGTCGTGACCGCCGGCCTGCAGGAATTCCGCAACTACGGCGGCGGTGGCGCGGTCAGCGTCGAGCAGATCGAGTCCTCCAAGCGGGCCCTCGAGCGCGCCGAAGCCATCGTCCACGCCAAGCTGAAGAGAGGCCTCGGGTCCCTGGCCACCATCGGCTCCACCGCTCCCTTCGTCGGCCTCTTCGGAACCGTCGCCGGCATCCTCAAGGCCTTCCAGGAAATCGCCACCCAGAAGACCCCCGGCATCGGCGCCGTCGCCGGCGGTATCTCTGAAGCTCTGGTCACCACCGCCTTCGGCCTCTTCGTCGCCATCCCGGCGGTGTGGCTCTTCAACTACTTCACCAACCGCGTGGAGGCCTTCGACGTCGAGATGGACAACTCCTCCAGCGAGCTGATCGACTACTTCATCAAGCAAAGCAACCGCCGGTAGTCGGCCCAGCCGCCCTGCGCGCCGTCCGCGGTGCCGTCGGGCTGAAGAGCAGGTCAGCGAGAATCCTTTGAGTGCCGGGAGCCCTTCGGGCCTCCCGGCCCCTGATTGTCGCCGCCGCCTGAGAATCTCGATCGGAGCGTAAGCCAATGGCAATTGCAGTAAGAAACGAAGGAGCCAAGGTCAACGCCAACATCAACGTCACCCCCATGGTCGACGTCATGCTGGTGCTGCTGATCATCTTCATGGTCATCACCCCCATGCTCCAGAACAAGGTGAACGTCGATCTGGCCACCAGCACCAACGCCACCCCGATGGAAGACGCCAATAAGGAAGATTCCGTCGTCGTCGCCATTACCCGCGACAGCCGCGTTTACCTGGGCCAGAACCAGACCAGCGTCGCCAATCTCGGACCTCAGGTTCGCGATGAACTGGAAAATAAAACCAGCAAGATCGTCTACTTCCGCGCCGATGCCCGCGCCCATTACGGCACGGTGATGGATGCGATCGATGCCGTCCGTACCGCCGGTGTCGAAGAAGTCGGCATGCTCACCGAACAGCAGCAGCCCACCTCGACGACCACCCGGCCGCCCACCGCAGGCGGCCAGTAACCACGACAAGCGGTAAGAGTGCAAGAAACGAGGAACTGATTTTATGGCAATGAGCGTCGGCGGATCCAGCGCCCTGAATGCCGAACCCAATGTGACCCCCCTGATCGACGTGCTGCTGGTGCTCCTGATCATCTTCATGGTCATCGTGCCGGTCACCCCCCGCGGTCTGGATGCTCTCGTTCCCCAGCCTCCCAAAAACCCCAATCAGGAGCAGCCCAACGACCGCACCATCGTCGTTCAGGTTCAGTCCGGAGGCGGTGGCGTCCCCAATTACCTCATCAACGAGACGCCCGTCGCCAAGACCGACCTTGAGACCAAGCTCAACGAGATCTTCTCCACCCGCGCCGAAAAGGTGATGTTCGTCAAAGGCGACCCCAACCTGGACTTCCAGGCCGTGGCCACCGTCATCGACGTCGGCCACTCGGTGGGCGTCGATCATATCGGCCTCATCACCCCCAAGATCGCGGCCGGGCAGTAAGACGAAACGCCGCTTTCCCGGGCCACGGCCGGGTGCACTCCGGTACCCTTGCCTCGGGCCGCGAAAGCAGTACAATCGCTCTCGGCAACATTTGAGTGCTGGTTTTTTGAGGCTCCTGGCGAGCTGAAGGAGATGACAGACAGAATGAACCGCATCGCACGTTTACTTATGCTGGCCGCGGCCACAACCCTTCTGGTGGCCTCGTCGACCGGCTGTAAACGCCTGGAGGCCCGCAATCAGCTCAACAAGGGTGTGGAGGCCTACAAACAGGCGAAATACGAAGAGGCGATCGATCACTTTCAGAAAGCCGTCAGCCTCGATCCTACCTACCCCATGACCCGGCTCTACCTCGCCACCGCCTACGCCCAGCAGGTTGTGCCCGGACTCGATACTCCCGAAAATGAGAAGACCGCCCAGATGGCCATCGACGGCTTCATGCAGGTCCTCCGCGAGCATCCCGACGACATTACCAGCCTCAAGCAGATCGCCGCGCTCAACTATGACCTCAAGAAGTTCGGTCCCGCGCGCGACTGGCAGCTCAAGGTCCTTGCCGCCGATCCCAAAGATGCCGAAGCCGCCTACACCATCGGCGTCGTCGACTGGACCCAGGCCTATCAGAATGCCGTCCACGCCCTCCAGGGCAACGGCCTCCAGGATGATGGCCAGGGCAACGCCAAGATGCCCAAGGCTGTGTGCAAGACCATCACCGACGAGAACACCCAGCTCGTTAACGATGGCCTCAAGTATCTGCAGATGGCCGTCAGTCTCCGTTCCAATTACGACGATGCCATGCAGTACCTCAACCTGATGTATCGCCGCAAAGCCGATCTGGATTGTGGCAACGATGCCGATCGCAAGGCCGACCTCGCCCAGGCCCAGGACTGGGTCCAGAAAGCCATGGGCGCCCGCAAGATCAACGAAGAAAAAGCCAACGAGAAAGCCGCGGGCGGCGTCGTCATGCAGTAGCGTCCCACCCGCTCTTCAGTGATGCGAAACCCCCGCCGGACGGGGGTTTCGCTTTTCAGCGCTCCTGCCCTGCCCCCCGTCCCCTGCTGCCTGTCCCTGGTCCCGCTTTTCTCTGTACCCTGCCCCCTCGACCCTGTACCCTAGCTGAGGTGTTTCGCAAAGTTCTCATCGCCAATCGCGGCGAAATCGCTCTGCGTATTCTTCGTGCCTGTCGTGAGCTTGGACTCTCCACCGTCGCCGTCTACTCCGACGCCGATCGCGCCGCGCCCCACGTCCTCGAAGCCGATGAAGCCTGGCGCCTCGGCCCCGCTCCTGCCCCCGAATCCTATCTGCGCGGCGATCTGATCCTCGATATCGCCCGCCAAACCTCCGCCGGTGCCATTCATCCCGGCTATGGCTTCCTCTCCGAGAACGCCGACTTCGCCCAGGCCTGCGAGCAGGCTGGCATCAGGTTCATCGGCCCTCCTTCGTCGGCCATGCGCATCCTCGGTTCCAAAACCAACGCGCGCCAGGCCGCCGACGAAGCCGGAATGCCGCGCACCCCTGGCTGCGTCCATGCCCTCGCCTCCCCTGAAGAAGCCGCCGACGTCGCCGCCGGCATCGGCTATCCCGTCATGCTCAAAGCCGCCGCCGGTGGGGGTGGAAAAGGCATGCGCGCCGTCTTTTCTCCCAACGATCTCCCTTCCGCTTTCGCCTCTGCCAGCAGCGAGGCCGAGCGCGCCTTCGGCTCCGGCGAAGTCTACCTCGAGAAGCTCATCGAACGTCCCCGTCACATCGAGATCCAGGTCCTCGCCGACGAGCACGGCCACTGCGTCTCCCTCGGCGAGCGCGAATGTTCGGTCCAGCGCCGCCATCAAAAGGTCATCGAAGAAGCTCCATCCCCGGTCGTCGATCCCGACCTCCGCCGCCGCATGGGGGATGCCGCCGTCCGTCTCGCCCTCTCCGCCGGCTACACCAATGCCGGCACCATCGAATTCCTCGTTGACGACAACCGCAACTTCTACTTCCTGGAGATGAACACCCGTCTCCAGGTCGAGCATCCCGTCACCGAGCTCGTTACCGGCTACGACCTGGTCCATCTTCAGATTCGCGTGGCTCAGGGTGAGCCGCTGCCCTTCGCCCAAACCGACGTCCAGATCCGCGGCCACGCCATCGAGTGCCGCGTCTACGCCGAAGATCCCTCCAATGGATTCATGCCGTCTCCCGGCCGCATCACCCGCCTTCTCCAGCCCGGTGGCCCCGGCATTCGCGAAGACTGCGGTGTCTACGAGGGCTGGACCGTGCCCGTCGACTACGACCCCATGCTCTCGAAACTCATCGCTTACGCGCAGACGCGCGATCTCGCCATCGCCCGCCTGCTGCGTGCGCTCGACGAGTACGTCATCGGTGGCATCCGCACCAACCTCGACCTCTTCCGCCGCATCCTCAACGACGCCGACTTCCGCGCCGCCCGCATCGACACCGGATACCTCGATCGTCTGCTCGCCGCCACCCCGCCTCCAGCCGCTGAAAACGGTCACGGCGCCATCCCCGCCGTCGCCGCTGCCCTCTTTGAAGCTACCAGGCCCTCCGCCAACGGCTCGGCCTCGAACGGCCACGGGCCCGCCAGTGCCTGGAAGACCGCCGCCCGCCGCGACGCCGTCGGCCTTGGCGACTGAAAGTCGTCCCATGACGCTCCATCTCGAAATCGGCGGCCGCACCTGCCGGGTCGAAATCGATCCCGCCGATACGCCCGGCCAGTGGCGCATCCGCGTCGATGGCCAACCCGTCGCAGCCGATGCTCATCTCGTTCGTCCCGGCATACTCTCCCTCCTCATCGCAGGCCAGTCCTACCGCGTCGTCCTCGATCCCGATAACGCCGACCCCGCCCTCCACATCGGTCCGCAGCGCATCCCTTATCGCCTCGACGATCCCCGCTCCCTGCGCTCCCGCCGCCGTCAGGCCAGCGCCGAAGGCCCTGCCACTCTCAAGGCTTCCATGCCCGGCCGCGTCGTCCGCGTGCTGGTCGAAAAAGGCGACGCCGTTGCCGCCCATCAGGGCGTTCTCGTCCTCGAAGCCATGAAAATGCAAAACGAAGTCAAATCGCCGAAAGACGGTCGCGTCCGCGAAATCCGCGTCTCTCCCGGAGACGCTGTTTCCGCCGGCGACATCCTCGCCATCATCGACTAGCTGCTCCGGCGTCGAGCACCCGAAGATCATTGGCCCTGCCTCCAGCACCTGATCGGCTTACAACACGAAAACACGAATCTCGTGTTACACTGCTCTCGTGATGAAATCCGCCCTCCGCAACGTCACCGTCACTCTCGAACAGGACGTCGCGCGCTGGGCCCGCCTCGAAGCCGCCCGCCAGGATACCAGCGTCTCCCGTCTGCTCGGCGGCATGCTCCGCCAGCGCATGATGGAGTCCGACAACTACGAGAAAGCGATGCGGCGAGCGTTGTCGGGAAAGCCCATCTTCACAAGCGATGGCAGAAAAATGACTCGCGAAGAGATGCATGAACGCAGCCGTCTTCGTTGATACCAATGTCCTCGTGTACTGGGTCGATGGAAGCGACCCGCTCAAACAGCAGAAGGCCGCTCTCTGGATCGAACAGCTCTGGAAGAATCGCACCGGACGCGTCAGCTTCCAGGTCCTTCAGGAATTCTTCTTCGCTGCCACAAAACGAAAACCCAGGAGCATCGACCAGATCCGCGCCGAGGTTCGCCACCTGCTTGCCTGGCATCCCGTCTCGATCGACCCTGCGCTTCTCGAACGCGCCTGGAAAATCCAGGATCGCTACCGCCTTTCCTTTTGGGATTCGCTCATCGTCGCCGCAGCCAAAGCCGCCTCCTGCCGCTGGCTTCTCACCGAAGACCTCCAGGCCGATCAGAATATCGATGATGTCACGATCGTGAATCCGTTTCTTCGCTCTTCGGATGAACTCTCAAAATAGGCGCCTGCCTGCTCCCTGTTGCTTACTGCCTGGTGTCTGCTGCCGGCTGCCTGCTTCCCGTTGCCTGTCTTTCAATCACTCCGCCCTTCATCACAAACCCCACCCGCTCCATCGCCTTAATATCCTCCAGAGGATTCCCCTCGACCGCCACCACGTCCGCGTAATACCCCGCCTTCAGCTCGCCAATCTGCCCCTGCCAGCGCAGAATCCGCGCGCCGTTCAGATAGTCCGCCCGCAGCACCGCCAGCGGTGTCATCCCGTACTGCACCATCAGCTCAAATTCCTTCGCCTGTGTCCCATGCGGAAACGGCCCTACATCCGACCCCACTGCAAACGGAATCCCCGCGGCCACCTGCCGCCTGAATTCGTGAACCTTGTAGTCCAGCATCGCGCGCTCCCGCGCCGCATCCTCCGGCGATGCCGCATGATTCGCGAAGTATTCGAAAATCGTGAACGTCGGCACCGCTGGAATGTCCTTCTCCTTCATCAGCCGCATCGTCTCGTCGCTCAGCTGTGTAGCGTGATCGATCGACGCCACGCCTGCCTCTGCGGCATACAGCGTCCCCGGCTCGCCCTGCGCGTGCACGCCCACATTCGTTCCCAGCCGCGCGGCCTCATCCACGCCTGCCTTGAGTTGCGCCTCTGTGTACTGATACGGCGTGTGAAACCTCCAGAACTCCGGGTCGCCCGCAACCGCCGGCATCCCCGTCATCTCCGCCTCCGTCGCCTCCCGGTCCGGCCCCGTCTCGTACATTTTCACGAACGTCGACCCCTCCTTGTGCTGCTCCCGAATCGTCTGCACAATCTGCTCCACGTCATTCGCGTAGTCCGCGTTCCCCGGCACGTGCGCCGCCGGATTGTAGTGAACCGCATCTTCATGCCCGCCCAGGATGCTGATCGCGTTGCCGCTGATCCGCAGCCGCGGCCCCGGAATCAGCCCGGCATTGATCGCCCGTATCACCGCTGTGTCCGCCGACCCGGCCCCTTCCGTCCCCATATCGCGCTCCGCCGTGAATCCCGCCATCAGATCCGCCTTCGCTGCCTGTTCCGCCAGAATCGTCCGCCATGGCACCGACTCCTCGATCGTCTGCAAATCCTCCGCCCCCGGATGCAGGAACAAATGCACGTGCACATCGATCAGCCCCGGCATCAGCGTCGTATTGCCTAAGTCAATGACCTCCGCACCCGCCGGATGCTCCACCGCCGTTCCCGCCGCCGTAATCCTTTCGCCCTCCACCAGCACCTCGCCCGGCGTCACCATCTTTCCCGCCGCCACATCGAACATTCGCGCCGCATGCAGCACAATCGCATGCCCGGTTGCTGTCGGCTCCTGCGCCGTCAGCAGGGAACTCCCGCAAGCCATCGCCGCCACCACCGCCCATCCGTATCTCATCATTTCCTTCCGCCCCCGAACCCGAATCTCCAACCCCTAAACTCTAAACTCTCCCGCACCCTCCACCCTGTATCCTCCACTCTTCTCCCTGCACCCGCCACCCTGTACCCTGTAACCTGCAATGGACCCCGCCGTCTCCATCCGCGATCTCACCCGCCGCTTCGGCTCCTTTACCGCCGTCGATCATCTCTCTCTCGACGTTGCCCCCGGCCAGTTCTTCGGATTCCTCGGCCCCAACGGCGCCGGCAAATCCACCACCATCAAGATGCTCACCGGCCTCCTCGCCCCTACCTCCGGCAGCATCCAGCTCCTCGGCCTCGACTTCGCCACCCACGCCCTCGAAGCCAAACGCCAGATCGGCGTCGTCCCCGAAGGCCTCGCCCTCTTCGGCCGCCTCACCGCTTCCGAATACCTCCGCTTCGTCGGCCGCATGTACGGCCTCGAGCGCGAAACCACCAACCGTCGCACCGAAGAGCTCCTCGACTTTATGAACCTGGCCGACGAGCCGAAGAAGCTCGTCACCGACTTCTCTCACGGCATGCAGAAGAAGCTCGCGCTCGCTGCCGCCGTCATCCACGGCCCCCGCATTCTCTTCCTCGACGAGCCCTTCGAAGGCGTTGATGCCATCGCCGCCGGCACTCTGAAAACCATGCTCCAGCGCATGACCGAGCGCGGCGCCACCATCTTCCTCACCTCGCATGTCCTCGAAATCGTCGAACGCCTCTGCAGCCACGTCGCCATCATCCATCATGGCCACCTCGTCGCGAATGGCTCTCTCGACGAACTCCGCGCCGGCGTCGCCGCCAGCGTCGCTGCCATTCCCGCGAGCGATGCCCTCTCCGGTCTTCAACCCGGCGAGAAACTCACCCTCGAAGAAATCTTCCTCCGCATTGTCGGCGGCCCTGGCTCCGGTACAGCCGACGAAACCGTGCAGGAGCTCTCGTGGCTGGCATAGAAAACCCCTCCTCCCCTACGGCCGCTCACCCAGGATTTCTCTCCCCTCTCGCCCGCGAACAGTACGTCGCCATCGCCTGGGTGCAGTTCCGCAACTTCGTCAACTCTCTGCGCACGCGCCGCGGCAGCTTCGAGCTGGGCGCCCGCATCCTCATGGGCTTCGTCTTCACCGCGCTTGCCATCGGCCCATCCGTCGGTCTCGGCTTCGGCGCCTGGGCCGCCGCTTCTCACCATCGTCCTTACGGCATCGCCATCCTTCTCTGGATCCTTCTCCTCGCCTGGCAGTTCTTCGCCGCTCTCGCCCCCGCCCTCGCCGGCCAGAATCCCGACCTCAGCCACCTCCTTCGCTATCCCGTCAGCTTTGGATCCTGGATCCTCCTCTACCTCCTCTACGGCATCGCCGCACCCTCCACCATCATCGGTCTGCTCTGGACCACCGCCATCGCCATCGGCATCACCGTCGCCCGCCCCGATCAGGCCCTCTGGACGCTCCTCACCCTCGCCCTCTTCGCCTTCTTCAATCTCCTCCTCTCCCGCATGATCCTCGCCTGGATCGAGCGCTGGATGGCCCAGCGCCGCACCCGCGAAATCTTCACCGCCGTTTTCCTCTTCCTCGCCCTCGCCGCCCAGGTCTTTAACCCCGTCTATCACCAGAATTCCCGCCACCATCGCCTCTCCGATACCGAAAAGCAGCGCGTCACCCATATCCTGGACCGCATCATGCAGGATCAGCAGGCGCTGCCCCCTGGCCTCGCCGTTGTCTCGCTCGACCGCAGGGTCCAGCACCAGGATCTGCCTGCATCGGAAGCCCTCGCCGCCCTCGGCCTCTATGCCCTCGCGGCCGGCAGTCTCCTCGCCCTCCGCCTTCGCTCCGAAAGCCGTGGCGAAAGCCTCAGCGAAACGCCACGCCGCCGTGCCGCTGCTGCGCGCAAACCCAGCCGGCCGGCACTCGATTTCTCCGGACCCGTCGCCGCCGTCTTTGAAAAAGACCTGCGCTATCTCCTGCGCAGCGGACCCATGCTCTACAATCTCGCCGCGCCCCTGGTCATGGTCTTCCTCTTTGGCGGAGCGTTTCGCAGTGGGCAATTCTCCTCCAGCATCCGCCTCGAATACGCCCTCCCCATCGGCATGGTCTGGGCTTTCCTCGGCCTCGCCCGCCTCATCTCCAACAACCTCGGCATGGAAGGCGATGGCATTCAGTTCTACTTCCTCTCGCCCACCCCCATGCGCACCGTCATTCTGGGCAAGAACTTCCTCCACCTTCTTCTGTTCCTGTTCGAGGCCATTCTCATCTCTGCCGTCGTCGTCTACCGCTTTGGAATTCCCGCACCCAACGTCATCGCTGCCACCGCGGCATGGCTGCTCTTCGCCGTTCCGGCGAATTTCGCCATCGGCAATCTGCTCTCCATCACCATGCCCTATCGCCTCAACATGACTCGCATCCGTCGCGAATCGGGCGCGGTCGGCAACGGCCTCACCAGCTTTCTCACCCAGATCTGCATCCTCGCGGTCGGTGCCCTGGTGATCGGCCTCTGTGCCTTCCTGGGCTATCCCTGGCTGCCGGTGCCCATCCTTCTGGCCCTCGCCGTCATCAGTTTCTTCGTCTACCTGCGCATCCTGTCGGGTATCGACCGCATGGTCCACTCCCGCATGGACTCCCTCACCCTCGAAGTCATGAAAACGCGATAGCCCGCACCAAAGGAAAACGGGATCAGCACTCCCATGCCGACCCCGCTCCCGACTCCCTGTTCCCTACTAGCTATTCCCTATTGGCTATTCCCTACTCCCTGTCTCTCACACCAGCTCATGCCCGGCAAAGAAGTATCCGATCTCGAACTGCGCCGTCTCTTCCGCGTCCGATCCGTGAATCGCGTTTTCTTCGATCGATCCCGCAAACTTCTTCCGGATCGTTCCCTCCTCCGCATTCGCCGGATTCGTCGCTCCCATCAGCTTCCGCAGATCCAAAATCGCGTTGTCCTTCTCCAGCACCAGCGCCACAATCGGCCCCGACGACATAAACGTCGTCAGCGATCCGAAAAACGGCCGCTCTTTGTGCACATAGTAGAAACCTTCCGCCTGCGGCTTTGAGATCGACAGCTTCTTGATCGCCACAATCCTGAAGCCCGCCTTCTCGATCTCCGCCAGAATCGCCCCCGCATGGCCCTTCCGCATCGCATCCGGCTTAATAATGCTGAACGTTCGCTGACTCAACGCATCGTCTCCCTGAAAAGAATGTCTTGTTACCAGTGTAGTGCAGCCCCTCGTCGGAGCTGAGCCCTCATCCACTCGGGTCATCCGCTCCCATCAGCTCTGCCTCCCCCACAACCATTCGTCGATTCGCCTCGCAGGATGCACGCAAAAGAAAAAGCCGGCCCGAAGGCCGGCCTTCCCGTTGCTGAATCCCGCCTCAGAACGTCAGGTGCAGTGACATCTCCACCAGGCGCTGGCTTCCAATCGTGTTCTGCACCACGCCCAGCTTGTTGCTCGCCGCGCCCGGCACCGTGTACAGCTCGTACGCACAGCTCGGTGACGAGCCCTGGCAGGAAGCCGTCCCGGAGGGCGTTGTTACCGTGTTGCTCTGGCTTGGCTGCACCTGGTGTCCGTTCCCGTTTCCACCCAGCTCGCTGAAGTCCGGATTCAGCGTGATGTTGTTCGTCGGAACGTCGAAACTCGGCGTGTTCGTCACGTTGAACACCTCGAACTGATAGTAGAGGTCGTATCGCTCCTTGATGTGGACGTCCTTCTGCAGCGCGATATTCGCCTGCTTCTGGAACGACTGGCGGAAGATGTTCCGCTGTCCCGAGACGAAGTTCGTCTCGTACACATCGCACAGCGGCCCGCCGCCCGGCCCGGCATTGCCACCGCCGGTCGTGGAGTCGCATTGCGGCACGCCCGTGTCCCCGGGGCTGATCAGCGGAATATAAAAGTCATCCGCATGCAGCGCCGGTACGTAGTTGGCCGTGACCCCGCCCTTGCCGTTCGGGCTTCCGTAGGTATACGCGCCCGAGTTCCCTGTCGCCACCGACTTCGGGCTGATCCCCGGCTTGATCGGCACAATCGGGTTCGACACTTCGATGTTGCCGCCGAAATACACCCCGCCCGCCGATCCGGAGTAGTCATACACGCTGTACGGCTGCCCGCTGTTCAGCGTCGTGATGCCCAGCAGCGACCAGTTGTTCGCCACGTAGCTCAGCCAGTTGTTCGACTTCACCAGCCGCGGCGACTGCAGCAGATAGTTGAAGCTCAGCGTGTGCGTCTGATCGAAATCCGCCGACGCGTACGACTCGCGCAGATCGTTCGGATTGTCGCCGGTGAAGAACAGGCCCACGTCGCTCTGTTCGTCGAGCGTGTGCGACCACGTATACGACCCCCCGACCTGGACTCCATGCGACAGGCGCTTGGTCACCTGCGCCTGCAGAGCGTCATACGAAGAAATCCCCACCGTCTGAAAAGTCGTCGAGTTGGGATCGTACCCAATGTAGGGCACGCGCAGATCGACGTTGCCGCCGCTGTAGGTGTCGTACGGCTCGCTCGCCATCGGCAGCGGATTGCCGAACGCGTCCGTCGCCGTCGGGCTCAGCACCTGCAGCCCGTACGAATTCGTCTGTCCGTTGATCGGGTGACTCGCTGTCGCGATGCCCGGCTCGTTGAACGGAATCGGGATCACCCCGTGCTTGCCGCGATTGCCCACATACCCGATATCCACCGCCGTGTCGTTGCGCGGCTGCCACTGGAGATCGAACATCCAGTCTTCGGTGTAGGGCAGCACGTTGTGAATGCCGTAGTTGCCGATCACCAGCGGTCCGTTGGGCGCCCCATCCCCGCAGTTGAATCCCAGCAGCGTCGTGCCGTTGTAAACGTTGGCCGCCGTGCACGCGCTCTCGATCGAATCGACCGTCGGCATCGTCGAAGCCAGCTCCGCCGGCGTCGTCGGCGGTGTCAGCGTCGGGAAAGGCGCACTCAGATTGCCCGTCGCCTCCGAATACGCTGCAAAGGGAGCCTCCTGCGTCACGCCAAACGGTCCGCTGATCCCCGAGCCGGCCGGCGGCGACAGATACTGGAAGTACTCGCCGCGATCGTAGTACAGTCCCGCTCCCGCGCGCACCACCACCTTGTTCCTGAAATACCCCGGCGACCATGCGAAGCCCAGCCGCGGCGCGATCCCCCACTGCCGTCCCTTCAGCGTCGAGTCGCTCACCCCCGAAGTGCCGTACTGCTTGTTATTCCCCGCGACGATAAACCCGGTGTTGGTGACCGCGCTGTCCGTCGACGCATACAGCGACGGATCGAAGTTGAACAGATCGCCGTTCTTCTCGCTGAACGGCCCGTCGAAGTCGTAACGAACCCCCGCCGTAATGCTCACATTGGGCAGGATCTGCCACTTGTCCATCGCATACGCGCCGGCGTCGTTTGACCGGTAGTAGCGGTTCGTTTGCCCTTCCAGTACCGTTCCCGAATACAGGCTGCCGGTCAGGAACTTGTCGAACCCCTTGGTCTCCAGTTCGGAATGGCCCGCGACGTTGTTGCGGATATTCAGCTGGTTGTAGTTGTAGTCGAAGCCCACGCTGACCGTGTGCTTGCCCAGCGAGAAGATCGCGCTGCTGGAAGGCGACACGCGATTTTCGAAATATCCCTGATCGACAAAGTTATCCCCGTTGTAAGGCCCGACCTTCCCGCTCAGCGACGCAGAATTGTTCTCTCCGAAATCCACCAGTTCGATGCCGGGCATATCGTTGCCGGGCATGCTGATCCCCACATCGGATGCAGAAAGCGGCGTCGCGAAGTTACTATAGACCTTCTGCCGCGAGAAGCCGATCTGCTGGCTCCAGTTGATCCTGGGCCCCAGCGCAATCGAGTTCCCCAGCGCGAAGACCTGCGCACCCGTATCCTCTCGCTCCGGGAAACCTTCGCTGCTGCTCGACGCAAACGGGCTCACCGACGGCATGTGCTGATAAAAGTACTTCGTCCACATGTGATCCGTGCCCGTCAGGTTGTAGTCCAGCGACGCCGTTCCCTGGTCCCCGCCGAACGTCGAAGTCCCCTGCAGCGTCACGTCCGGTTGCTTCTGCGCCAGCTGCGAGACCGCATTCGCGTCCGCCGATGGAATCAGGAAGTGCCCATTCGGCAGCTTCGCATTCAGCAGCGCCACGGCCGCGCCATTCCAGCTGGTGCTCGCCGGGCAGGTCGTCTTCTTGCTGCCTCCGCCCGCGATCGTCGCCGTCACATAGCTCGCGCACGCCGCCGCAATGCCCGTGGGGCTGCGATCGTCGGTGAGCCCCGCCGGTACCTGCCACTGCGAGAGCGCGCCCGTCTGATCGGAGTCATACAGATGCTGGTAGCCGAGGAAGAAGAACAGCTTGTTCTTCACGACCGGCCCCCCCAAAGTCCCGCCCACCGTCCAGCGATGCAGTTGCGGATCCTCTTCCGACGCCGGCAGCGTCCCCAGCTGCACGTCCTGCTTGTAGAAGAACGGATCGGCGTTCATGAAGTTCGTGCCGCGCTGCCCGTAGATCTGTCCGTGAAAACCATTCGATCCGCTGCTCGTGTTGATGTCCACGTGCGCGCCGCTCGTCTGTCCCTGCTGCGCGTCGTACATCGACGTGGTCACGCTGATTTCCTGCATGAACTCGGGCGGCGGTGAAGGCAATCCGTTGCCGTTCGATCCGTACACCGCGATGTTGTCCTGCGCCTGCCCGCCCACCGTCGAGCCTTCGCCGATGTTGAACTGATAGCGCTGCGACTCGTCCTGGCTCGAGCTCTGGCCGTTGAACAGGTTCGTCACGTCCACACCGTCTACGGTGAACGTGTTGCTCGTGGCGCGCTGCCCGTTCGACCAGATCGGCTGGTTGCCCAGGCCCGCGTCGGTCCCGATCCCCGACAGCAGCTGCGAGCTCACCCCGGGCGCCAGCACCGCCAGCTGCGTGAAGCTTCCCGTCGCCAGCGGCGTCGACATGATCTGCGCTTTATCCAGCGTGTAGCCGTTGGTGGTATCGGTGGCGTTGAGCAGCGGATTCGCCGTCACCGTCACCGACTGCGACACCTCGCCCGGCTTCATCGAGGCATTGATCGTGGTGGCGCGATCTTCCCGCACCGCGATCGCTGGATAGTTCACCGTCTCGAAGTTCTGCTCAGTTGCCGTGACCTTATACGTGCCCACCGGCAAATTCAGAATCTCCCAGTAACCGTTTTTCTGCGTCGTCGTCGACCGGGTCAGCCCCGTCTGCTCGTTGACGACCGTCACCGCTGCATTTTGCATCGCGGCCCCGGATACGTCCGTCACCGTCCCGTTAATGCTGCCGAGCGTTTGTTGCGACTGGGAGAGAGGAGCAAAGAAGAGAGTTGCGAAAAGCAGGCAGACCGCTGCAGCCCAGCGGGAGCAAAGGAGTGTCTTCATTTTTGTCTGGCCTCTGAAAGTAAAGATGTTGCCGGTTCACAAGGCGGGGAAACGCCCTGTGATGCCACCCATGGGGAATCTACCCGGATCGCTCGTTCAGCATGTCATCCGAGGATGAATGCCGCGTTAATTACAGCATTAATCCGCTGCCGCTTCCACCTGCTTTTCGACAGGTTCGCCCGGATCGGTGGAAAAGTGATCTCTGACGCGTACAAATAGACGCTAGAAGCTCAGCCGAAGCCCCAGCTGCAGCTGCCGCTCGCGATTCATCCCGCCGCTGTTGGCGTTCGTCACACCGCCAAACGCCGCGGTTGGATCCCAGGCGTACTCGGTCTGGTTGCTCCCGTTCACCAGCACGGTCCTGGTCGCCGGCCTTTCGCCGCTCTGCCAGGTCAGCGTCGCCATGTTGGCGTGGGTCGTGTCATTGCTCACGCGATATCCCACGGTCTGGATATCTGTAACATTCCGATGATTCAATGCGTTAAACCCCTCACCCATGATTTCGAATGAGCAACGGTCGCTGATACGAATGCTCTTCGTGAACCGCAGGTCCAGGCTCACCGTCGCCGGATACCGGTAGGTATTTCGCCCGATCGGCGGCAGCAGATCCTCGCCGCCGGTCCCGTTCAGATTTCCCCCCAGGCTTGCAATCGGCACCGCCATCCCCGCCGTGTTGTCCGTGAACGTCGCATTGGGTTCGGTCACCGCCTTCAGGCAATTCGCGCCGTCGCCGGTGGCTCCGCCCGCATTCAGCCAGTCGGCATACGAGCACGACGGCGTCGGCACCGCGCCCATCGTCCTCATGGTGTACGGAAGCCCCGTTCGCCACGCGCCCGTCCCCGCCAGCGCATATCCGCTCAGCAAAAATCCCGCCGGCCCGCGCAGCCGCCACGGCTCCCGGACCACCACCCCGCCCGCCACGCGCTGCCGCACATCGTAATTCGAGGTTCCGTGTTCCAGCTTCACATCCGCCGGATCGTAAACGTCGTTCCGCTCCGCGAACGTCGCCTCATTCTGGTTATCGTCGATGGCGTGCCCCCAGGTGTACGCCGCGTTCACCGTCAGCGGCCGCGACATCCTGCGCGTGAGCCGCACCACGGCCGCGCGATCGCTGGAGTTCGTTTCGCTCACGATCCTCGTCACGGCGCCGTAAGCCCGGTTCAGCCGCTGGTAATAGAAGCGCTGCGGTTCGTAGATGCGATTCGTGTATCCGGAAACTCCGCTCGTCGCCTTGCCCAGCGGCCCGAGCTCCCCGGCGTTGCCCGGCGCCTGCACCGTGTAGAACACCGTTGCCCAGTTAGCCAGATCGATATTGGTGTCGATGAACTGCGTCAGATCGTGGCCATCAGTCGCCATTCCGGTCAGCGTCAGCGTGGTCTTCAGTCCGACGTTCTGTTCCAGCGAGAGCTCCAGCTCGTTAATTTGCGGAAGCCGGAAGTGAGGATCGAAATAGACCGCCTCCGCAGCCGTCGAATTGTGATTCGGCGCATTGGGATTCACATATGGCGTTTCGTCGCTCGCAAACACGTACGGGAACGGCGGCGCTGCCGCATCCAGAGGCCGATACGTGTAGCTCCGGGGCGATCGCTCCGACCCCGTAGAGGTCAGAGCGCTGAACACCATCGCGTTCGGCACGCGCGCGGCGTAGATGCCAAACCCGGCGCGCAGGACCGTCGTCCCTTTCCCCAACACATCCCACGCAAAGCCTGCCCGCGGCCCCCACCCGTTGCGCGGATGCGCCAGGTGCGCGGTCTCAGGGATATCCGCATTCGCCAGGGCCGGATTTGTATCAGGCACCTGTTCATATTCGTAGCGCGCGCCCAGTGTCAGCGTGAGCCGCTGGCCGAATCTCCACTCGTTCGCAGCGTACGCCGCGAAATCCGCAGTCTCGAAGGCCCACTGCGACGATCCCACCGTCTGCCGGAACCGCGAATAACATGGATACGGCCCGGTTCCCGTCGTGGTGGCGCCGCAGCTGCTCGGTGCCAGCATGTCGGAGAGAAAATCCACGAGGCTCGCATAGGAATATTCGCCGTTCTCTCCGTTCAGACCCTCCAGCGTGTCGGTCACGTAGTTGTAGTCGTATCCAAAACGCAGCGCCTGCCGTCCATGGACCCACGTCGCGCCGTCGGCCAGTTGTTGCCGGGTTTCCAGCGGATACTCACGCTTGTTCATCGTATCCAGCGTCCCGAAACTCAACCCTTCACTCTTGTCGATGGAAACCTCCGGCGGCAGCCCCCACGCATTGTTCGCGAATTGCCCCTCAAACGCGCTCGCCGTCCCCGGTGCCTGCGTCAGCAGATCCCGGTTGTATTCATAGCGCGCGCTGCTCAGCAAACGTGGGCTCACAAACCACTCCCACCGCGCCACGGCGGTATCGTCGCTCGTCGAGCTGCCGCCAAAGCTGCCGACGGCATCCGTTTCCGTCGCCCCTCCCAGCGCCGAGCGCAGCCCCGTCCGCCGCATGGAGTTGTACTGCGCCACAATCTCGTTCCGCGCATTCGCTCGCCAGCTGACCTTGGGAAACACGATCGTCTCCCGCGTCGATCGCGGCACCGCTCCCAGCATCCCGTTGATCTGGCTCAAAGCGTTCGTCCACGCGCATGCTGCACGCGCCGTCGAGCCGTCGCTTCCTCCTGCCGGACAGCCTGTGAGCAAAGGATGCGTGCTCGTCGCAATCCGCGTCTCCAGCGTCGTCAGCGAATCCACCGATGGCGGCGCAAAGAACAGCTCCGGCTCGTTCGCTCGCGCCACCGCCGGATCGTTCCGCACATACTGCTCCCAGGCGAAATACCACCAGAGACGATTTCTTCGCAGCGGACCTCCGGCTGCAACTTCCCACCGTTCCCGCCGATCCGGCGCGTGATACGGCTCCTCGACATACGTGATCGGCTGTCCGTTCAGATAGAGCACCGGCTGTCCGGCCGAAGTCACGGCTGTCCCCGCCGGTTCCTCCACCATGGTTCTGCTGAATGCATTCGCTGCCTGCCCAAAGCGCCCGCGATCGTAGAACGTTGCCTGCCCGTGCATGCGGTTTCCACCGCTTTTGGTTACGCTGCTCAGCGCGCCGCCCGCTGCATGCCCATAATCGATTCCGACCCCGGAAGCACCAATCTGAAATGCGCTCACGGCGGACTGCACCGTCGCGAAGCCATTGCCCTCGGTGGCCCGCTGGCTTCCGCGAAAGGCGAGCCGGTGATCGGTTCCATCCACGTCAATGCTGTTCATCAGCGGGCTCAGACCGCGAAAGCTCGCAGCGCTCTCCTCACCGGTCGCCGACCCCGACAACAACACCGCTTCGCTCGACCATTGCCCGCTGTTATTCGGCAGCGCTCCCGCCAGCGTGTTGCCCGCGCTCTCCGCTGCGCTTCCCGATTCGGCCGCCAGCCGCGCATCGACCAGCACCGTGCGATGAACCCAGTTTGCCGTGAGCCGCGGATTCAGCTGGGCCGCTGTGCCCAACCCCACCGTCAGATGATCCGCCTCCCACTCGGACAGCCCCTCTGCGCGCACCCGCAGCGTGTACTCTCCGGGAGCAACCTCGCCAAAATTGAATCCACCGCGCAGATCGCAGACCGCCTCGGTTCGCTCCCCCGATGCATTCTCTTCCAGCCATACTGCCGCGCCCGCCAAACCACGCCCATCGGGCCCGAAGACTCGTCCGCCGACCCGTCCCCCCGTCTCCGATTGCCCCGCGCACAGCGCTCCCCCGCCCAGCATCGCGCCGAGCCAAACCCATACCAGGGCCGCCTTCCATTGTCGGGGGAGCCGCACCTTCACTCACCAAAGACCGCAAAACGAGCCCGCCCACCAGGCCGGCCCGCCATTCATTTCTGCCAGATAGGTCCAGGCTAGCCCTTTCGTTAAACTGAAAACAGCGAATGTTTATCGACGAAGCCAAAATTCGGGTCAAAGCAGGTGACGGGGGTAATGGCTGCATGGCCTTCCGCCGTGAAAAATTTGTTCCCCGTGGCGGACCCTCCGGCGGCGACGGCGGACACGGCGGCAACGTGGTGCTCGAATCCACCCAGCGCCACAACACCCTGGTCTACTTCCGCTTCAACCCCGAGCACAAAGCGGAGCGGGGCGAGCACGGCATGGGATCGAACTGCACCGGCCGCGACGGCCAGGACACCATCCTCAAAGTCCCCGTCGGCACCCTGCTCTACGACGCCGACACCGGCGAACTCATTCACGACTTCACCCACCCCGACGAGCGCATCGTCATCGCACGCGGCGGTCGAGGCGGCCGCGGCAATCAGCACTTCGCCACCTCCACTCACCAGGCTCCGCGCGAACATGAGCTCGGACGCACGGGCGAAGAACGCCACTACCGGCTGGAACTGCGCGTCCTCGCCGACGTCGGCCTCGTCGGCTATCCCAACGTCGGCAAATCGACCCTGATCTCCCGCATCTCCGCCGCCCGCCCCAAAATTGCCGACTACCCCTTCACCACTCTCGAGCCGCAGCTGGGCGTGGTCACCGTCGGCGATGCCCCTTACGAAGAAAGCTTCATCGTTGCCGACATCCCCGGCCTCATCGAAGGCGCACATGCCGGTGCCGGACTCGGCACCCAGTTCCTCCGCCACATCGAGCGCACCCGCATCCTCGTGCATCTCGTCGATGTTTCCGACGGCAGCGGCCGCCCCGACCCCGTCGAAGACTTCAAGGTGATCCAGGCAGAACTGCGCAGCTTCGGGCATGGCCTCGATGAGAAGCCCATGATTGTCGTCGCCTCCAAAGCCGATGTCGCCAATCCAGCCAAACTGAAGAAGCTGGAGACAATGGCGAAGCGCAAAAAGCTCCCCTTCTACGCGATCTCAGCCGTCACCGGCCTCGGCGTGGATAAGCTGAAGTATGCCATCGGCGACCGCGTCCGCGAGCTTCGCAAAGAGTCCGCCGCCGTCGAGATGAAAGAAGCCGAACGCGCCGCAGGCTAATTCTCATAGTTTGCCCGATTCCGATTTCGCGGCCTCCAGAACTGGAATCCCCGCATCGGCGTCCTTCCACGACCCAAGAAAATCCGCATAGCCGGCTCTCGCCTGATCGTGCTGCCCCAGCAGTTGGTGAGCGCGCGCCAGCTGCAGCGGGGTGAGTGCGCCGATCGGTGAGCTCAGAACAACCCCACGCCACCGGACGATCTTCTCGAACTCCGCCTCCGCGCGCGCGCCGTCACCGTTGGCCAGCAGAGCCAGACCCCGCAAATAGGCCGGCATCAGTCCAGCTGCTTCGCCGGCTTCATAAGGCAGCGCCGCATCGAGCGCGCGAACCGCGCGCGCCGGATCGTGCTGCGCCAGCGCGACCGCGCCGCGAATCGCAGGCAGGTAAAGGTCCTGAACAAAGGTATCTTCCGGAAAATTCCTGTTCATCTGATCGGCGATCCCATCGGCCTGCGCGGCCGATCCGGCAAGCGCGAGGGCCAGAGCAACTCCGTATTGCGTATCGCGATCGTGCGCCAGCGCGAGAGCCACGGCGGCAAGACGCCGGGCTTCGCCGAAGTTGCCAAAGAGCGCTTCCCGCTGCGCAGCTTCCACTTCATAGCCGGCCGCGGTTTCCTTTTCCCCGGAGTGACGGGCTGCATCGGTCGCACGCTGGGTGAAATCGCGAGCTTGGGCGAGCCGGCCGTAGAAAGCGAGGAAATTGGCGTAATGGTCGAGGAAAAGATCTTCAACGCCGGGTTCACCGACAGCCCAGCTTACCTGATGGTCAATGACAGAGGAGTTGTGCTCGAGGAAGGCGAGGTCGAAGAGGTAGAGATGCAGATCCGACGACTCCATGTGCCGCGCAAAGGCCTGGTCGAGAAGCGTGTGCGCGGCGGCGAGATGGCCCTCCGACAGGTTTTCGTTAATAAGATTGGCGTAGTTCTGCCCGTCGTCGGGCCCCAGCCGCACCGCCGCCTCCGCCTCCGCGAGCGACTTGCTGAACTGCCCAAGATCGCTGTCGATCACCGCAAGATTCGTGTGCGGCGTAATGTCGTCCGGCCACGTCGCGGCCCACGTTTCATACGTGGCGACCGCCTTGGTCAGATCGCCCGTCACGAACTCGTAGTAGTGGCTTTCAATGTACAGCCGTTCGCGCTCGCTCGCCCGCTGCCGGAGTTCGTAGGCCCGGCGCGTGTTGTCCGCCGCCAGCCCCGTTTCCCCCAGATTGTTGTAGGCATTCCCCAGCGCCGCGTACGCGATCGCAAATTCCGGATCGAGCCGGATCGCCCGCTCAAAAAAGGGAACGCACGAAGACGATTCCCCCTTCTGGATCATCGTGGCGCGCCCCAGACTATAGGCCTGCAGCGCTTCCAGCGACGGCGTCGTCGCTTCCTCGATCGGCGTATCGTAGCGCTGCACCGTCGCCAGCGATTCCCCCAGCTTCGTGCGCAGCCGCCCGGTGATATCCCCGAGCGCCGGCAGAACCTGCTCTTTCGCCGCTGCCGTGATCTGCAGATCCGCAATCGTATCGCCGGTCCGGCAGTTGATCGCCTGCACTCCCAGCACGTATTGCGAGCCGAGTTTCGCAATCGACCCGTCGAGATAGGCCTCGCTGTCGCTGCGCTGGCAAAGCTCCCGCGCCGTCTCCCCGGTGAGCGGCGCATCCGACGCCCGCCCCATCAGCCGCAGGTTCTGCTGGATCCGCGATTCCGGAACCAGCCGCAGATACGGCGACTGTTCCAGCTCAATCGCCATCGCCTGGCGGAGCGTCGTGTTGAAGACCGGATCCCCCGTTTTGTTGGCAATATCGGCCAGCATGATGCCGTCGGTCTGCATCGGGACGCTGGCCGCCGACACCGGGCCCCTTCCAGCTCCGGATGCTCGCTTCTCTTCGAGCCGCCGGGCGAGAAACGCCGCGCCCACCAGGATCACCGCGACGGCGGCAACCACGAACGCCCATGTTCGGCTCGCCGTCGCCCCCGCCCGCTGCGCAGCCGGTTGCGCTGCCGCTGAGGATGGCCCCGGAGCCTCAGCCACCGGCGGTGGCCCACCCGAAGCCTGCGCCGGTTGCCCGGCTTTTACCTCACCGACGAAGCGATACCCCCGGCGCGGGATGGTCTCGATCCGCCAAACGGCGCTGTCCTCGCCCAGCGTCTTGCGCAGCTGCGAAATGTGCACCGCCAGGTTCGACTCCTCGACGAAGGAATCGGGCCACACCCGCTGCAGCAGCGCCTCCTTCTCCACCAGCTGGCCGTTGCTCTCCAGAAGCACCGCCAGAATATCGATGGCCTTGCGCGACAACGGCACGATTTCGCTCTGGCGAAAAAGAAGATGCCGGGAGGCGTCGAGACGGAACGGGCCGAACTCCCACTGTGAATGGCCAGGCGGGTTCATCACGCTAAAACGCAGATTGAGAGCTTTTTAAGAATTTCTTTAGGACTTTTGTCGAGGTTCGGGAGCTTTCTATCACGCATACCAACGGCGGCATCCGGGGAGGGGGTTCCTGGGAGGTTCTGCCGAACGTGGCGGGAGTATAGCACGGCTTCACACGCCGCCTGCCGGCAAGCGAGGCGTCGCTCCGGAAAGGGCAAACGAGGGCGTTCGGGGGCGGCTCACGGCAGCGTGGATGCACCCAAAGCCCGGCATGCCAAACTACAGCAATTTTGTAGCGGCAAAGGGGACCCATGGCGAAGAGCGCGATGCAGATGCGGACGAAAACCAGAGCGGTTTGGACACCCCTCCACGACCTCAGCCTCGGCCTGGTGGTCAGCATCCTCGTCCTCCTCGTCGTCCTCCTGATGGCCTCCGCCAGCTGGGGCCAGGCGCGCCAGATCGCCGGCGACGAGCCTCACTCTCTCGCAACAAACTACTGGGGGATGGTCCGGCCGGAGGCAGAAGAGCTGGCCGCGATTGGCTTTGCCGGAAGCGGCCTGGGGGCCGCGGCCTTCATCAACGCCAAACGAACCCCCAGGCCCCACGGACCGATGTGGCACATGGCCGACGTCGAAGGCGGCTACGTCTCCATCCGTTCCACCACCCCACCGTTGAAGTGTGGCTGCTTTACCGCCGACGGCGGCAACGGATCGCTGGTCTACCACCTGACCGACTACTTCGGCGTGGCGAGCGACGGCGCCCGCGTCTCGGAGCGTGCCGCGGGCTCACCGCAGGGATTGAATCTGACGACCTACATGGCCGGACCCCAGGTTTCCGCCCTGCTCCTCGGCCACGTTCTGCCCTTCGGTCATTTCCTGGTCGGCAAGGCGCAGGTCGACGGAGGAACCAGCCTCGCCGCGAACCCAGGACCAGGCAGCCCGGCGAGCACCTTCGCCGATGCGTGGGGCGGCGGCCTCGATCTGGTCGTCACCCGTGACACCTCGGTCCGCCTGGCCGAGATCGACGAGGAGAGAACCCACTTCCACTCGACCCTCGGACCCCGGCAGAGCAACGTGCGCCTGGTCTTTGGCGTGGTCTTTCATTTCAAAACCCCGGCATTCGGCGGATTCAGCCGTTGATTTCCATGGAGGCAGATGTGACGAACACAGGGTGGAAGTGGTCCAGACGCGGACGCCTGCTGCTGGCGGCAGGGCTGCTGGTCGCCTTCTGGGCGATTGCGATTCCGTTGGGCTGGCCTTGATCTCCCGCCGGGCGCGTGGCGGGTGGCCCATTCAAACCCGCCGTTGGCTTGAGTGCGGAGTGAACCGTTGGACTGGCTTCTAAAGGAGTGAGGGGATGACAAAAGACGCGAAGGCAATTGATTTCTGGGCGCTGATTGCTGTGCTGATTCTCGGCGTGATCTTCGGAACCTGCGCGCTCTCGGCGTTCGGCAGGACCACCGCGGGTAGCCAAACTCCAGGTCTCACCTGGAGCCCGTTCCAGGATCCGATGGAAAAAGCCTTCGGCATGGACGTGCCCCAGGGCTGGACAGCCAGAGGCGGCCTCTTCCGCCTCGGCTACTCCGACGAGCGCCCCATGGTCGACCTGCAATCGCCCGACGGCGCGATCGAGATCCGCCTCGGCGAT
>Ga0335072_10001265_pt1 | contig 41644 bp, 41 predicted proteins | sample Lox_Sample_21_FD_206725 | JGI IMG/M metagenome (GOLD analysis project Ga0335072, IMG submission 206725) | Soil microbial communities from Loxahatchee National Wildlife Refuge, Florida, United States - Lox_Sample_2.1 | ecosystem: Environmental > Terrestrial > Soil > Wetlands | place: USA... | reverse complement strand
CCTGTTCAACGTCGAGGATGCGAGGCATGACCACTTCACGTTAGCGGCGCAGCCAAGCCCCTGGCGCTCCCCCACGCCTCGCTCGATGGCGTGCACGCGAGCTTCCCGATCGCCTGTGCAACAAATTAGATTCAATTAGATTCAATTAGCGTCAGATGGCCTAAGCTGCACGCCATTGCCAGAACGCGGAGCAACGGACGGCGTGGTGGGATCCTCCTGGTGTCGGCGAGCGTCGCGGCCGTCTTCGCGGCCGGCGTGGGCGTCGCGGTGCTCGGGCTGCTGACCAGCGTGTTTGGCCAGGGCGACCAGTGTGATGCGCCGGCGCCGGGCGGGGGGATCGTGCTCGCGCCACCCGGCACCGGGCAGCTCGTCGGCGCCACCGAGTACGGCGGACCGGGCGACTCCTCGAGCGGGGTGATCGGCTCCTCGGGAGCGAACCTGCTCGACTTCCCCGACAGCTACGCCGAGCTCGGTGGCGAGACGTTCGAGACCGCCACCGCAATGGGCGGGCTGCCGTACCTGACGCCGCTGCGCATCACCTGGGGGAACCGATCGGCGATCGCCTACAAGCGCGACATCGGCCTGGGCGGCGGGCCGATCGATGGCCTACCGCGGGTGATCGACCTGTGGTGGGAGCTCGCGGGACGGCTTGGGATCCCCTACCACGAGGGGCTGTGGTCGGGGCCGGTCCGGATCGAGCGCCCGCCGCCCGCCGGCGCCGGCGATCTGCTCGGGCAGAGCGCCGGCGGCCCGGGCTCACTGATTCCGGCCTCGACCGCAGCGCAGGATCCAGGGGCCTGCGCGCCGGCGGCGCCCACCGGCGTCCCGATCACGAGCGGCGCTCGCGCACAGCTGCTCCCCGACGGGCTCGCCGCCGCGCCCGCGGACGCACCGCTCGCCGTCCAGGAGATGATCGCGGCGGGGAACCAGATCGTGGGCAAGCCATACGAGGTGGGGGGGAGCCACGGGCTCCCGCTCTCCGATGTCGGCTCCACCTACGACTGCTCGAGCAGCGTCGAGCACCTGCTGTACGGCGCCGGACTGCTGCCAGTGACCTACGACGCCCCTTCGGGGACGCTCGAATCCTTCGGCGAGCCGGGGCCCGGCCGGTGGGTCACGCTGTACGCGAACGCCGACCACGTGTTCATGTACGTGGCCGGCCTGCGCTGGGACACGCACAACGCCGCCGGCCCGGGCGACGGCAGCACCGGGATCGGATGGCACCCGCTGATCCGCAGCGCGGCCGGGTTCGTGGCGCGCCACCCGGCGGGGCTGTGAGCGTGCGACGCGCGAGCGCCCTCGTCCTGTGCGCGCTCACCTGCGCGGGGTGCGCGGAGAGCCACAAACCCCCGCGCGCGGCGGAGCGGTCGAGGGCGGCCCGGGCGCTCGCCGAAGCCGAGGCCACCCACGAATACCCCTCGCCGCCGCCCCCCCGGCAAACCACGACGACGACCGCCCCAGCGCCGGTCCAGGCGATCCGCTCCTTCGCCACCGCCTACATCAACTGGAACGCGCAGACGGTGGCCAATGACATGCGCAGGCTCGCGCAACGGTGCGTCTCCCAGGCCCGCTCAGCGATGCAGCTGGCGGCCGCCGGGACCGCCGGCGACTACGAGCTCGCGCGCGGCGGCATCGCCAACCACGGCACGGTCGAGGCGGTGGCGCCTCTGCCCGGCCGCCGCGACGAGTACGTCGTGGTCACGCTCGAGTCGACGACCGCCACCAACACCACCGCCTATCAGGGCCTGCTGCCGGCCTGGCACATTGCGCTCGCCACCGTGACCGAGCAAGCCCCGGGTCAGTGGGTGCTGAGCGGCTGGCAGCCCGAGAGCTGAGGGCACCGGGGGACGCGCCGGCGCCTCGCGTTCCGAATCGGAACCGGACCCCAACCGCGTTATCGGCGTCGCCGCGTTATCCGCGTTGGCCGGCCGATCGCGCGCCTAGACCGGCTGCCCGTTGGCGGTCAGCGTCACCTCGACATTGCCGCGCGTGGCGTTCGAATAGGGGCAGATCTCGTGCGCCGCCGCGACGATCTTCCTGGCCTCCTCGGCGTCCTCCACCTGCGGGAGCGTGACGTCGAGCTCGACCGCGACCGTGTAGCCGCGCTCCTCAGTCGTCACCAGGCTGACCTTGCTGTCGATCGAGGCGTCGCCGACCTCCTTGTGCTCGCGTCGGGCGGCCACGCCTAGCGCACCCTCGAAGCAGGCGGCATAGCCGACCGCGAACAGCTGCTCGGGATTCGTCCCGCCGCCCTCGGTGGGGGGACGAAGTTGCACGTCGAGCTCCCCGTCGGTCGTCCTGCCGTGGCCGTGCTCACGTCCGCCGGTCACCGTTGCCTCTGCCGTGTACACGACCTTCGCCATGCTCGCTCTCCTTTGTCGTTGTGAGCGCCAGCTTATTCAATGGTCGGCGGCGCCCTGACGGCGGCGCCTCAGTGCGCGGCGATGTTCAGCACCACGGCCGTGACAAAGCACAGCACGGCGGCGATGCGGACGAACAGGCCGGCGCGGTCGCCGGGACGCCCGGTGACCATCCCGACGATCGCCACCGTCATGAGGGCGACCGCGACCAGCGCCAAGCCGGCGGCCACGACGCGCACGGGCGGGCTCCTATCCTCTGGCAAAGCATGTCGACCCAGTACATCTTCACGACCTACAAGCTCGCGCGCCGCTACCCCCCGGACCGCGAGGTGCTCAGCGACATCTCGCTGTCGTTCCTGCCGGGCGCCAAGATCGGCGTGATCGGTTACAACGGCGCCGGCAAGTCGACGCTGCTGCGGATCATGGCCGGGATCGATACCGAGTTCGACGGCCACGCCCAGCTTGCCCCGGGCGCCACCGTGGGCCTGCTCGAGCAGGAGCCGCAGCTCGACCCGGACAAGAGCGTCCGCGAGAACATCGAGGAGGGCGTGGCCGAGACCAAGGCCCTGCTCGACAGGTTCAACGAGCTCTCGATGAACTACTCCGACGAGACCGCCGACGAGTTCGCGCGGGTGCAGGAGCAGATCGACGCCGTCGACGCCTGGAATCTCGACACCACGCTCGAGATCGCCATGGACGCCCTGCGCACCCCTCCCGGCGACGCCGATGTCGCCACCCTGTCCGGGGGTGAGAGAAGACGCGTCGCCCTCGCCCGCCTGCTTCTGAGACAGCCCGATCTCCTCCTCCTCGACGAGCCGACCAACCACCTCGACGCGGAGTCGGTGGCCTGGCTCGAGCGCCACCTGCAGGAGTACAAGGGCACCATCGTGGCGATCACCCACGACCGCTACTTCCTCGACAACGTGGCGGGCTGGATCCTCGAGCTCGACCGCGGCCGTGGCATCCCCTACGAGGGCAACTACTCCGGCTGGCTCGACCAGAAGCGCAAGCGCCTCGAGACCGAAGCCAAGCAGGAGAGCGCGCGCAAGCGCACGATCGAGCAGGAGCTCGAATGGGTTCGCCTCAACGCCAGCGCCCGGCGCAACAAGCCGAAGGCGCGACTTAATGCCTACGAGTCACTGCTCGCCCAGGACCGCAACGTCAAGCTCGACCAGGTACAGATCCACATCCCGGCCGGCGCGCGGCTCGGCGGCGTCGCCGTCGAGGCCGAGGGACTGCGCAAGTCCTACGGCGATCGCCTGCTCATCGACGATCTCAGCTTCAACCTGCCGCCGGGGGGCATCGTCGGGGTGATCGGCCCGAACGGCGCCGGCAAGACGACGCTGCTGCGGATGATCACCGGCCAGGAGCAGCCGGATGCCGGCGCGCTGCGCATCGGGACCACCGTCGAGCTGGCGTACGTCGACCAGTCGCGCGACGCGCTCGACCCCGAGAAGACCGTCTGGCAGGAGGTCTCCGGCGGCGAGGACCAGATCAAGCTCGGCGACCGTACCGTCAACAGCCGGGCCTACACCGCCGGCTTCAACTTCAGGGGCTCGGACCAGCAGAAGAAGGTAGCCAAGCTGTCGGGGGGCGAGCGCAACCGACTCCATCTGGCCAAGCTCCTGCGCACCGGCGGCAACCTGCTGCTCCTCGACGAGCCCACCAACGACCTCGACGTCGACACTCTGCGCGCACTCGAGGAGGCATTGCTGGCCTTCGCCGGCTGCGCCGTCGTCGTCTCCCACGATCGCTGGTTCCTCGACCGCATCGCCACCCACGTGCTCGCGTTCGAGGGCGACTCGCAGGTGCGCTGGTTCGAAGGCAACTTCGAGGCCTACGAGAGCTTCCGCCACGAGCGGCTCGGCGCCGAGGCGGACCGGCCGCACCGCATCACATACAAGAAGCTGGTCAGGGGCTAGTGCCGTCCAAGGCGGTCCTGATCACGGGCTGCTCGTCCGGCATCGGGCACGCCACCGCGGAGCTGCTTGCGCGTACGGGATGGACGGTCTACGCCACCGCGCGTAGGCCCGAGACGCTCGCCGAGCTCGCGCAGGCCGGCTGCAAGACGCTCGCCCTCGACGTGACCGACGAGGCGTCGATGACGGCCGCCGTCGACGCCGTCGTGCAGGCCGAGGGCGCGGTCGGCGTGCTCATCAACAACGCCGGCTACAGCCAGTCGGGCGCGGTCGAATCCGTCCCGCTCGAAGTGGTGCGCCGGCAGTTCGAGACCAACGTGTTTGGCCTGATCCGGATGTGCCAGCTGGTGCTTCCCGGGATGCGCGATCAGCACTGGGGCCGGATCGTCAACCTGTCCTCGATGGGAGGCCGGCTGACCTTCCCCGGTGGCGGCCTCTATCACGGGACCAAGTACGCGGTCGAGGCGATCTCCGACGCGCTGCGCTTCGAGGTCCGCGGCTTCGGCGTCGAGGTCATCGTGATCGAGCCGGGACTGATCGTGACCAACTTCGGCGAGACGGCCGCGGGGTCGGTGGGCGCCGCTCCCACCGATGGGCCGTACGCGGGCTTCAACCGGGAGGTTGGGCACGCCGTCGAGAAGGTCTACAAGGGCCCGCTGGCCAGGTTCGGCGGCGGCCCGGAGACCGTCGCCCAGACGATCGCGGGCGCCCTCAAGGCGGAACGCCCCAGGACGCGCTATCCCGTCACGGCGAGCGCTCGGGTGATGATGGCTCAGCGCAGGTTGATGCCCGATCGGCTGTGGGACCTGCTCATGCGCACGCAGTTCCCGATGCCGAAGAGTTAGCGTCGCGACGCTAGACGCCGAGCTCGGTCAGAGCCGCGCGCAGCTCGGCTGCGTTACGCGCCACCGCGTCGGCGCCGGCGAGCTCGTCCGGCCCGTACTGCCCGGTCGTCACCGCCGCGCAGCGCACCCCGTCCGCCTGAGCGCAGGCGATGTCGCGGGGGGTGTCGCCGATGACGATCGTCTCCGCCCGCGCCACCGGCCCACCCGGCTTGCCCGCCCGCCGGCGCGCGATCGGCGGCAGCGCGACCCGGTCCTCGGAGTCAGAGCCAAACGCTCCGACCCCTGAAGGGAACCGCTTCCCGAGGCCGGCGCGCCTCAGCTTGAGCCGCGCCACCGGCTCGAAGTTGCCGGTCAGCAGTCCCAGCTGCACGCCGTCGCGAGTGCTCAGCCACGCGAGCACGTCCGGGATGCCGGGCACCACGTACGAGCTCAGGTCGGGCGGGCAGATCTGGGCGTAGATCCGGCAGCAGGCATCGCGCACGTCGCCGGCCCGCTCGTCGATCCGGCGCGCCGACACGCCTCGGTCGAGCAGGATGAGCCGCGCGATCTCGCCGTCGGTCCGGCCCGCGGGCCCGATCCGATCCCGCAGGTCGTCCGGATCGACCCCGTGAACCTCCTTGATGGCCAGATTCAGCGCCTCGCTGTGCGCTTTGGCCGCCCCGGCAACGAGCGTGCCGTCGATGTCGAACAGCAGCAGCAGGGCGGCCGTCCCGGGTCAGCGCTCGAACGAGGTGCCCGGCTCGAGCCGCCGGGCGAAGGCCGCGATCAGACGGGCCGTGGCGTCGACGTCCGCCACCGACACCATCTCCACCGGCGAGTGCATGTAGCGACACGGGATCGAGACCAGGCCGGTGGGCACTCCGGCACGGCTCAGGTGGATCGCGTCGGCGTCGGTGCCAGTGCCCTTGCCCAGCGATTCCAGGGTGAAGGGAATCCCCTCCGCCTCGCCCGCCTCGTGCAGGCGCTCGAACACGAGCGGGTGAAGCGAGGTCCCGCGGGCGATTACGGGGCCGGAATCGAGCGGGTGCTTGGTGATCGGCCCGAGCTCGATGCCGGGCTGATCGGTGGCGAAGGTCAGATCGACGACCACGGCAACGTCCGGCTCGTGGGCGAATGCGCTTGTGCGCGCGCCGGCGAAGGTGGTCTCCTCCTGGGTGACCGCGAGCGCGAGCATGTCGCCGGGCGCACCGCCCGCCTCGGCGACCACGCGGGCGGCCTCGGCGGCGACGAAGCAGCCGACGCGGTTATCCAGCGACCGCGAGACGATCCGGTCGTGGCGGAACTCCTCGGGCTCGGCGTCGATCACGGCCCAGTCCCCAATCCGAACCAGCTGGCGTGCCTCGTCGGCGTCCTTGGCTCCGATGTCGATGTAGAGCTCCTTGAGCTCGGGCAGCTTCCTGCGGTCGTCGTCCTTGAGCAGGTGAATCGGCTTGCGGCCGATCACTCCGGGTATGTCGCCCTCGCGCGTGCGGATGCGCACCCGCTGACCGATCAGGACGCTGGTGTCCCAGCCTCCCACCTGACCGAAGCGCAGGTATCCATCGTCGTCGATATGCGAGACGTGTAGGCCAATCTCGTCGATGTGTCCGACCACCGCGACGGTGAGGCCGCCGGCGGTGCCGGGCACGCGCGCGTACGAGGAACCGACGCGGTCGCCGCCGACCTCCTGCGCGAAGCTCGAGCAGTAGTCGCGCCACACCTTGGCGGGCGCCGATTCGTGTCCCGAGGGGCCGGGGGCGCGTAGCAGCTCCATGAGCATTTCCGGCGCACTCATCGACCGAAGGCTATTCACTAGCGCGCCCGATTGCGGAGTGTGCGCCCCGAGACGTGTTCAGCGCCCGCCTTCCGGGTAGCACATCCGAGGCATGTCTGGGGACTTGAAAATCGACGACCGCGATACCGAGCTCGACTCGATTCGCGGCCTCCTGGCCGAGCGCGGCATCGAGCTGCGGAGGACCGGCGGCGGCGCCCGCGACCAGGATCGCGAGGTGGGCCACCGCATGCACGAGACGGCCGAACGCGCGCTCGATTCGATGTCGCTGTTCATGGCCGAGGTGCGGCGCCACCGCCTGCTGGGCCGGGCCGAGGAGGGCGAGCTGGCGCGCCGGATCGAGCGCGGCGACCTGGCCGCCAAGGAGCGCCTGGTCAACTCGAACCTCCGCCTGGTGATCTCGAACGCGCGCACATATTCGGGACCCGCCCACCCCGACCTGCCGCTGCTCGACCTGATCCAGGAGGGGATGCTCGGCCTGATCCGCGCGGCCGAGAAGTTCGACTATCGCAAGGGCTACAAGTTCTCGACCTACGCCACCTTCTGGATCCGGGAGTCGATCCAGCGGGCGATTGCCAACCGGGCCCGGCCGATCCGCGTACCCGTCCACATCGGGCAGCGCGAGCGGAGGATCGCGCGCGCCCGTGCGTCGCTGATTACCCGGCTCGGTCGCGAGCCCACCGACGAGGAGCTCGCCGAGGCAGCCGAGCTCGACGTCCGCGAGGTGCACGCCACCCGGGAGATCGCCCGCGTGGTCACGAGCCTCGACCGCCCGGTGGGCGAGGAGGGGGACACCACCCTCGGTGCGGTCCTGGCCAGCGACGCGACCCCGCCCGAGGAGGAGGTCGAGCTCGCCGCGCGCGATGCCGCGCTCCACCGCGCGATCCAGCGCCTGCCCGAGGCCGAGCGCGAGGTGGTGGCCCTCCGCTATGGGATCGACGGCGCCGAGCCGACGCCGCTCAGAGAGGCCGGCCGGCGGCTCGGGATCTCTTCGGACGCCGTGCGCAAGCTCGAGCGCAAGGCGCTGGCCGAGCTCGCCGGGAGTGACGAGCTCGAGCCGCTCCGGCCGGCGGCTTAGCTACGGCGCGCCGACAACAGCCGTCCAGCCGCGGAACCGCCTGCAAAACCCGGACTTTGGCGCTACACCTGCGCTGGGCGAGAGTGGAGCGCCAAAGTTGGCCGCGCAGCTACCGGTCGAGGAGCTGCCGCAGCACGAATTGCAGGATGCCGCCGTGCTGGTAGTACTGCTGCTCCTTGGGCGTGTCGATCCGCACGATGACCCGGAACTCCTTGTCGTCGGCCTTGACCGTCAGCTCCCGGGGGATCGGATCCGCGCCCGCGATCCCCTCGATCGTGTAGGTCTCGCTGCCGGTCAGACCCAGCGACTCGACCGACTCGTCGGCCGCGAACTGCAAAGGGAGCACGCCCATACCGACGAGGTTTGAGCGGTGGATCCGCTCGAAGCTCTCGGCGATCACGGCTCGAACGCCCAGCAGGCGCGTGCCCTTGGCCGCCCAGTCGCGCGATGACCCCGAGCCGTACTCCTTGCCGGCGAGCACGATCAGCGGGACGTCGGCCGCCATGTACCGCATCGCCGCGTCGTAGATCGACATCTGCTCGCCGTGCCCGTCTGCGCCGAGGTAGACCGTGACCCCGCCCTCAGTACCGGGCGCGAGGCGGTTACGCAGGCGGATGTTGGCGAACGTCCCGCGCATCATCACCTCATGGTTGCCGCGGCGCGACCCGTACGAGTTGAAATCGCGCGACTCCACGTGGTGCTCGTTGAGATACCGGGCGGCCGGCCCGTCGCGCTTGATCGAGCCCGCCGGCGAGATGTGGTCGGTGGTCACGCTGTCGCCGAGGACGGCGAGCACCCGCGCCCGCTCGATGTCCTCGGTCGGCTGAGGCTCACGCGGCATCTCGTCGAAGTACGGAGGCCGGCGGACGTACGTCGAGCGTGGGTCCCAGACGAACAGCTCGCCGGTCGGCACCTCGAGCGAGTTCCAGCGCTCATCGCCGTCGAACACCTCGCCGTAGCTCTTGTGGAACATGTCCGACTGGACCGCCTCCTGGACCGTGCTCGCCACCTCGGCGGCGCTCGGCCAGATATCCGACAGGAACACCGGCTGGCCGTGGCGGTCCTCGCCGAGCGGCTCGTCGTAGAGGTCGATGTCCATCGTCCCGGCGATCGCGTACGCGACGCACAGCGGCGGGGAAGCCAGGTAGTTCATCTTGACGTCGGGGTTGATGCGGCCCTCGAAGTTCCGGTTTCCCGACAGGACCGAGACGACGGCGAGGTCGTTGTCCTGGACCGCGGCCGAGATCTCGGCCGGCAGCGGGCCGCTGTTGCCGATGCACGTGGTGCAGCCGTACCCGACCAGGTTGAAGCCGAGCGCGTCCAGGTACTCGGTCAGCCCCGCGCGATCGAGGTACTCGGTGACCACCTTGGAGCCCGGCGCCAGCGATGTCTTGACCCACGGCTTGACGCTCAGCCCCTTCTGCACGGCGTTCCGAGCCAGGATCCCCGCGCCCAGCATCACCGACGGATTCGAGGTATTGGTGCACGAAGTGATCGCCGCGATCACCACGCGGCCGTGGTCGAGGTCGGTCTCGGTCCCGTCCTCGAGCGTCACGCCCACCCGCGTCGCGGCCCGGTCGGCCACCCGGGCACCGCCCGTCCCACCGGCCGGCTCGTGGCCCACGCCGTTGGGGACGTGCGTGGCCACTGGGTCCGACGCCGGGAAGCTTTCCTCGATCGCCTCATCCTCCCGGTCCTCATCCGGCAGGTAGCCGTCGAGCGCCATCCGGAAGGCGGGCTTGGACTCGGTCAGCGAGACGCGGTCCTGCGGGCGCTTGGGCCCGGCGATACTGGGAACCACGGTCCCGAGGTCGAGCTCGAGCCTGTCGGTGAAGGTCGGTTCCTCGGAGTCCTCGTCATGCCACAGCCCCTGCGCGCGCGCGTACGCCTCGACGAGCTCGATCGACTCATGGGGCCGCCCCGAGAACTCCAGGTAGCGCAGCGTCTCGGCGTCGATCGGGAAGATCGCGCACGTCGAGCCGAACTCGGGCGACATGTTGCCGATCGTGGCCCGGTCGGCGAGCGGCAGCCCGGCCAGGCCCTCGCCGTAGAACTCGACGAACTTGCCGACCACGCCGCGCGAGCGCAGCATCTCGGTCACGGTCAGAACGAGGTCGGTGGCGGTGGCTCCCTCCTGCAGCGAGCCGGTCAGCTTGAAGCCGAGCACCTGCGGGATCAGCATCGACATCGGCTGGCCGAGCATCGCCGCCTCGGCCTCGATCCCGCCGACGCCCCAGCCGAGGACCCCGAGCCCGTTGATCATCGTCGTGTGCGAGTCGGTCCCGACCAGCGTGTCGGGATAGGCCTGGGGTGGGCGGGAATCCCCATCATTCACAAACACCACCCGAGCGAGGTACTCGAGGTTGACCTGGTGCACGATCCCCGTGTCGGGCGGCACCACCTTGAAGTTGTCGAATGCCCCCTGCCCCCAGCGCAGGAACGCGTAACGCTCCCGGTTGCGCTCGAACTCGAGCTCGGCGTTGCGCGCGAACGCGAGACTCGAGCCGAACACGTCGACCTGCACCGAGTGGTCGATCACCAGCTCGGCCGGCGCAAGCGGGTTGATCTTGCGCGGATCGCCGCCCATGTCGCGCATCGCGTCGCGCATCGCGGCCAGGTCGACCACCGCGGGTACGCCGGTGAAGTCCTGCATGATCACGCGCGCCGGCGTGAACGCGATCTCGGTGGCCGGCTCAGCCTGCGCGTCCCAGCGCGCCAGCGCCTCGATGTCCTGCGCGCGGATCGACTCCCCGTCCTCGTTGCGCAGCAGGTTCTCGAGCAGGACCTTGAGTGAGAACGGCAGGCGCGCGATGTCGTACTTCGCCTGCAGCGCGTCGAGGCGGTAGATCTCGTAGTCGCGCCCACCGACGGTGAGCGTCGCCCTGGCGTTGTAGCTGTTGGGGTTCAAGGTTCGTTTCTCCTGGTTCTGGGTGCTTCTTACTCTAGGACTCAAGGCGCCGCCGTCGGTCGCAGCCGCGATCCGCAACGCGCCGCGGTTAGGCGCCGCCGCCGTGTTCAATCTCCGATTCGGCACTCCTACGTCGCTCTTAGCGACGTCTTCAGGCGCGCTTCGCCCGGGGTCCGATGCTCCTCGCAGCTCAACTCCACCTGAACTCGAGGAGACCGACGATGAACATCCTGTCCTGGACCCTTGCCGCGCTGGCCGCCGGAGTGTTCGCGGCGCTGGCCGCGGCCGGCGTGTACGCCGAGGCGCATCGCGCGCCCGACCAGCCCTGAGCACGATGAGTAGCTCGCTCGTCACCACTCACGGGTCTCGCGACGAGGTCCCGTTTCCGCGGGTCACGGGATTGGATTCCCCGTCGGACGTCGAGATCGTGATCCCCGTCTACAACGAGCGCCTTGCGCTCGAGGGTTCGGTCCGCATGCTTCACGCCTACCTGTCGGCGGCATTCCCGTTCTCCTGGCAGATCACGATCGTCGACAACGCGAGCACGGACGGGACGCTCCAGGTAGCGCGCCGGCTGATGTACGCGCTCCCCGAGGTCGGCGCGATGCACCTGCCCGCCAAGGGTCGGGGCCGGGCCCTGCGGACCGCCTGGTCGGCGAGCCACGCGAAGGTGCTGGCCTACATGGACGTCGACCTCTCAACCGACCTGTCGGCGCTGCTGCCGCTGATCGCGCCGCTCATGTCCGGGCACAGCGACCTCGCGATCGGCACGCGCCTTCACCGCGCGGCGCGCGTTGAGCGCAGCGCCAGGCGCGAGCTGATCTCGCGCTCCTACAACCGGCTGCTCCGGCTGGTCCTGCGCGCGCGCTTCAGCGACGCGCAGTGCGGCTTCAAGGCGATCCGGGCCGAGGCCGCGCACGAGCTGCTCCCGCTCGTCGCCGACGAGGAGTGGTTCTTCGACACCGAGCTCCTCGTCCTCGCCGAGCGCCGCGGCCTGCGGATCCACGAGGTCCCGGTCGACTGGGTCGAGGACCTCGACTCGCGCGTGGACATCGTCGCCACCGCACTCGCTGATCTTCGCGGCGTCGCTCGGCTTTTCGTGCACCGCACACCCGCCGTGCGCCCCGCGCTGGCCTCGCCGCGCCGTCCCCAGCTCGCGCCATGAGTACGGCTTCCTACCCCGCACCGCCCACGGCCCGGCTGCGCGCGCGCGTGCTGCGCCGCCCGCGGGTGGGCTCGCTGATCGCCCGCCCCGAACTGCTCGCGCTCATGGCGCTCGCCGCCGTGCTGAACCTGTGGAACCTGAGCATCAACGGCTGGGCCAACACCTACTACGCCGCCGCCGTGCGCTCGATGAGCTCGAGCTGGCACGACTTCCTCTTCGCTTCGCTCGACAAGAGCGGGCTGATGACCGTCGACAAGCCGCCGCTGGCCTTCTGGATCCAAGCGTTGTCGGCGCGCATCTTCGGGTTCAGCTCACTCAGCATCCTCGTGCCCGAGGCGCTCATGGGCATCGCCGCGGTCGCGTTCGTCTATGACCTGACGCGCCGGATGTTCGGCCGGGTGGCCGGATCCGTCGCCGGACTGGCCTTCGTCGTGACCCCGATCACGGTGGCGATGGCGCGCCACAACAACCCCGACGAGGCCCTGATCCTCTGCTGCGTGGCCGCTCTCTGGTGTGCCGTCCGCGCGTTCGAGACGGGGCGGACGAAGTGGCTGGTGTGGTGCGGAGTCTGCGTTGGTCTTGGCTTCGAGGCCAAGATGGGCGTCGCCCTGTTCGTGGTCCCCGGGATCGCGCTGGCCTGGATGTGGAGTCGGTGGGGCGAGACCTGGAGCGTCCGGTTCAAGGCGTTTCGCCAGCTGCTCGCCGGCGGGGCCGCGCTCGTGGTGGTCGGTGGAGCCTGGCCGCTGCTCGTCACCCTCACCCCGGCCTCTGACCGTCCCTGGATCTCCGGCACCTCCGACAACAGCATCTGGTCGCTGATCTTCGGCTACAACGGCCTCGGGCGGGTGGCCGGGCAGACCGGCGGTCCGGGCGGCGCCGGCGCCGGCGGTGGCGGTGGGGGCGGATTCGGCGGCAACTTGTTCGGGGGCGCCACGGGGCCGTTCCGCCTGCTCGAGTCGGCGCTCGGCGACCAGGCCGGATGGCTGCTCGGTTTCGCCGTGGTCGCCGGCCTCGCGCTCCTGGTGCTGACGCGGCTGCGCCGGCGCGACCCGCGCACCGCCTGGCTGATGGCCGTCGGCGGCTCGTTCCTCGTCACCGCGGTCGTCTTCAGCTACGCCTCGGGCATCTTCCACCCCTATTACGTGTCCTTCCTGGCGCCGTTCGCGGCCGCCCTCGTGGGCGCCGGCGTCGGCTTGATGCTCCCCCGCTCGCTCGGCGGCGCCGCTTCGCTCAGGACCGCGCGCATCGTCGCCCCGCTGGCGATCGGCGCCGGCGCCGTGACCGAGCTGGTCGTGCTCAGCGAGCTCGGCGGCTCGCTCGAATGGGCCAAGCCGCTCGTGATTGGCGTGGCCGGCGCGTGCGCCGTCCTGCTCGCCCTCGAGGGCGCCGGCCGGATGCGTGCGGTTGTCGTCGCCGTGGCCCTGGCGGCGTTGATCGCGGCGCCGGCGACGTGGGCGGCCGAGACCCTCGGGCACGCCACCAGCAGCACGTTCCCGGCCGGCGGTCCGGCTAGCGCCTCAGTCGGCGGTCCGGGCGGTGGCGGTTCCGGTGCCGGCGGGTTCGGCGGGGGCGGAAGGGCCGGCGGGGGCGCGGGCAGGTTCAGCGGCGGTGGAGGAAGGGCCGGCGGCTCCGGCGGCTTTGCTCCGCCCAGCTTGTTCGGCGGCGGCTCCGGGAGCGGCAGTTCCAGCACCGGCGGCTCTGGAACCGGTGGATTCGGCGGCGGCGCGGGTGGATTCGCCGGCGGCGGCGGATTCGCGGGTGGCGGCGGTTTCGGCGGCGACACCGCCTCGCTCAATGCGGCGATCAAGTACGCCGAGGAGCACGGCGGGGGAACCATCGGCGTCGAAAGCCAGAGCAGCGCAGCCGAAGTGATCCTGTCCTCGGATGCGAACGTCGCCGGGCTCGGCGGCTTCTCCGGGCGCGAGAGCACCGTCAGCGTCAGCTGGCTGGCTCACGAGGTCGAGTCCGGTCACCTCCGCTGGGTGATCGTCGATGGATCCCAGGGCGGCGGCCTGCCCGGCGACACCCGGACGGGCAGCGAATCGGCCTTCGACGTGGTTGCAAAGACGTGCCGCGCCGTCACGTTAAGTACGAGCGGTGGCTCGGTGACCATGTACGACTGCCAGGGATACGGCCCAGCGTTGCTCCAGGCAGCTAAGGAGGGGTAACGACTTGATCAATCACGAGGCGGGAGCCGGAAGCTAGATGCGAACCGGCCTCGCCAGCGCGTTGATCTTCGCCGCTGCCCTCGTCGCGGCTCCGGCCGCCATGGCCAACACCACGCGGAGCACCAACTGGGCCGGCTACGCCGTTCACCGCCCGGGTGTGTCGTTCCGCGAGGTGTCGGCGACGTGGACGCAACCGGACGCCACCTGCGTCCCCGGAACGCTGAGCTATTCGGCGGACTGGGTCGGGCTGGGCGGATACAAGCCGACCTCCGACGCGCTCGAGCAGACCGGCACCGAGGTCGACTGCAACAGCGCGGGCAAGGTCGTCTCGAGCGCCTGGTATGAGCTGGTGCCGGCGCCCTCCAGGACCATCTCCCTGGCCGTGGCGCCCGGCGACGTGATGCACGCCACCGTGACCGTAACCGGGCATCAGGTCGTGATCGAGCTCGACAACCTGACCCGCCACAAGAGCTTCCACAAGACGCTCACCACGCCCTCGATCGACGTCAGCTCCGCGGAGTGGATCGTCGAGGCGCCATCGGAGTGCCTGAGCCAGTTCGCGTGCCAGGCCCTGCCGCTGGCCGATTTTGGCTCGGTCCCGTTCAGCTCGGCCACGGCGACGTCATCGACCGGCGCGGTTGGGTCGATCACGAACCATCGCTGGAGCCGAACCAGGATCGACCTGATTGCCGGCACCCAGAGCCTGATCGTGGCGCGCAGTGCGACCGCCAGCGTCGGCACGGCGGCGCCCTCGCCGCTGTTCGGCGGCGGCCGGTCGTTCGACGTCACCTATGCGCCCGCGCCGCCGCAGGCCGGCCAGCCGCTCGTTCGCCGCCTGGCGCGCCTGAGCGACGGCTACATCGAGCACTAGCTCGAGCCGCTTCCTATCAAGCTCTTATCCGGCCCCTACGCCGCTCTACCACGGGCCGCCGATGCTCGTAGGCATGACCGACCCAACGCCCCACCTGTTCTGGATTACCAGCCGGGCCGCCGGCTTCGCTGCGCTGGTGTTGGCCAGCCTCGCGGTGTCGATCGGCCTGTTGATGAGCACCAAGCTGCTGAAGGGCCGCACAATCGAGCTGCGCGCCGCGCACGACACGCTGGCGCTGTCCACGATCGTGGCCATCGTCGTCCACGGCGTGTCGCTCCTCGGCGACCATTACCTGCACCCCTCGATCGCCGACATCGCGATTCCGTTCGTCTCGAGCTACAAGACGCTGTGGACCTCGATGGGCATCGTGGCCGGATGGGGCCTGATGCTCCTCGGCCTCTCCTACTACGCCCGTCGCTGGGTCGGCGCCGTGCGCTGGCGCAAGTTGCACCGCCTTACGGCCCTGGCCTGGATGGCGGGGCTCGTGCATGCACTCGGCGAAGGCACCGACGCCGGCCAGGTGTGGTTCCTGGCGATGATCGCGCTCGTGGCGATCCCCGCGCTCGCCCTGCTCGTCGTGCGGTTGGCCCGCAGCGCGGGCGTGGCGCCGGCCGACCCCCCGGCGCCGGCCGCCGCGCAGATCTCGAAGAACCGCCCGTCCGGGCCGCCGTTGACGACCGGGGTCGTGCCGATCCCGGCGTCGCGCCCCCAGCACTGATTCATATGGCCGCACGCGGCCAGGACCGGGGGCGTGCGCTCGATCGCGTCAAAGATCGCACGGCCGCTCAGGTGGCGGCCGTGCACCTCGTCGAGGTGGCCCTTCGGCGGTGAGTGGACGACGATCTCCTCGACCTGCCGGTGGAGCACGTGGGCGCTCGGCCAGGATGCGCACGCCTGCGCCAGCTCGACGAGCCGCTCCGCGCGCCCGCGATCTCGGTGAAGATCGCCGAACACCAGCAGTTTCATATCTGACCAGGACTATGCATCACGGAGCGTGTCCGGGTACCATGGCCCGCGCGCGACCTCCAGCGTCCGCTCACGCCTATGGCCGGGCGTGGTGGGAGTCAGGGGCGGAGGGCTTCCGCGAAGCACATCGTTCTAGAGGAGGTATCTGCCAAGTGTCTCTACGACCCAGGCGAGCCATGCTTGGGCTCCTTATCGCCGCGGGGGCGCTGGCTGCGCTACCGGCCACGGCGTTTGCGGACTTCACCCCCATGCTCTCGCTCAACCAGACTGCCGGTACGACGGCAGGGAGCAGCCCGGCGACCGGCTTCAACGCCACATTCACTTCGTCCACCGGCGACTCGGTCAAGGACGTGACGTTTGCCCTTCCACAGGGCCTGCTGGCCAACGAGAACATCGCGGGCGGGGCCTGCCTGATCTCTTCGACCCCCAGCGCGTCCTGCCAGGTCGGCAGCGGAACGATCGACAGCGTGCAGCCAGTAACGCTGTACCTGGTCGCGCCGCCGAAGCCGGCCGATGTCGGCGGGCTGGCGCTGGTGCTCGGTTCCACACCCATGACACCCGCGAGCGTTGCCGACGTCACGCTCGGCTCGACCGGTCTTAGCGTCGCGTTCTCGAACCTGGCGGCGTCCCCGCCGATCAACTCGCTGAGCATCACGCTGAACAACCTGCGGTTGCCGACGAGCTGTCCCAGCACACCGGCCAACGTCACGATGACCGCGGATTCGCAGCAAGGCGTATCCGCCAGCCCGGTGACCGCACCGCTCAGCGTCACGGGGTGCTCGGGGTTGTCCTACTCTCCGAACCTCACCGCCGCAGTGGCCGCCAACTCGAGTGGCGACGCGGTGCTGACTCTGGGAATCACTCAGACGGCGGCCGAGTCGGCCAACAAGACCATCGTGCTGACGTTCCCGTCTGGCCTCACGCCGAACGACACCCCGCTCATCCCGTGCCTGACCAGCAGCGGTTGCGCGATCGGCACCGCCACCGCGACCTCGCCGCTGGTACCGATCGCGCTGAACGGTACGGTGACGCTGGGCGGCTCGGTCTCGAGCCCGACGTTCGCGATCGTGTTCCCCGCGCCCTTCAACACCACGATCAACGGCGCGGTGAACCTGGAGACGAACTCGGTCACGTTCTCGAACGTTCCCGACATCCCGCTGACCGCTCTGACGCTCGACATCACCGGCCCGAGCGGCGGTCGGGCGTTCACGACCAACTGCCAGGCGGCGAACGTCGCCGGCAGCTTCACGGCCCAGGGCGGACAGACCCATTCCGCGTCGGCCCCGATCACGTACACCGGCTGCCAGAAGAAGCCGACCGCGACGGGCTCGACCAGCGGACTGGCCAAGGGCCATCCCAAGCTAAAGCTCAAGGTGGTCCACGGCACCGGCGCGGCCAATGTCGCGATGGTGGCGATCGGGCTTCCGAGCGGACTCAAGTTCTCCCGCTCGGCGTTCGTCTCGCACCGGACGTGCACGACGCTCAAGAACAAGAAGAAGAAGTGCACGACGACCACGCTGATCAAGGGCCTCGGCATCTCGGGCGGGAAGGCCAAGAGCGTCTCGCTCAAGGGCGGCAAGCTCGTGATCGCGCTCAAGAAGGCGAGCGGCAGCGCGACGTTCACGCTCAGCGGCCCGCTGGTCACCGAGACCAAGACACTTCAGACCAAGGTCACCAAGCACAAGGCCGGCAAGCTGACCTTCACCCTGAAGGTCACTGACGCCAACAAGACCGCCACCACGGTGGCGGTGAAGCTGGCCCCGCACTAGTTCGTTTCGGCTGGACACCTGTCCCGCGGCACCGCTCTATCTGGCGGTGTCGCGGGTCGGTGCGCCGACTCGATCGCGAGTGCCGCACGCGGGCGCCGCAGCCTCCCTCACGGCTCGAGGCGGCTGTGCTTATCGCCCGAGACCGGGCGTGGCGGGTCCTGGCGTTTTGGAACCGGGCGTCACCCGCGATCTGGGCCTAGGACCGCGGATCGTTCGCAGGAGTCGGCTCGGCCTCGGGAGTCGAGACCCCGTTGCCGACGCCAGACTCGCCTGAGCTCGGCCCCGACCCCAGCGCCCGGGATTCCTGACCCGGCTGGAGCGCACCGTTATCCGGGGCGCCCTCGGGCACGACAGGCTGTGAAGCCTCATCAGACGACGCCTGGGCGCCACCGACTGTCCGCACGGCCTCCAGCATCGGCTTGAGAAGGTCGATCGGCATCGGGAACACGACGGTCGAGTTCTGCGTCGCGCCGATCTCGCGCAGCGTCTGGAGGTAGCGAAGCTGGAGGGTGGTCGGGTTGCGCCCGATCACGTCGGCCGCCTCGGCCAACCGCGTGGCGGCCTGGGCCTCGCCTTCGGCGTTGATGATCTTGGCGCGGCGCTCGCGCTCGGCCTCGGCCTGGCGGGCGATCGCGTGCTGCATCCGCTCGGGAATCTCAACGTCCTTGATCTCAACCGTGGTCACCTTGATGCCCCACGGCTCGGTCTGCGCATCGATCACGTGCTGCAACGACTCGTTCAAGCTCTCCCGCTCGGTCAGCAGCGCGTCGAGGTCGACGCCGCCCAGCACCGAGCGAAGGGTCGTCTGGGAGATCTGGAGCGTCGCGTTGTGGAAGTTCTCGACCTGGTTCACCGCCGCATTCGGATCGACCACGCGGTAGTAGGCGACCGCGGTGACCCGCACCGGGATGTTGTCGCGGGTGATGATCTCCTGGGGCGGGACGGTCAGCGTGACCGTTCGCAGGCTGACGCGCACCATCCGGTCGATCGTCGGCAGGAGCAGGATCAGGCCCGGGCCGCGCAGGTCCATGACCCGCCCGAGTCGGAACACGACGCCACGCTCGTACTCGCGCAACACCCGAACCGACGCGCCGACGACCGTGAGCCCGATCACGAGCAACACGGCCAGCACGACAACGATGGCGACGATCATCGCGTCAACTCCCATTCCTCGGCCCGGCGGACACGCACCGTCAGTCCGTCCAGGTGGTCTACCACGACGCGATCACCAGGGTGCAGCTCGCTCGAACCCGAGTCCGAATCCGCGTCCGAATCCGCGTCCGAGTCCGAGTCCGAGTCCGAGTCATCCCACAGGACCGATCGCCGCGCGGTCCACAACGAGCCCTCTACCTGCACGCACCCGGAGTCGCCTTCCCAGCTGCGAACCACGCCCACGCGTCCGAGCAGGCTCTCCGGACCGGCACGAACCCGCCGGCGCCGCACGGCAACGCCTTTGCCGACGGTCACGGCGAGAACGCCGCCGGCAGTACCGGCGAGCAGCAGGCCCGCCAACACGCCGAGTACGACCCCACCGCCGAGCCCGAGCACGGCCAGCACGGCCCCGACGCCGAGCGCAACGACGCCAGGTCCTCCCAGTACGCCCAGCGTCGGCACGTGGGCCTCGATCAGGATCATGATCGCCCCAACCAACAACAGCGACACGCCTAATGCGGTCATAAAGACATCGTACGCCTCGCTTCGCCCTCGGCAAGGGGGTCATCTACGGAGGGCCGTTCCTAGAAGCCGCAGCGCGATCGGTGAGCGATCGCGCCGCCCTCACGATCATGCCCGCGCATGCGTCGAGCTCGATCGCGGTGGAGTCGAGTACGAGGTGGAAGAGGTCGCAGTCCCCGATATCGACGTCGTAGAGCTGCTGCAGGTACGCCGCGTGGGTGCGGTCGAACTGCCGAAGCGTGCTTTCGGCGCGATCGACGTCGAGGCAGCGGTCGAGGGAGGTAGATGCAGGAGCGATGCGGGTGCCACACGCCTTGGTTTCCCCGCTCGCGCTGGGCTTAAAAGGCAAGCACGGGTCAGCGACCGCGCGCCAGCGCGCCCGTGGGTGGGTGGGGATGTGGGTGGGCACCTCTCTTCACCCGGAACATCGCGGCGTCGGCGGAGCGCAGCAGGCCGTCGGGGTGCTCAGCGTCGATCGGGAACACCGCGCGCCCGATGCTCGTGCCCAGGTACAGCTCGTGCCCCTCGATCACGAACGGGTCGGTGAGTGCGGCGGCCAACCGGTCAGACACAGTCTCCGCGTCGCTCGGCGCCGTCTCTGAGCCGATCAGCACGGCGAACTCGTCCCCGCCCAGCCGCGCAACCGTGTCCCCTTCGCGCACGCACGCGACGAGGCGCTTGGCGACGGCGACCAGGAGCTGATCGCCGACGTCGTGACCGAACTCGTCGTTGACCGGCTTGAAGCCGTCGAGGTCCATGTACAGGAGCGTCACGGGACGGACCTCCTCGCGCGCGCGCTCGATCGCGGCCCGCAGCAGGCCGGTGAACTGAAGCCGGTTGGCGAGCCCAGTCAGCTGGTCGTGCAACGCCTGGTGGGTGATCTCGTCGACCAGGCGCCCGTTCTGCAGCGCGGTCGTCGCCTGCGCCGCGACCCCGGACAAGCGGTCGCGCAGGTCGGCGGTGAGCCGGAGCCGGGTCGCACCCTCGCAGACAGACACGCTGAGCAGCCCCAGAAACGACTCGCCGCCCACCAGCGGCACCAACACGGTGGCGACGAAGCCTTCGGTCGCGAACAACTCGCGCAAGCGCGGATGGCCTCTGTGCTCGTCGACCAACAGGAACTTCTCGTTGGGATGTGTGAGCAACCGCGCGAGCGGACCCCCCGCCGAGGGCACCCAAGCCTTCGCCTCAACTTCGGCCCCGGATTGCTCGTCGCGCGTGGTCACCGCGCGGCGAACGAGCTCGCCCGACCCGGCGTCCCAGAGGTACACGCCCACCCGGTCGCAATCGACGACCAGCGGGACCGCGTCAGCGAGGCGCCGGGCGATCTCGTCGCTCGTGCCGGCGGCGGCCAGCGCGCGGGCCAGTGACAGCAGCGCGCTGGCGTGGTCGCCCCGCTCTTTCGCCTCCAGCAACGCCGCGGCGCCGTCCAGTGCGCTCGCGGCGTAGCGCGCATACACCTCGAACAGTTCGCGTTCCTGGGCCAGGAAGCGCTGGCTGGGCGCGCAGATCGCCAGCAGGCGGCCGTAGTCGCGACGGTTGGACCGCACCGGCACCACCAGCCACGAGTCGGGCTGAATCGACGGGTCGGCGGCGAACAACCTGTCCACGTACTCGGCAACTCCCTCCTCCTCGAAGCCCTTGTGATGGCAGTGCAGGTCGCCGCCCGGGTGGAGGCGAACCGCCAGCAGATACCGAATCGCACGGACCTCGAGGGCCGCGCGGCGGGTGATCCGGGCCAGGACGTCGTCGAGGTCGTCGGCCGCGATGAGGTCGGCCGCGGTCGCGAACATGCTGTCAACGCGCTCCTTCATCGCGTCGAGCTGCTGGCGCAGCGCGGTGACCTGCTCGTGGGAACCGACATTGGCCGGCTCGTCCGCGGCGGCGGCAGGCGGGCTCCACCGCACGCGATAGACGCAGTGCTCGGCTCCCATCGCGGCGCACTCGTCGTGGCGGACGGCCGCCGGCGGCAGGCCGAACAGCTCGGTGGCGCAGCTCAGCAGCCCGCACGTCCAGGCGCAGTGCTCGGGGCTGCGGGGGAACCCCTCGACCGCCGTGGAAACGAGTTCGGCATACCCGGGCCCGGCGTCGATGGTCTCAAACTTCGTCGCGGTGCTGAACTTCGAGGCGCTGGTCGCGAGCTGGCGATACACGGCCTCCGGCGACCCCAGCGACCGAAGCATCGCCGCGACCTGCGAGCCGCCCAGTCTGCGGGCGGCATCCTCCCCGACCGAACGCGCGAATTGCGGGTGGTGCGTGACCCGGGCCCCGGCCTGCCACAGTGCCACGGCCTCGTCGTAGGCGATCCAGTTCGTCGTGTCGGCCAGGTACTCGCGGGTGCGGGGGCTCGCGGCCAGCCGGAGCACCTCGTCCACAGCTTCGGTTCCGCCGAAGGCACGAACGCGCGCGAGTAGCACCGCGCTCATCGAGCACGAGAAGTGGTCTCCTCGATCGGTTCTGGTCCTCGCCGGCGGCGTGTGCATCAGGTGGGTATCGGTGCGGGGCACGCGATCGATGTCGTGGGTCCCGCGGATTGGACGAACGGGGGCTGGGGTGGCTGGGTAGGTGCTGATAGCGTGCGGCCTCCACCCTTCGATCCTCTGGAGCAGGAAATGACGAGCGCGAACACCCAGGGCCTCGAGACGACCATCGCCGGGTTGCGTGAGGCGGCGGGCACCCACGTCGGCTACACCGACTGGCAGGAGATGACCCAGGAGCGCGTCAACCAGTTCGCCGACGCAACCGACGATCACCAGTTCATCCACGTCGACCCCGAGCGGGCCAAGCAGACACCGTTCGGCGGCACCATCGCCCACGGATTCCTCACGCTGTCGCTGGTGGCACCGACCTCGCAGCAGCTCATGAAGGTCACGGACGCCCTCATGGGCGTCAACTATGGGCTTGATCGGGTCCGCTTCCCGGCCCCGCTCCCGGTCGGGGCGCAGTGGCGTGGCGGCATGGAGATCGTCGAGGTCACGGAGATTCCCGGTGGTCTGCAGATCAAGGCCAAGGTGACGATCGAGGTGAAGGACTCGCCGAAGCCGGCCTGCGTGGCCGAGTCGCTCGTGCGCGTGTACGGCGGGCAGTGACAACCGTCGACCTGGAGAAGCTGACCGCGATCGACGTGCATGTGCACGCCGAGCGCAACGCGAACGAGCCCCAGGACCCCGTCACCGAGGAGCTCCTGGCCGCCGCCTCTAGCTACTTCGGCGCGGCGCCGCTGCAGCCCACGGCGCAGGACGTGGCCGACTACTACCGCGAGCGCAACATGCTCGCGGTCATCTTCAACGTCGACGACGAGGCCGGGATGGGCCGCAAGCGGCTCGGGAACGGCGAGGTGCTCGAGGCCGCCCGCGCCAACCCCGACGTGCTGATCCCGTTCGCCTCGGTCGACCCGCACAAGGGCAAACTTGGGGTGCGCGAGGCACGTGAGCTGATCGACGCCGGCGTGCGCGGGTTCAAGTTCCACCCCAACACGCAAGCCTTCTGGCCCAACGACCGCGCGTTCTACCCCCTGTACGAGGTGATCGCCGAGGCCCGCCTGATCGCCCTGTTCCACTCGGGGACCACGGGCATCGGCGCCGGCATGCCCGGTGGGGGCGGCGTGCGACTGAAGTACTCGAACCCGATGTGCATCGACGACGTGGCCGCCGACTTCCCCGAACTGGACATCATCCTCGCGCACCCATCGTTCCCGTGGCAGGACGAGGCGCTCGCGATTGCGGTCCACAAGCCCAACGTGTACATCGATCTGTCGGGCTGGTCGCCCAAGTACTTCCCGGAGATCCTGATCCAGTACACGAACACGCGCTTGAAGAACAAGATGCTGTTCGGCTCCGACTTCCCGCTGATCGCCCCGGACCGCTGGCTCGCCGACTTCGAAAAGCTCCCGATCAAGGACGACGTCCGGCCCCTCGTGCTCAAACAGAACGCGGCGAAGCTGCTTGGGTTGACATAGATTTCTGCCGCCTCAGGACCCGCTTCTATCCGTAAAGCGGTGCTTTTGTCGCACCGGGCTGTGCAAGTTCAGCGCACGGCGGTTTGATGAGCTTCGCGCAGGGTATTGCGCCGTCAGCCGGTGTGGCCATGTCGCTCCCAGGAGCGAACGGGACCCGGGGCCGCACTTGCCTCTCCTCTCCTCCCTCACCTGGCGGCAGTCCATTCGTGGGCTGTCGTCAGGTGTTGCATCTTGACTACCCTCAGAGACGCCACCGAGGCTCGCGTGCGCCGGAGCAACGGGATGACCGCCGCCGCGTACACCGCGTTGAGCAGTCCAGGATCAGCACGTCGTCCATGACCGAACGGACGACCCGTCGGCGCAGCCGACAAAATTGGAGTGAGGCGGCGCCGGCAGAGTCTGACTAACAGCCCGTGCCGCGGGTAACCACCGGTTCGATGACCAGCCAACTTCACGTGGCAATGCTCGGTGCCGGCAGCATGATGGGGCTGCCGATGGCTCGCAACATCGGCCCCTCAGGCACGCCGGTGCGCGCCCGGAATCGCGCCACCGAGAAGGCCAAGGCCCTCGAGGATCACGGGGTCGAGGTATTCGACACCCCGCGCGAGGCCGCGGCGGGCGCAAACGTGATCCTGACCATGCTGGCCGACGCCGACGCCGTGATCGGCGCCGTCGAGAAAGCGGTGCAGAAGTCGTCCGACGACGTGGTCTGGTTCCAGATGAGCACGATCGGCGAGGCCGGCACCGAGCGGTGTGTCGAGTTCGCGCAGGCCGTTCGTTGACCCTGCTCGACGCGCCGGTGCTGGGCACCAGGCAGGTCGCCGAGGATGCAAGCTGGTGATCCTCGCCTCCGGCCCCGAGGACGCGCAGGAGCGCGTGCGCCCAATCTTCGACGCGATCGGGCAGAAGACGATCGGCGTCGGCGAGGCCGGCGCCGGCACGCGACTCAAGATGGTCGCCAACAGCTGGGTGCTGACGGTCACCGAGGGCACCGCTGAGACGTTCGCGCTGGCCGAGGGGCTTGGGCTCGACCCCCAGCTGTTCCTCGACGCGATCGAGGGCGGGACGCTCGACCTCCCGTACCTGCGGCTGAAGGGCAAGGCGATCATGGAGCGCAACTTCGAGCCCTCGTTCCGGCTCACTCTCGCGGCAAAGGACGCCCGTCTGATTGAGCAGTCGGCGCAGCGCCACCGAGTCGATGTGCCGCTGTTCTCGACGATTCGCCGCCGGATGGCCGAGGGGGCCAAGGAGCACGGCGACGAGGACTTCTCGGCGACCTACTGGACGAGCGCACCCAAGGACCCGAACCGCGTCTAGGGCGCGCGCTCGGCGCACGGCGCTTGCGCGCTGCGTGCTAGCGTTGTCGCGAGCCCATCGCTCACTGGGGCAGGTGGGACGCGTCGTTGCTGGAAACGACGAGCGAACCGACAAAGCGGGTCGCGGTCGGGGCCATGCATCCCGTCGACGAGGACGGAGACAGCATGCAGAGCGATTTCCTCGTAGATACACAAGCCACTGGCCGTGCGGTCACGCTTGCCCTGAGCGGCGAGCTCGACCTCGTGTCGAGCCCGATCCTCGAAGAGGCGTTCGAGCGCGTGTACGAGACGGACGCCGAGCTGGTGATCGTCGATCTGCGCGGGCTCGAGTTCATGGACTCGACGGGCCTGCACCGGCTCGTCGCGGCGCAGCAGCGGGCGGTCCACTCGGGGCGGCGCTTCGGTCTGATCAGAGGCGGCGAGCAGGTGCAGCGGCTGTTCGACCTCACCGGCATCGCCGAGCTGCTGAGGATCGTCGATTCTCCTGAGGAGCTGCTTGAAGTCGATCAGACGCCGGGCGCTCCCTGAGCCGGCGGCCGGCGCGCGGGCTGCGACTATCCGCGCCGGCGGTCGCGCATCGAGACGTGCAGCGTCTCGTAGCCGTCGACCGCGCTGATCGCGATCTCCTCGGTGAGCAACGACAGGGCGTCGACCGGCGTGTCGGATGCTGCCGCCTCCAGGCGTCCGCCGCTGCCGACGCGCAGCGGGGCCAGCGCGAATTCGAGCCGTCGGTCGCGCGCGCCCAGGGCGACGCTGATCGCCCCGGCCTGTGCCGCGCGGGTGGCGTGAGCGGCGAGCGCGTCGGTCAGGAGGTAGACGTCATAGCATCGCTCGAGCGAGAAGCCCGCGCTCGGCGCGAGCGTCCGGCCCACGCGCCCGAGGATCGGGCCTAACAAACTCACCGGCGAGACCGTCAGCACGACGTCACCGGGCAGGGTGAGGACTCGCCCTCCTGAATCCGCCGGGGTGGAGCGAGCGGGGTCGTCATCGGGGTCATCTCCATTCGCCACCGGCACTCGTGCCGAGAGCTCGAGCGGACTGAGCTCTGACCGGCTCGTGAAGGCCAGGCGCACCTCCGTCCCGCCCCCTGGCGGGCTGATGAACTCAGCCCGGTCGGCCAGCGCGCTCATGAGGGCCAGCCCAACCTTGAGACGATCGAGCTCGGGTATGGCCTGGCGCATGCCGCAGCCGTGGTCGCGGATGCTGACCTCGACGGCATCGGCTCGCGCCTCGAGCTCGACCGCCATCGGGCCCGGGGCGCCCCCATAGGCATGGAGGATCACGTTGTTGCATGCCTCGGCCACAGCCGTGTTGATGTCGCCTTGCAGCTCGGGGTCGAAGCCGAGGGCCTCCGCGGCTGCGCTCGACATGCTGCGAACGAGCCTGGCTGCTTCCGGCCGGCTGATCAGCTCGAGCCGCACGCAGGGTGCATCGATCTCTCCACTCATAGCGTGCCTGCCATTAAGAGAGGTACCCAAAGCGCCAGACTGCAAGCCACCTTTGCACGCGCGTGGGGGTGCCGTCCAGCTACCGGGCGCGTGATTCGGGGTGGTGGCGCTCGGGATTAAGGCCTCCCCACTCGGTCCCACCAGACTCGCCCACCACCCGGAGCCTGTCTACCCGCGGCGATTTCGCTCAACTGGGGGCGCCCTCGGCGCCGAGCTGGATCATCGACCGGCGCAAGAGACGCGACACGTGCATCTGCGAGCATCCGATGCGCTGGCTGATCTCGCGCTGGGTGAGCTCCTGGACCAGCCGTAGCCCGAGCACCTCCCGCTCCACCTCACTCAACGAGGCCCAACTCGTGGCGAGTGCCTGGCGATGCTCGGCCAGCTCGAACCCGATGTCCTCGTCGCCCAGCGTCTCCGCGAGCGCGGTGCGGTCTTCGCCGTCGTGGGAGATCGGAGCGTCGAGCGATGCCGGGTGGTAGTTGTGAGCGGCGTCGATCGCCTCCATCACCAGCTCAATCGAGCAGTTCAGGGCCTCGGCGAGTTCATCGAGCGTGGGCGAGCGCCCGAACAGCGCGGACAGGCGCTCGGTCTGCCGGCTGACCGCCAGCGCCCGCTCCTGGAGATCGCGCGGGACGTGCACGGTCCATCCCTTGTCGCGGAAGTGCCGCTTGAGCTCCCCCACGATCGTCGGCGCGGCAAAGCTCGTGAACTTCTTCCCGCGCCCCGGTTCAAAACGCTCGATCGCGTTGAGCAGGCCAACGGACGCGACCTGGACGAGGTCGTCGAGGGGCTCGCGGCTGTGGACATAGCGGAGCGCGAGCTTGCGAGCAAATGGGAGGAAGCGCTTGACGAGCTCCTCGCGCGCGGCGGGGTCCCGATCCTCCTCGTAGGTGGCGAGCAGTTCGTCGTCGGGAAGACGTGCCAGTTCACGTGCAGGAAGAGCGCTAACAGCCATCGGACCTCCGTTGTGGTCGGTGCAACGCGAGGTCCGTACGAAGGCCGCGAGAACCGCGACCCTTCCATCCGTCCCATGCCTTGTGCTCGCCGGCGGGCTCCGTCTGGGGGCAGCGCTCCGGCTCTGGTTGATTCTCTCCCCGTAGGGGATCGGCGAAACCTCGGCTGATCCGAGGAAGTCCGCAGCCATACAAACGCCGCGCCGCGGCGGTCGCTCAGGATTGCGGTAGAGCGAACGATCCGCGCTCACCGGTGCCGCGGAGGTCGTCCTCGATCGCGGCGGCGGCGCGGAATGCGAGCGGCAGAAACTCGCGCCGGAGGACGGCCATCGAGGCGCGGCTCGCGTGCACCGACACGTTCAACGCCGCGGTCACGGCTCCCGAGGAGCCGTGGAGGGGCACCGCGAGCGACCGCAGCCCTTCCTCGAGCTCCTGATCGGTGGCGGCGTAGCCCTGACGGCGCACCGTGGCCAGGATCGCGTGCAACGAGTCCTTGTCCTTCACCGTGCGTGAGGTCAAGGGCACGATCTGAATTCTGGCCAGTCGCTCCTCGAGCTCCTCCTCGGAAAGGCCGGCGAGCAGTACGCGGCCCATCGAGGTGACGAACGCCGGCAGCCGGGTGCCCACCGCGAGCGTGATGCTCATGATCCGCCGCGTCGGCACGCGCGCCACGTAGACGACGTCGGTGTCGTCGAGCACGGAGATCGAGCACGACTCGTTGACCTTGGCCACCAGCGCCTCCATGTGGGGCAGCGCGACCTCCGGCAGGCTCAGGCTCGACAGGTACGCGTAGCCAAGCTCCAGCACCCGCGGGCGCAGCGAAAAGCGACCCTGGGAGAAGCTCACGTAGCCGAGCTTCACCAGCGTGAGCAGGAACCGGCGCGCCGCGGCCCGGGTCAGCCCGGTCGAGCGGGCGACCTCGCTGAGTGCCAGTTCGCGGTGATCGCCGTCGAAGGCGCGGATCACCGCCAGTCCCCGCTCCAGGGACTGGACGTAATCCGAGCTCTGGGCCGGCTTGTCGCTCACGCAGTGCTCACCCCTCAGATAAAGCGCCCTGTTCGGTATGCGAACACTAGCGAATGCGCCGGTCCGTTCCGCCCTGGGGCGCCGCCGACCCATCTAAACCCGGCGAGTAGGATCATCGCGATGACCGACACGACCCCGGTTCGGGAGGTGCGCGCGGACGGGGACGGCGCCGCCCTGCCGGCGCAGGTGCCGACCGTGCGCGACGCCGCCTTCGAGGTGATGCGCAGGCACGGACTGACCACGATCTTCGGAAATCCGGGCTCGACCGAGATCTCGTTCCTGACCGACCTGCCCTCGGACATCCGGTACGTGCTCGGCCTGCACGAGGGTTCGGTGGTGGGCATGGCCACCGGTTACGCGCTCGCGCGCGAGGAGCCCGCGTTCGTCAACCTGCACACCGCCGCGGGCCTGGGCAACGCCGTCAACGCGATCGCCAACGCGCGCGACTGCCGGGCACCCCTGGTGATCGTGGTCGGCCAGCAGGACCGCCGGCAGATCGCCTTCGAGCCGTTCCTGACCGGACGCCATCTGGAGCGGCTGGCCGGCGAGTACCCCGTGTGGCGGCAGTTGCCGGCTCGCGCCCAGGACGTCCCGGGTGCGATCGCCCGCGCCTACCACGAGGCCGTGGCCGCGAGCGGCCCGGCCCTCGTGGTGGTGCCGATGGGCGACTGGGTCGAACCCGCCGACGAACTCGCCGCGGGGGCACCGGCCCGGATCCTGCGCCCGCACCGGGTATCGCCCGAACAGGTCGCCGAGCTGGCCGGGCTGCTGGCCGGCGCGGAGTCGCCCGCGCTCGTCGTGGGCGCGCCGGGCGGTGGCCAGGACGGTTGGGATGCCGTGGTCGCGCTGGCCGAGCGCCTCGGCTGTCCGGTCTGGCAGGAGCCGTTCACCCGCGCCGTCGGCTTTCCCCAGGATCACCCGCTGTTTGCCGGTCAGCTGCAGTGGCAGCGCCGCGTGATGCGCGACACGTTGGCCTGTTACGACCTCGTCCTCACGGTCGGGACGGGTGCCTTCCGCGCCTATCTGTTCGACGAGCCGGTGGCGCTCGTCGGACCCGAGACGCGTGTTGCGGTGCTGACCGCCGACCCCAACGAGGCGCACCGCAGCCCGTGCGAGCTGGCGGTGGTGGCGCCGGTCGCCGAGGCCTGCCGGGCGCTCGCCCAGCAGCTGCCGGTGCGCGCCGGCGAGCCGCCCGAGCCGATGCGCCGGCCGGCGCCGTTGCCGCCGCCTCCGCCCGGCGAGCCGCTACGACCTGGTCACGTCCTAGATGCCCTGTCCGAGCGGCTCCCGCGCGACGTGCTGCTGGTCGAGGAGTGCCCGTCGACCCAGCCCGAGCTCTACCGGCGCATCCCGGTCCGCGTCCCGTTCGGCTTCCTGAGCACCGCCAACGGATGCCTCGGGTTCGGGCTGGCCGGCTCGATCGGCCTGCGGATGGGGTTGCCCGATCGCCCGGTCGTCGCCGTGCTCGGCGACGGCTCGACGACCTACGCGATCCAGGCGCTGTGGAGCGCGGCTCGCTACGACGTCGGCGTGCTGCTGGTCGTGCTCGCCAACGGGGGCTACGCGATCATGGATACGCTGGCGCGCCGCCAGGGCGGATCGGCCGCGTGGCCGCGTTTCGACTCGGTCGACATCGCCGGCCTGGCGCGCTCGTTTGGCTGTCCGGCCGTGCGCGTCGAGACTCACGACGACCTAATCCGGGTGCTCGATGAGGTGCTGCCCGAGCTGGCGTCCCGACGCGAGCCGCTCGTGCTGCAGGCGGTGGTGGGGGAGTAGGCGGTGGCGGCGACGCGCCCGACCAAGACCACGCCGGCCGACATCACCGCCGCGGCGACGGGGAGCTTCGAGCAGTGCGCCGATCCTCGCCTGCGCGAGCTGATGCAGAGCCTCGTCCGCCACCTGCACGGCTTCGCCACCGAGGTGTCGCTGACCGAGTATGAGTGGCGCGAGATGATCGCCGTCCTCACCGATACCGGCCACATCACCGACGATCGGCGGCAGGAATTCATTCTCTGGTCGGACGCCCTGGGCTTCTCGATGCTGGTCGACGCGCTCGCGCACGAGGCGCCTGCCGGCGCCACCGAGTCGACCGTGCTTGGTCCGTTCTACGTGCCGGGGTCGCCACTCCGCGAATACGGCGCGAGCATGGTGCAGGAGGACGGCGCGGGCGTCCCGGCGTGGGTCTACGGCCGCGTGCTCGACGTCGCCGGGAACCCGATCGCGGGGGCCGAGCTCGACGTTTGGCAGAACGGCGCCGACATGCTGTACGCGGTGCAGCGGCCCGAGGCCGAGGAGGACCACCTGCGCGGGCGCTATCTGACCCGCGGGGACGGCACCTACGCGTTTGTCGCCGTCCGCCCGGTCCCCTACCCGATCCCTGACGACGGGCCGGTGGGGAGGATGCTCGCCGCCACCGGCCGGCACCCGTGGCGCCCGGCCCACATCCACATGATCGTGCGCGCCGACGGCTACAAGACCGTCACCACCCACGTTTTCGACGCCGCCAGCGAGTACCTGGACTCCGACACGGTGTTCGCGGTCAAGCCATCGCTGCTGCGTACGTTCGTGGAGCGCTCGGCCGACGATCCCGACCGCCCGCCGACGGTCGCGGGCGAGTGGGTCTCGCTCGAGAACGACATCGTGCTGGCGCCCGGAGTGGACGGTGGCGCAGTGGTCGATCCTGGCCGCACCGCCTGACGCGGTGTACTTGACTCGCCGCGCCCATTAGCCGGTCCGGCGCTGCGCGGGTCGAGTCTCGCGCGGTACGCTCCGGGACGTGGTTGACGAGATTGTCGACAATCCCGCGGCGGGGCCGCGCGCCACGGACGCGGGTCGCCCGGAGGACAGGCTGCGCGAGGCGATCGTCACCGGCCGCTTTCAGCCCTCAGAGCGCCTCGTCGAAGCCGACATCGCCCGCGAGCTCGGCGTCGGGCGCTCGGCCGTCCGCACCGCGCTTGCCCGTCTCGAGCACGAGGGCCTGGTCGAGCACGAGCGTCACCGCGGCGCCCGGGTCCGCCTGGTGGGCGCGCAGGAGGCGGTCGAGATCCTCGAGACCCGTGCCGTCCTCGAGGGTCTCGTCGCTCGCCACGCCGCGGCCAAGGCCACGCCGGCGGACGCCGAGGCTCTGCTCGAGATCCTCGAGGACATGCGCCGGCGTCTGAACGACGGCGACCTGCTCGGCGCCTCGGACCAGAACGCGGTGCTCCACGGACGCATCCTCGACATCTCCGGTCACTCCACCGCGGGACGGCTGATCGCGACGCTGAAGTCGCAGATGGTCCGTTTCCAGTACCGGACCATCCTGCTCCCGGGGCGCAGCGAGCGCTCGTTTGGCGAGCACCGGGCGATCGTCGAGGCAATCGCCGCCGGCGACGCGGACGCCGCGGAGAGCGCGATGCGGAACCATCTCTCGCACGTCGCGGAGGCACTCAGGAGTGAACAAGGATGAACGACGCGACCCCCTCCACGCGCGCCCGCGACCTGCTGCGCGGCGCCTACGACACCCACATGCACATCTCGCCGGACGTGGTCGAACGGATCATCGACGACATCTCGCTGGCGCGCAGGTTCCAGGAGCTCGGGATGGCGGGCTTCGTGCTCAAGTCCCACTACGGCTCGACCGCCGAGCGGGCGAGCGTGGTGCGCGAGGCAGTCCCCGGCGTGAACGTGCTCGGCGCGATCTCGCTCAACCGCGCGGTCGGCGGCATTAATCCCCTGGCGGTCGAGATCGCCGCGCGCGAGGGTGCGCGCACCGTGTGGCTGCCGACCGTGGACTCGGTCAACGAGTCGCATGAGCGCGAGGCGCCGGCGGGGGCCAAGGTTCCCGTCTGGGTGAAGCTCCAGCTCGAGCTGCGCGAGCAGGGCATCGAGATCCCCCCGGTTCCCGTCGTGAACGAGTCCGACGGCACCGTGCTGCCCGAGGTGCGCGAGGTGCTCGACATGATCGCCCGGCACGGCATGGTGCTGGCCACCGGGCATCTGAGCCGCGACGAGATCTTCGCCGTGGTCGAGGCCGCGCTCGAGGCGGGCATCGAGACCATCGTCGTCACCCACCCCGAGTTCCCCTCCCAGGACCTGAGCGTCGAGGACCAGCAGGCGCTGGCCGAGCAGGGAGCGCTGCTCGAACGCTGCTTCACCACGCCCCATACCGGCAAAGTCAGCTGGGAGCGGTGGATCGAGAACATCCGCGCCGCCGGCCCGGAGAACTCGGTGCTGTCGACCGACCTCGGGCAGGTGTTCAACCCGCCGGTCGAGGACGGGATGGCGCTGATGGTCGACCGGTTGTTCGAGGCCGGCTTCCGAGAAGAGGAGGTGTACGTGATGGCGGTCGTGAACACGCGCCTGGTGGCGGGAGCTGAGCCACTGTGAGCGCGCGGAAGTTGATGGTGATCGGCGCGCACTCGGCCGATTTCGTGTGGCGATCCGGCGGCGCCGTCGCCGTGACCACGACGAACGGCGGGACGGCCAGCGTGATCGCCCTCTCCTACGGCGAGCGGGGCGAGTCGGGAGAGCTATGGAAGCAGGAAGGCCAGACGATCGAGAACGTCAAGAAGATCCGCCACGGCGAGGCCGAGCGTGCGGCGGCGGCGCTCGGGGCGACGTTCGAGTGCCTGGACATGGGCGACTACCCGCTGAACATCGACGCCGACGGTCTCAACCTGATCTCGGACAAGATTCGCGAGTTCGGCCCCGACGTGCTGATCACCCACACCGACACCGATCCGTTCAACCCTGACCACCCCATCGCCTACGCGGCCGTGAACCGGGCCCGGGGGCTGGCCGCGGGCGCCGGTGTGGCGAGCGCGTTCGGCACGATCAAGCCGCCCGTGTTCTACCTGTTCGAGCCCCATCAGCCCGAGCTGTGCAACTTCACCCCGAACACGTTCGTCGACATCACGGCGGTGATGGACTCAAAGCTCAAGGCGATGGAAGAGATGAAGGCTCAGAAGTACCTCCAGACCTACTACGCCCAGCGGGCCGACCAGCGCGGCAACCACGCGCGCCGGTCCTCGGGGAACCAGGACATCCGCCAGGCCGAGGCCTTCCAGCGGGCGATCCCCAACGTGGTGAGCGCGCTATGACCGCGACCTATCAGGAGCTGGCGGATCTTGGGTCGGCGACCGTCTACGAGGCGGGCGGCCGTGGCGGCTACGTCGATGTCGACCTGATCCAGGTCATCCCGGGCCGGCGGGTCGCCGGGCCGGCGCGGACCGTGCGCTGCGGTCAGGACGACAACCTGATGGTCCATGCCGCAATGGCGGTCCTCGAGCCGGGCGAGGTGCTCGTGCTGACCATGCCCGAGCCGCGACCCGTGGCGCTCGTCGGTGAGCTCCTCGCGACCCAGGCCAAGGCCCACGGCGCGGCCGCCATCCTCGTCGACGCGTCCGTGCGCGACCTCGATGAGCTGGCCGAGCTCGACCTTCCGATCTGGGCCCGGTGGGTGCGCGTCAAGGGCGCCGGCAAGGACATCCGCGGCTCGATCGGCGAGCCGGTCACGGTCGGCGGGGCCACGATCAGAAACGGCGACGTGCTCGTGCTCGACGCCGACGGCGTCGCGATCGTCGAACCCGAGCGCATCGACGAGGTGCTCGAGGCATCGCGCGACCGTGAGAAGCGCGAGCGCGTCAAGCGCCTGAAGCTCCAGGCCGGCGAGCTCTCCTACGACCTCGACGGCCTGCGCGAGAAGGTCGAAACGGCGACGTGAGCACCGAGCCCGCCCACGACCTCGCCCACATCGCCCACGCCGAGCTGCTCACGCCCTTTCCCGACGAGAGCCTGCGCTTCTTCGTCGACCTGTTCGGGATGCAGATCGAGCATCGCGAGGGACAGTCTGTGTTCCTGCGCGGGTGGGGTGAGTACCAGCCCTACGGCCTGAAGCTGACCGAGTCGGCGCTGCCCGGCCTCGGCCACGCGGCGATCCGGGCGTGGAGCCCGCAGGCACTGGATCGGCGGGTGAGCGCGATCGAGGCGACGGGTCTCGGGATCGGTTGGAACGACGGGGACCACGGCCACGGTGCCGCGTACGAGTTCACCGACCCCGATGGCCACCGCCTTGAGGTCTTCTACGAGCAGGATCGCTACGTGCCCCCCGAGGAGTTGCGTCCCCGCCTGAAGAATGTGCCCCAGCGCCACGTCGACCGGGGCGCCGCCGTCAAGCGGATCGACCACGTCAACGTGCTCGCCGCCGACGTCGCGGCCAACCGCCGCTTTGCCGTCGACCAGCTCGGCTACCGGGTCTACGAGCAGGTCATCAACGACGACGGCTCGGAGCAGGGCGCCTGGATGAGCCTGTCGATCGCCGCCCACGAGCTGATCTACACGGCTGACCACTTCGGCGGCCGCGGCCGGCTGCACCATCTGGCGTGGTTCGTCGACACGCGCGAGGAGTTGCTGCGCGCCGCCGACCTGTTCCTCGACGCCGATGTGCCGATCGAGGCGGCGCCCTCCAAGCACGCGGTCGCGCAGGGGATGTTCCTGTATGTCTACGAGCCCGGGGGCAACCGCGTCGAGGTGACGACCGGGACGCACTTCATCTTCGACCCGGCCTACGAGCCGGTGGTGTGGACCCAGGCGGAGCGGGCCCGCGGACAGGCCTGGGGGGTCAAGACGATCGAGACCTTCCACACCTACGGGACGCCGGATTTGAGCGGCAAGCCGCCCGGGCCGCCGATCCCGCCCACCAGCCAGGTGCCGATGCTGGCCCAGAACGTCCACGCATGAGTGATAACCGGGCGCTGATCCGCGACCTCGTCGAGAACTGGGCGGTGTGGCGGGACGCCGGCGACTGGGAGCGGTTCGCCACCGTCTGGCACGACGACGGTTTCATGATGGCGACCTGGTTTCAGGGGCCCGCCCGCGAGTTCATCCGCGTCAGCCGCGAAGGCTTCGAGCGCGGGGTCAGCATCCTGCACTTCCTGGGCGGCACTTCGATCGATCTGGCCGGCGAGGCGCCGCCGTCAGGCGCTGCCGACAGTCCTCATCAACGCGGGATCGCGCAGACCAAGATGACAATCTCCCAGCGCGCCCAGGTGCACGGCGTCGAGTGCGACGTAGTCTGTACCGGCCGCTTCTACGACTTCCTCGAGAAGCGCGGCCACTGGGGGATCGTGCTGCGCCAGCCCATCTACGAGAAGGATCGCCTCGACCCGGTCGACCCAGCGGCGACGCTGACCCTCGACCGGGACACCCTGGCGCACTTCCCGCTCGGATACCGTCACCTCGCATACGTGCAGACGCAGATCGGATTCGAGGTCAAGCGGGACATGCCCGGTCTAGTCGGTCCGGGGGTGGAGCGCCTGTACCGGCGCGGTGCGCAGTGGCTCGCCGGCGGAGAGCTCGGGGATCCGCTGAAGACGGTCGATTAGTTGAAGTGGCCGCGCATCCAGCGGCCACGCGCTTCGGTGCTGCTGGCCGCCGGCATGATCCTGCTCGCGGCGAACCTGCGCCCGGCCGCCGCCGGCATCGGCCCGCTACTCGGCCGGATCCAGGCTGATACCGGACTGTCGAGTTTCGGCGCCGGCGCCCTGACGACGCTGCCCGTCCTGTGCTTCGGCGCGCTCGCGCCGCTAGCGCCGACGCTGGCACGGCGGCTGGGAGAGCGCTCGACGGTGGCGGTGGCGCTGGCGGTGCTGCTGCTCGGTCTGCTCGTGCGGCTGGTGCCGGGTATCGGCTTCCTGTTCCTGGGAACGGCGCTGGCCGGGGCGGCGATCGCCGTCGGCAACGTCCTGCTGCCGGTACTCGTCCGCGGCAATTTCCCCCACCGCATCGGGCTGATGACCGGGCTGTACACGACGAGCCTCGTCGGCTTCGCCGCCCTCGCCGCCGGCATATCGGTCCCGGTGGCGAATGCGTTCGGGGGCGGCTGGCGCCCGGGCCTCGCGGTCTGGGCGCTCCCCGCGGCGGTCGCGCTCGTGGTGTGGGCGCCGCAGCTTCGCCGGGCGCAGCGGGCGCCGGTTCCGACCGGGAACCGGGTGGCGGGCGCGCGGGCGCTGCTCGGCGACCGCGTGGCGTGGGCGGTGACGCTGTTCTTCGCCGTCCAGTCGGCCGGGTTCTACGCCACCCTGGCCTGGCTGCCGAGCGTGTTCCACAGCCATGGCATGAGCACGACCAAGTCGGGGCTACTGCTCAGCCTCTCGCTCGTCGTCGGCCTGATTCCCGCGCTGACCTTGCCCTCGCTCGCCGCCCGGTCATATGACCAGCGTGGCTTCGTGGTCGCGGTCATCTGCGCCATCGCGCTCGGGTGGCTCGGGGTGATCCTGTCCCCGACGTCGGTCCCCTACCTGTGGGTGGTCCTGCTCGGCCTCGGCCAGAACGCCGCCTTCCCGCTCGCCCTCACCATGATCGTGCTGCGCGGCGGCAGTCTGACCAACACGGCCGGTCTCTCGACGCTCGTGCAGACCGTCGGCTATCTGGTCGCGGCGATGGGCCCGCTCGCGATCGGCGCCGTGCACCAGTTGACAGGCTCGTGGACGCCGGCGCTGATCGTGCTGCTGGCGCTGCTCGTGCCACAGCTGGTCCTGGGGCTCGCCGCGGGGCGCAACCGCACCGTGACAGCGGCTGCGAGATAGCACCAGACCGCTGGTACAGTTCGGTATGTGATCGCCTGTTCACATGGCGAACGATTGCAGGGGGGTATGTGGCGCGCTTGATGTCCCTCCCAGACGCCGTCGCCGAGCTGGTGAGCGACGGCGACTCGGTCGCGCTCGAAGGGTTCACGCACCTGATCCCGTTCGCGGCCGGCCACGAGATCATCCGCCAGGGCCGGCGCGAGCTCGAGCTGATCCGGATGACGCCCGACCTGCTGTATGACCAGATGATCGGGATGGGCGTGGCGCGCCGGCTGGTCTTCTCCTACGGCGGCAACCCCGGCGTGGGCGGACTGCACCGCTTTCGCGACGCGATCGAGAAGGGCTGGCCGCACCCGATCGAGATCGAGGAGCACAGCCACGCCGGGATGGCCAACCGCTATGCGGCCGGCGCCGCCGAGATGCCCTGCGCGGTCATGCGGGGATACGTGGGAACCGATCTGATGTCGAAGACGAGCGTGGCCGAGATCAGCTGTCCGTTCACCGGCGAGCGGCTCGTGGCCGTGCCGGCGCTCCGCCCGGATCTCGCGATCGTCCACGCGCAGGAGGCTGATCGCGAGGGCAACGTGCAGCTGTGGGGCATTCCTGGGGTGCAGAAGGAGGCGGTCCTCGCCGCCCAGCGCTCGCTGGTCACGGTCGAGCGGATCGTCGACGAGCTCGAGCTGCGCCCGGGCGGGATCGTGATCCCGGGGTGGGTGATCGATGCAGTGGCGGAGGTCCCCGGCGGCTCGCGCCCCTCCTACAGCCTCGGGATCACCGACCGCGACAACGACTTCTACAAGTTCTGGGACAAGCTGAGCCGGGACCGGGACCAGTTCACCGACTGGATGTACGCCAATGTCCTCGGGAAGGAGGTGCCCGCCACATGAGCGTTGCCACCAGCGAGGTCACGGCCGGCGAGACGCAGACGGTCGTCGCCGCCCGGCGACTGCGCGACACCCGGACCGTGTTCATCGGGGTGGGCCGACCGAGCACCGCCGCGATCCTGGCTCGGATGGTGCACAACCCCGAGCTCGTGCTCGTCTATGAGTCAGGCACGATCGGCGCCAAGCCCTACCACATCCCGCTCTCGATCGGCGACGGCGAGCTCGCCGAGACGGCCGACTCGATCGTCTCGGTGCCCGAGATGTTCAACTACTGGATCGGGGCCGGGAGGATCGACGTGGCCTTCCTGGGCGCCGCACAGATCGATCCGTACGCCAACCTGAACTCGACCGTGATCGGCGACTACGCGCATCCGAAGACGCGGCTGCCCGGCGCCGGCGGCGCGCCGGAGATTGCCGCCAGCTGCGGCGAGGTGATCGTGATCGCGCCCCATGCCCGGCGCACGCTCGTGGAGAAGCTCGACTTCGTGACCACCGTCGGGCACGGCGACGGGCCGGGGTCGCGTGAGCGCCTCGGGTTCCGTGGTCGTGGGCCGACCGCGGTGATCACCGATCTGGGGGTGCTCGAGCCAGATTCACAGACCAAGCGGCTCTTACTCACCCAGATCCATCCGGGGGTCGAGCTCGATCAGGTGCGCGAGCAGACCGGCTGGGAGCTCGAGGTGGCGGACGAGCTTCAGGTGACCGAGCCCCCGACCGCCGAGGAGCTGGCCAAGCTGCGGGAGCTGCTCGAGCGGTGAGCGCCGCCTACGTGCTCGATGCGGTGCGCGCCCCGTTCGGTCGCTACGGCGGGGGTCTGTCACATGTGCGCCCCGACGACCTCGGCGCGCACGTGGTCCGCGCCCTGCTCGACCGGTCGCCGTCGCTCGATCCCGAGCACGTCGACGAGGTCATGTTCGGGGACGCCAACCAGGCCGGCGAGGACAACCGCAACGTGGCCCGGATGGCCTGGCTGCTCAACGGCCTGCCCACCTCGGTGCCCGCTTCGACGATCAACCGCCTGTGCGGGTCGTCGCTGGACGCCGCGATGCAGGCCAGCCGCGAGATCGAGACCGGCGAGGCCGACGTGGTCCTCGTGGGCGGGGTCGAGTCGATGAGCCGCGCGCCCTGGATCCTGCTCAAGCCCGAGCGCGCCTTCCCGGCGCAGCAGCAGGAGCTCTACTCGAGCACGCTCGGCTGGCGCATGGTCAACCCGAGCATGCCCGGTCAGTGGACGATCTCCTTGGGGGAGAGCGCCGAGAAGCTGGCCGGTATCTACAACGTCTCGCGCGAGGCCCAAGACGAGTTCGCACTCCGCAGTCACCAAAAGGCGCAGGCGGGCTGGGAGAGCGGCTTCTATTCCGAGTGGGTGGTACCGGTACCTGGTACAGATTTGTACCGCGACGAGAACATCCGTCCCGACACCTCGCTCGAGAAGCTGGCCAAGCTGAAGCCCGCCTTCGTCGAGGGCGGGACGGTCACCGCGGGTAACTCGTCGCCCTTGAACGACGGTGCCGGCGCGGCGCTGCTCGCCTCCGAGCAGGGCGCGCGCGCGGCCGGCCGGGAGCCGATCGCCCGGATCGTCGCCCGCGGGGCGGCGGCCGTCGATCCCGACGTGTTCGGGATCGCGCCGGTGCGCGCCGCCGAGATCGCGCTCGAGCGCGCCGGCATCGGCTGGGACGATGTCGCCGTCGTCGAGCTCAACGAAGCGTTCGCCTCACAGTGCCTGGCCGACATCGGCGAGTGGAAAGCGCTCGATCCCGGCAAGGTGAACCCCAACGGCGGCGCCATCGCGCTGGGCCATCCGCTGGGAGCGTCGGGTGTTCGTATTCTGGGATCGCTGGCCCACGAGCTCCGTCGGCGTGGCGGCGGTTATGGAGTGGCCGCGCTGTGTATCGGCGTCGGCCAGGGACTGGCAGTCGTACTGGAGGCATGAGATGACCGAGGAACTTCAAGCCGAACCCGCGGAGGAGCGGCAGATCTACGACCCGATCGGGCCGACCCCCACGAGCTACAAGCGGGAGCCTGAGGGCGCCCACCCGCCGCTGGATTTCGAGGGCTACAAGTCGACCGCGCTGCGCCACCCCAAGCAGCCGCTGATCTACCTGCCCCAGATGATCACCGAGATCACGGGCCCCCAGCTCGCCCCGGTCGTGATGGGCGCGGGTGACAACGACCTGACGACCCAGCACGAGGGCGAGCCGATCGGCGAGCGGATCACGGTCTCGGGCCGGGTATTCGATACCGAGGGCAAGCCGCTGCGCGGCACGCTGGTGGAGATCTGGCAGGCCAACGCGGCCGGGCGCTACAAGCACCGCTGGGACCGCTGGCCGGCGCCGCTTGACCCGAACTTCAGCGGAGCCGGGCGGTGCGTCACCGACGACGAGGGCCGCTACCAGTTCACGACGATCAAGCCCGGCCCCTATCCGTGGGGCAACCACTACAACGCCTGGCGCCCCGCGCACATCCACTTCTCGCTGATGGGACGCGCCTTCATCCAGCGGCTCGTGACCCAGATGTACTTCCCGGGCGATCCGTTCTTCCCCTACGACCCGATCTTCAACTCGGTCCGCGACCCCAAGGCCCGCGAGCGGATGATCTCGAGCTTCTCGATCCACGAGACGGTGCCGAACTGGGCCGCCGCCTACGAGTTCGACATCTACCTGCGCGGGCCGGGCGCGACGCCGTTCGAGGAGGCGCATTGATCTTCGAGACCACCCCCTCCCAGACGGTCGGGCCCTACTTCGCGATCGGACTGCCGTTCGACGTCGGCCCCTTCGCCGTGCCCGAGGGCACGCCGGGCGCGTTCCATCTCACCGGCACGATCTACGACGGCGCCGGCATACCGATCCCCGACTTCCTGCTCGAGACCTGGCAGGCCGACCCCGACGGCCGCTTCGCCGACATGTACGGCTACGGCGAGGCCTCGGAGCTGCCCGGCTTCCGCGGCTTCGCGCGCTACGGGCTCGAGGACGGCGACGGCACGTTCGACATCGTCACGGTCAAGCCGGGTCGTCTGCCGGTCCCGCCCACCTTCGGCGACGCGGCCCAGGCGCCTCACATCGACGTGTCGGTGTTCGCGCGCGGGATGCTTCATCGCACGGTCACTCGCGTCTACTTTGCGGACGAGACCGAGGCCAACGCGGCGGATCCGGTGCTGGCGCGGGTGCCGGTCGAGCGCCGGCCGACGCTGCTGGCCGAGCCCTACGCCGGCGGGTACCGGTTCGACATCCGCTTCCAGGGCCCGAACGAGACCGTCTTCTTCGACGTCTGACCGCGGGCGTCGAGGTCGTGTGGGAAGAAACTACGGCTATCCCGAAGTTTCTTCCCGAGCGGCCGACGCCACCCAGTCCGAGAACGCCGGCCACGGGTCGCCTTCATCTGGGATAGCGGCGATACGGCGCGCTGATGCCCACGCCGGCCCGCTTGGCCACGGCGCCGATCGGCGTGTCTCTTCAGGAGATCAGGCGCTCCTGACGGTCTGCCAGCCACCAACTCAGGGGACGCGCATGCCCATCAGCCGCAGGTAGCGCGTCACGGCCTCGGCCCGGTTGGCCGCGTGCAGCTTGCGCAGGATGCTGCCGACGTGGAACTTGACCGTGCCGCTCGAGATCACCAGCGCGTCGGCGACCTGCCGGTTGGTGGCGCCCTCGGCCAGCAGCCGTAGGACGTCGAGTTCGCGGCGGGTGAGCAGGCCCTCGAACACGACCCGGTCGTCGCGGGTGTTTCCCGGCCCCGCCCACGCGGTGGCCGGCGGCGACCGGGAGAGCGATGGGGAAAGCGGCGGGGGCAGCGGCGCGTGACCGCCCGCGGCCAGCGTCACCGGCGCGTGACCGCCCGCGGCCAGCGTCACCGGCGCGTCGGTCAACTCGCTCGAGCGTGCCCGTAGCCACTCGAGGTACTCGCGCATCTGGTCGCGCTCGTCGCGTAGCGTGCGGCGCAGTACCGAGGACTCGTAGGCCTGCGCCAGTCCGGTGGCGAACTCCCACAGCACGTCG
>Ga0335072_10001264_pt1 | contig 41646 bp, 41 predicted proteins | sample Lox_Sample_21_FD_206725 | JGI IMG/M metagenome (GOLD analysis project Ga0335072, IMG submission 206725) | Soil microbial communities from Loxahatchee National Wildlife Refuge, Florida, United States - Lox_Sample_2.1 | ecosystem: Environmental > Terrestrial > Soil > Wetlands | place: USA... | reverse complement strand
TGCATCGACGGGTGCGTCGCTGTTGCTAGGTAGGGGCGGCGCTCCCGGGGGGGCCGCATCGACGGGTGCGTCGCTGTTGCTAGGTAGGGGTGGCGCTCCCGGGGGGGTCGCATCGACGGGTGCGTCGCTCTTGCGCTTTGGTGGCGGCGCCCCCGGGGGTGTCGCATCGACGGGTGCGTCGCTGTTGCTAGGTGGGGGTGGAGGCTTGGACATTGTTGAGCGTGGAGATGGGTGAGCAAGGAGGGAAACCCTTGTAGAGCTGGTTGACTGAGATGACGAGACAAGTAGATGATTATATGTGGACAATGGATTTGAGTGCTTTGTAAAACCTCCTAATTGTTGGAAAAGAAGGGGTTTTAAGTACTTTGTAGCGTGTCATTCGGGCAGACACCCCAGGAGAAACAAACGGACAGCGAGCTGCCACGATTGCGGCAGAGCTGAACCACACAGGCTCATATACATCGGTTATACTTAACAAGTGTGGCTCGCATTGCAAGGTTGAATAGTCAGACCCTGACCATTGTCGAGCAACATGCACTCCAACTGAGGAGGTCTAGAAAGGTCTTCAGCTAAGCCATCATGCCATGTACACACATTGAGGAGGTCCAGAAAGGTCTTCAGCTAAGCCATCATGCCATGTACACACATTGAGGAGGTCCAGAAAGGTCTTCAGCTAAGCCATCATGCCATGCACATGCATTGAGGAGCTCCAGAAAGATCTTCAGCTAAGCCATCATGCCGTGCACACGCATGGAGGAGGTCCAGAAAGGTCTTTCAGCCAAGCCATCATGCAGCTAGCACTAGCGAAGCACATTAACTTAAGCTGAAACGCGTGACATTTGCAGGACCGCATGCTCCCTCTATAAGTTTGCCTTTCATCAAATGCTGGAGTCAGAGGTGCTGAGTGGATTTTGGAACTGTGACATGATTTGCTGTATCTCGGAGTTCGGGTATCTGACTGGGATATGAACAAGCCGCGTACCCAATTGATGAGCACGGTCTCTTTCAAGAAACGCTATCTTGCCCACAACTTTCTGTCAAGTTTCTGACCCATTGATGGCGCCAGCGCATAGTAGCGCATTACCGAGACCCTTGTTATTTCCATATCAAGCATTCCAGCACTGCATCACCGGGCCGCGAACTCTCCATGCGAGGAACAAGCTAGATTCGTATGGGCAGCCGCAGCGGGAGACGTGCTCCGTCACGATACAGCTGGGTCCACCTATTCACACATGTTGCGAAACACAAAGAGTGAGTACGGCAGGGTATTCTCAAAAGCCTGGCCTCTGAAACCGTCTCCTGATGAAGACCTTAGCGTGCTTGAAATTACTTGTGTAACCAGTCTGGACGAGACAACCTCCGGCTTTCACTGAGCCCTGAGCGATATCCGACACTCTGTCAGCAGTGAGCCAGCCATACACTTCCAATTCTTGCTCTTAGTGGACAAAAAAGATCACAAGGCCCCACCATCCTAAATCCCAAAGACCCACAGCAACACCATGCGCTATTTTGCGACCATTGAGATGTACATCTCCAAAACGATGGAAATCACGGAAACACCACTTCACTGCATTAGATTAGTCTAGATTGTTCCAACGCAGCTGTTGCGATCGTGGCTAGCTGACGCTTAGAGCAATAGCACACATTCGAGGTTTGCTTCGAAATGTACCTCCGTCAGTCTCTTCATCAAGCAGGCTATATATGAGGCACCAGAGCCTTCCCGCGCTCTTGAGCCATCATCCGCCTTCCGCAAGCACGATTCCCGTCAAGTATATGCTGAAGCAACAATCACTTCCAATTCCGCGAATTCATTCGCTTGACAATCACAACCCCAGTCATTACTTAGAACGTACCGAAGATGGCCACAGAGATCCCAGAAGAACTCAAAGATGATGGTTTGCTTGCCACTAGGACTGGCTATGTACCTGACACCCCGGACCAGCGTGACGCACTCTACATAGACACGCTGTACAAAGAAATTGCTACAACCGGAGTGCATCTTCAGGCGCAACATCTGCAGTCTGCATCTCCTGGCGTCTACAATCAGCTCAACCTGGGAAGCTGCGTTGCGAATGCCGTCGCGATGGCATTGCGCTATGGCCAGCACAAGACAGTCGGGATGACGAATGACACAACTTTTAACCCCTCTCGTTTGTTCATATGGTACTTTGCCAAATTTCTGGCCGGCGAGGACGCCAAAAGGAACGACCCGACCAAACCTGGTGGCGAGGAAGCAGCTAAATTCAACGCAGGCTCCCAGATTCGTAACGCTCTCAAGACAGTATACAGATATGGCGTCTGTCCGGAAGAAAAATGGCCTTACCCGACCACAGATGTCAATTTGGTCGGGAGTACGATACCTCAACAACTGCCATCTGATATTGCCAAACCGCCCTCTCAAGAGCTCCTGGAATTGGCCAAGAATTACTGCAATTTCAAGCTTCGTTACTATCGCATCATGACAGTCGCAGAAAATACCAATGAAGCCCAAGCTGATTCAACGAAGGCTCCCACGGCCACTGCACCAAGCAAGGTAGAGCAAATCCGTTCGTGCCTTGCCGAAGGATATCCTGTGGTCTTCGCTATCAAGGTATTCCAGAAACAGAATCCTGATACTGGCGCATGGCAAGATTCGTGGAATCCAACGAATTGGAAAAACATGAACAGAGCAAGCTCTTCAGGATCAAATGAATGGTTCGTCAAGGAGGCACCTGCTGATGAAGACTTGGGACAATGGAAGTCGGGCCACGCAATGCTCATTGTCGGCTACCATCGAGACCTCAGGTCTGGGAAGGACGGCAAGCCGGGAATGTTCCGAATTCAGAATTCCTGGGGTGACGCAAATCTCCCTTATATCTGGCTTCCATATTCATACTTTGAGCGAGGACTCGTACATGACACATGGGTCATCAAAATTGACGGACTTCTCAACGCTCCAGATGACAAGCGAGACAAGTGGGATGCGCAGAATGATGAGCAGAAGACTGAGCAGCAGGGTGAGCAGAAGACTGAGCAGCAGGGTGAGCAGAAGACTGAGCAGCAGGGTGAGCAGAAGACTGAGCAGCAGGATGAGCAGAAGACTGAGCAGTAGGGTGAGCAGAAGACCAAGCAGCAGGGTGAGCAGACGGATGGGCAGACATGAGCTGTATTTGCGAATGGTACGAGGTCATTGTAAGGGTATGGAGTGCAGAGGAGCTAGCTCCAACTCAGGTACTCATCTTTGGTCTTTCCATAAAGATGATACAGTGACCCCAAAACGTTCTCCGCGTCTGCCCATCATCCTGACAACACTGTCAAGCCCTGCTGTACTGTAAACCATCAGGCTAAAAAGTACAATCTAACTGTCGGCCACCTCATAGGTGCTTGTCCTGCATTTGTAACGACCATTGTCACTTCTCTTGGTATTCGAGGAATGCACTCTGTGGCGCAAATCCGCGGTAGATCAATCACCAACGGCAACTTTGATCAAGTATTTATCATTACCTTTTAACTGCGTTCCCTCCTATTCCTGCCTTCCACTCTCCAGTTTGGCGGCCATCTTCGAGGTAGAGTAAGGTAAGGGTTTTAAGGTGTGAACCACCGAGATCGTATGATCTGCTTGCTTCTTACAAGAAGGTGAAGATGGCCCCGGAGCCTGTAGACAGAGGATCGAATAGCACGGTCGTTCAGGGTGTACTAGAGGAAGAAAAGCTTGTTTTCAACAGCAAAAATATTATGTTCTGAGGAGTTTTGACACAATCAGGCGCAGCTGAAAAGCTGGTTGCCGCTCCTCGGGATACCGGAGGCGCCGGACAGTGTATTTGTACAGCTTTTTAGTTAGGGAGCTCCACCTGGTAAAATATATACGTTTCCGACTCGGGAAACGAGGTAGACATAAGTCTACCGTCCTCATAGCCCTCTCTAGACTAGAAGACCCCAGCAACATGAAGAGGGCCTCCTCCAGGTTCAGGGCAAGAGGAAATAGGGACGACGTACTCTCGCAGAAGGTCGTTCTCGTGCGTCGCTGGGCCTCGAGTCTTGCCGTAGTCTCCTGAGGAGGACTGCACCCTCAGCTAGGTAGTGTCGCCTCCTGCGTGCAACCCGTCATGGCTAGACAGCGCCTCAACAGTTCTGCCACTCCTCTTGGCGAAGGCGTTGGCCGCCAGGCGCACCACTCGCTGCCTAGTGAGACGACGGCTACGACACCCGGTTCCCGTAACGTCTACGGTATTTCTTCACTAGCCCCCTCGCATTCCCAGCTAGGCATTTCAACTATACAGGCAAGAGCGGCACTGGGTTCTCCTTCATTCTGTGAGCGTTTTCCTCATTGGGTCCATCTCGCTCTCAGCTGTGCAGCTGCCTTCAGGCCAGAGATGAGGGGTCGCACCGTCCGTATTGTACAGCGGCTGTAAGGTTTTTCTGATCGGTGATGTTGAGGTTTTAAGTAGGCGAACGCTCTACCGCTCGTGTCGGCGAGGAGTAGGTATGTAGGTGACGGTGGCTCTGAACCACCTCGCTGCGAAGAGCAGAATCAGGAACACGATTTAGTGCGGTAGTTTGTTCGGTAACGCTGCCTTTGCATGTTCAAAATTCAGCATGACGAGGTCCGCATGCAGCTGGAGCACCGCCAACACATAGACATCGCTGTTGACAGCGATCCGCGTGCCATTCCCAGCCCCTCACCATGTACCCATTCCCAATTTAGAAAACCGCACAGTTTGAGTGGGCACCATAACACCTTGGTCATATCTGAAGAGCCTTGCAGAACGTCAATACCATGCTGGTTTCCGAAGGGCGCATGTTTCTTACAAGAAATTGAGGCCAGCTAAAACTCCAATGGCGGTGTTCTGATGGGTACCTCGAGACCGAAATATTGACTGCTCCCTTTCGCGGACATCTTGAGCCGCGAAGATTAGGGCTGGGAGTAAAAAGAAGAGAAGAAAAGAGAAAGAGTAAATAATCGAATTTATGTGAGCTGAGGAAGTCGGACTACAATATCGCCGGACGAGAAGCTGGTCGCATAATGCTGAAACAGAGAAGGGCAGAAAGATGCCTCTATGTTTGACGACGCACATGGCAACTACTGGGGGAATGATAGGGAGTGTACTGTGGAAATGAAGTGAGATGATCATCGTAACATGGCTCATCCATACTTGTGATCCCAGTGTACCCCAGATCCGCAATCATGGCCTCGTGTGGATGGCAAGCCCTGCATTTTCCACGAGAGTTGCACGCACCACGGCTCAAGCTAATTTTGGGTAATTGGTGCCTACAATCAACAGTGGCGTACGGACGATCATCGTTTTCCACGCTTTCAAGTATGCCCTTATGAACGTCCAAGGGGGATTAAACGAACAGTCCAATTCGTTCTACATGGCGACTATGGAGGTTTCTTTGAGAACACGCTCTTGAACTTAGCTATAACCGCGTGTGGGCGACGGGCTGACAGGTGCGAGAACTATGTGCATGCACACTCACTACTGCCGCAGGTCTGACAATGTTTATTGCAAAATCCATATGCAAATCTAATCCTTTACTCAGATCGTCCGAGATAGGAAGTTCCCTTCTAGGCACAGGCCAATCCTGCAGTCCCATGACCCTTATGCTCAATCGGAAGCAATGCGCAATTGCCCAAGTCACAGCCGGTCATTGTCGTACAAGACCGAGGATCAAGTGAGACAACAAGCCTCCAGTGCTTCTGAAGGAGCTCTCCTGCTCCTAGGGCACATAACACAGCTACCACAGACACTTAACGGCGCTTAGCGTACTCACTGTCCGGTTCGCAAAACCCATTAAATGTTTTTCCTAGCTGACGTGAATGCTCCACGAAATTCATTTAGCCTACAACCGACCAAGGACCCACTGCACAAGGACCCCAAGGTCTTCACTAACGGTGAGCACATTGGCCATCTTTCGTAGGCTTTCCGAATCTGAGAATGGTAGACCGGTAGTGGAGGAGACTGCTATTTTGCCATTCATTCCAATCTCAATGGACACGGTACCAAAGAGTCGCTGCTCCTTGGCTAGATTAGGCGGTTTTCCGTCACTGCTGATGTGCAGCGGGAAAAGCAAGTCGAGTTTGGGCATGGGCATTGTGGGATTTGTGAAGGTCATGTTGAGCGAGACATCGATTGGAACTCCAGCTTCTTCTCCCAAGCTCCGAGACGAATTGGGAACTGCCGCTCTTCCCGAAAGACCAGCATTATCCAAGAGAGCGCCCAGTCTAGCATTTGGGGGTTTGATGTTGCTCTTCTTCTGCGGCTCTCTGCTTTTCTTGCGTTGCTGGCTGCCTTGAAGCTCATTCTTCACCGCAGGCGCCCTGACAACTGGCTTGTCCGATTGCGATGTCAATTTGCGCATGACTGACCATAAAAGAGCATACTGGCGTAGGACTGGTATGGCTTCAGTAAGCTGTCGAGGATGTCCGAAGCTGAATGACTGCATTGGATAAGCCCATAGTGACGTAGAATAATGGACAGCATAAGAATGTCGAGCTTGCTTGGCTAAACCATCTTTGTCAAGTACTGTCAGATCTCTCGTCCATCTTTTCTCTGCTCTTTTAGCATCTTGGAGCTGGGTCTTATTGCCGTTCTGACTCTGCGGGGATATTTGCTGTGCTGCAAAGTTACGCAAAGCCTCTTCATAAGTCGATGCCTTGCTGAAGTCTAGAGCAAATGTCACGCCTTGCGTCATCATGTTGGAGATAGCACTATTCGGCAGCCATACTGCGGGTTCTAGCTCGAATGTAAAACGTATATTGGGCGGCTTTGGAATGTTGACTCCCGCTGCCGCCGCCTCAATGACCATTTCATCAACGTCATCAGTCCCGTTTGGAGATTGCACAAGCGTTGGTTCAGGAGATAGCCATCTCGGTTTGCGCGCTTCATCTCCGGCCTCGTTGCTATTGTTGTCTGCATTATCGGTAGGGAAAACCTCTTCGCCCAACCAGTCTCTTGACACCCGAATGGGTGGGTACCCAGATTCACATCCAATCCTGGCAAGCCAGGTCTGTGACGATGAGTCGACTTTTTCCGGTTCGGAGTCAATCTGAACAATATCCATTGCATCAGCTTCCATGGGCTTCAGTTTGGCCTCTTTTATCCGCCGATTTTCTACCCAGTAGTCAAGACTCAGCCCTAGCTTCCCTTTCTTGTGCATCGCGGGCCGACCTAAGGTTCCCTCGCAGATGCGACTCAACACATGCTTGGTCAATAGCCGCTTCTTCTCTTCTGCCCAAATTCGTTGAAAGCTGTGATATAGCCCGTCTACTGCTTCAAAACAATTGAGTCCATGCTGACTAAGATGGTCGAGATGTGCTAGCCGAGCAAGATTGGCTGAGAAAGCTTCCAAGCTCTTCCAAGGCGCAGCAGAAGCATCGAAATCTGAAGGGTCGAGGTCTTTCTGAAGGACTGCAGAGGAGTCTTTCTTATGCTCTTCAACGCCGGAAGTGGTGATTTTTAGCACGACGTCTCTGACTAAGTCTCGTCGTGTGTCGTCGAACACGATCTCGAGGTCGACGTAGTTGCCCGCGACTGAAAGGTTGTCATCCAACCACGCAAAATTGAGGGTCGACTGCTGGACAACCTTCTCTACACTCTCTCGACAGATAGTTCGTCCAGCTGATCTTGTCTTTAGCAATCTTTGCGCCTCTTGAAGATTGCGAAGCTTTTCTTCCTCTGTATTCTTTTTGCCGCCTACAGATCCTTCCTTGGTAGACAATACTTGTGATTCTGCAACTAAGCCGAGGCCCTCTTGCCCGTTCAGAAGAGGAGTGAGTCCCTGAGACCCTATTGAAGCTATCAGGGCGGCAGCTGCAGGTGAATTGTAGGCTAGAGCATCTTCGCCGAATGCTGGAGCCGCAAGAGGAGTGGAGGATGGATGCGATGATGTGCTCACATTGTGGGAATGGCCATGAAGAGAGGCGGGAGTTTTGGTGGCAGGCGATTTATGTGAAAAAGGTCGGCCCATGGGGCGCGGCGACGGGGTAGGAGCAGCTGGGATTGTATTCTTGGGCGTTGAGGCGGCCGGAGCCTTTGAGGCTGTTGCCATCGTGCGACAATAGTATCCTCCTTCCCATACGCCTTAGGGATATCTCAAAAGGTCGGCAGTGCACGAAGGCCTCCACAGTGAACACATTGGTGCACAGCACCCTTTATGCGACCGCGAGTCAGCTCTTTCCCAACCATTTGCATCCTAACAACACAACGCGACTTTCGACCGCGAAGTTTTGCGGAACGCGGAAGCACCTCCGACATCATGCCAAGGACTGGCCCGTCACATGGGTATCAAAAGAGCCAATGTGCAACTCTATCACACATTAAAATTGACAGTACACGGTCAGGATACAACGTGAGAGTTTTTGTCACTCTTCCGCTCTGGCCAGCATCATGTCATTGCCACCTCCCTCTTCCTCCTCCTCCACCACCACCCTTACCCCCTCACCCTTTAACTACATCCTGTCCTTCCTCATTGTCGGCCTTTGCTGGGGCTTCACGACCCCCTTCATCCGTAAGGCCGCCATCACATATCAAGTGCCCTCCAATCCATCCATTACCGACCCCAATAAGTCCTGGCTCTTACGACAAATCGCCAAGATCTTCTTCTCTATCATCGGACTCCTACGAAGTCCGCGCTACGCTATTCCGCTGGTGCTGAACTTGACGGGGAGTGTTTGGTTCTTTCTGCTGGTCGGACAAGCTGGTTAGCTCTTAGACTTAACGATTTTTATTGCGTCTGTTCCATTCTTTTAACTTGTGGTCCAGAACTCTCTCTGACTGTCCCCATCACAAACTCACTCGCCTTCCTCTTTACTGTTCTCGGCGAATGGTACGTCGATGGGAAGCTCATCACGCGGGACACCTGGCTCGGCATGGGTCTCGTATGCGCGGGTATTGCAATGTGCGTGGTGTCTAAGACCTGAGTTCAAGGTACTCTACAGGTCCATCAGTCCTCAGCATTAGTTATGCTTTGATTACAAGTTTTGTAGGGTTAGATACGTGAAGACTAGACTAGAATCAAACTGGTGAGCCATTAAAGTTCCGTTTAACGACGTTATAAGTACAAAGGTTGAAGCAATTCTCCCCAGCATTTTGCAATATAGAGGCAAAATTGCTCGGCCAGTTTAAGGTCATTCGGACCGCCCTGTCAGATCGAATCCATACAATACGGTACATCCAAACGCCTTTCCACCATGATTCTCGCGTCCTGGTATGGTGTTGGTACGCCAAAAAAGCCAAAATGAATTGGGGGCAAAGAGATTCGTTGCATCGTGAGCTGCCCGTGGTTGAGAATATCATACACCTCGGAACTGCACACTTCGTAAGCATAGGTCGATTATGTCGCAGAATAGGATTAAAACTTACCATTCTAACGATCAAGAACCACATTGCCCCAATGAAGCGAAATAAACTCAATCCCGCAACGCTCCACAGCACAACGCCCAAATAGATTGTTGCTCTTTGCGAACTATTGTCGGTGACCGAGACTCTTTCCAGACCTGCGGCATTAAGCACTACAGCCGCAAGCGCACCATTGCAGAAAATCCATGCAAGCACGACCATACTTCGGAAACCTTTGTAGTAGTCTTCGTGTTTTTCTGCTTCCGAGACAACTCGAACCTCCTTTGGTGCTTTCTGTGCAAACTTTTTCAACTCAGCATCATACATCGCATTCAGGTCACCATCATCTTGAGGAATCTGGACATCGACCTTGCCGCCCGGCTTGAGGTTTACGACCCCCAGCTTTTCTGCCTTGTCGTCTCCCTTGGTGCCCCAACTGATGTCATGTGTGTTGCAGAAAGCATATATGTTCAAAACGTTGATGTAAGTTGGCGTCAAGACAATGTATTGGATGAAGCAGGTGAACATATGCCATGGCTCGAAGAACAGGAAGCTGGCGACAAACCACAGGACATATGTGGAGGCTAGGGAGACAATCAAGGTGAAGAATTGGAAGTTGTGGAATATGGCCCCAACAGTGAATTGTCCATCTGCAACTTCGTGTTGAATAGACCTCACCGTCAGGAAGACTGAGGCAAACGTTAGCCATACCATGAGGAGAGACCAGAATATCGCCATGGCCATGTAGTATTTGTTGGAGCCTTGTGGCCGATTGCCAAGGGAGAGGATGAAGCAAGTGACCAATGTGGCAAGGTAGATCCATTCGAAGATAACACCGAGAACGTTGCCTGCTGTGCCAAGAAGAGCTGGATCGCTGAGAGAAGCGGTAAGAAGGCGGAAAACAAGGAAGAAGTTGCCGATTGCAAACCAGGCGAAGAGCATGTTGACGGTCTGGTAAAAATTCTCTATGGCTAACATCAGTTTCCGCATGCCACTGTGATCGCTTCGCCAGAGCTGATGGAAATGTGTGATTGCGTATACGGCTGCGAAGAATGAGCCGTTCAACCACCGACGGCGCTGCAAAATGAACTCGGGTAGGCGGTCGGGCACATCGGTTTCACCAGTCGCGGACTTCACATAAGACAGGATCCAACGGCAGTTGCGCTTGGTGACAAGCTCGAAGCAGAGGATTCTGTCCTCTGCTAGGTACATGTTCGCAGTGAAGATGCCAGCATTGCCACCGTGCATCTTTTCTCCCGCAAAATACCTTTCGAGCGGCCCCTGGCCGTTCTTATCGTTCTGTAGAGCGACATACCGATACGCAGAAAAGGCACCAGGAAGGACCGAAATCCAGCCAAAGGCCGACTCAAGAGGTTTGTCGAGGATATTGGACATCTTGTACTCGAAATTCTGTGTTGCGACCAAAGGATTGATCAAGTTTTTACCGCGTGACAACATGACCTTGATCTCCCCACATGCGCCGCCGCACATGGGCTCCAGATCGAATGCTCTCCACAATTCATAGATTGAGTCCTTTCCCGGCTTTGTTCCAGCATCGATAAGTACACAGATATTAGGGTCCAGCACGCGGCCAAAAGCAGAGAAGAACCATCGGTGGGAATTGATCTTCTTTTGGTTCTTTTCCTTGAGGCAGAATAGCATCTGGACTGGTGTATTGGGCCGAGGCTTCAGAACGACTTGCTGGCCTTTGAGCTCGAGACCGACTTTAGTGGTATATTCATAGATGTGGGCTGTCACGTCTTTGCCATTGACTTGCTGCTTTGCAATTCCGTCTTGGTAGACGCCTAAGCCTGCTAGAACGGCCTTGGTTCGCTCGTTGATCTTCGCGCGTCCGTCACTCACGACACAGACAACGATCTTCTTCCAAGCTTCTTTGCCCCAGGTCTTGCTGTTTGTTCTCGAGCACATGTATTCAATATTCTTGAAGACGCCAATCATAGTCCTAGCAAAGAGGAACTCGTTCTCGTTGTACATGGTGACAACGATGAACAGTTCTGTCTGTCGCGGTTTGGCAAATAGCCTTTGGCGGAGCGTGAAGCGCTCGTCATAGAAATCGTTGGGATCACAAGTAGCTGCAGAATATCGCATGTGGGTAAACTCGTCTCGTTCTGGAGGTGCCGCATGATCAATCTCCCTGAGAAGCTTTGGAGGTACAGGACAGTCTAGTACGAGATTGCCATTGAAGAGCTGGACTTCCTTGACCGTCTTCCATCTCCTTACAGGCGCAGGACTAGGCGTCGCCCTTGGATATCGAGGATCGTCGTGAAATTCTGTCTGTGTATGAGGGTCTGGTCCATACGTATTGTCCGGGGCTAGTATTGGAACGGCGTCGTTATCCTGGTGATACTGCTCATGTTGAGTTGGGTATGGGTTCAGTGCGTAATCTTCTTGGGGATGCGGCGAGTAAGGCTGTGTATAATAGGCATCATGATGCTCTTCCGGTGATACAGCATAGTCCTGACTTGCGTATCCTGGAGCTCCTTGCGGGTTAAATTGTGACTCGTAGGATTGGTTGTGGCCATAGGAGGCGTGTACGTTTTCGACCGAGTACTGTTTCCAAAGTCAGCAGCTGATCAAGGCCATCTGTTTCAATTGATACAGACCGTGGGTTGCACAGCAAGCCGATCACTTGACGCCATAGGCATTTGTAAAGGAGGAGGTTGTGATCGATAAGGGGCATCTCCGCCTTGATAATTGAGTAGACGACCTGGCGAGGGCGTTCGATTATCATAGTGTGGATTCATGGTTGGGGAGTCGTAATCGTCACGCTGCGGACTGCCTGTAAGCCGGGTAAGTCAGTAATGCAATGGGCAAACAATATCGCAGATCGCATGAGTAGTGTAGAAGCGACGATGCAGCCGACTTCCAACGTGGTACAATGGGTTGACAGTAGGCGCTGGACGTGCTAGAACTGCGATGGAGGAGAACTTTGGCACATACCCAGACGATTGTAGGCCATCTTGATACAGCTGGGGCCAGTAGCCCGCCCCACAGGAGTAAATGCTTCCCAGAGGTCAAGGTGGAGTCTGCGGAATGTAAACTAAGCTGAACTACTATTAGACAAAGGCCGCCGCGCAATGTATGGAGAAGAGTGATGACACTAGGCGAGAAGATGATGAGGTCGTGGTCGACTCCCGCAATGGCGAGAATTAAGGGTTGATTTGGGAGTTGGTGATGGTTAGGTGGTCTCTCCTCAAGCCCGGACTTGAGGAGCAAGTTTTGTTTACCCTTATTATTGCAGACCAAACTGCGCCTCAAGCCACGACCAGAAAGGGTAACCTAATAACGGAATACTATCGACAAACAAATTGTAAAGCTGCGGCTTCGGACACGAATCCCGCTGCGGTTAACTTCATAATGACTATTCGGACAAAGTAGGCATTACGATGTCACTCCTGCGTACACGACACCTTCGCCTGCTCAGCCCCAAAAATAGGCATAGACCCCTCAGCTGAGTCGAGCCTGACTGGCTAATCACTTGGAGCACGCCTCGCCTGCATTGCCACAGAAACGCGTGCGAAGCAGGGGCCAACAGTTCATAGGCTTCATCTCACTTTACATCGAAACGTCCAGCAAGGCAATCCGTTATCGGAGACTGTTCAATTTGGACCTTGCGAGAGTTATTCAGTCGGCCACTCGTCGCCGCCTCCTCTGATCGCGTCGCTACTAGTAGAGAGTGAATTCCGCGACAGTGGTATAACCCTCCCTCTTTATGTTGACATCTTGTCGTTGGTTGACAAGTTCGCATTTCTCAGTTCGTTGCTCAGAATCGACGCCGAAGCTATTGTTTGTGAAAAGAACTCCGACTTTGACTATCAACGACGAGCCTGGCACTATTCGCGCTCTTGCTACATGCAAGTCCACTCACTTGTGTAAGAGCTTCAACTCTATCACTGGAGTCACGCCGGAAACAGAATCCAGATTGGCTTCCGTCCACGTCCCACGCTCTTCCCTGTTTCTATGTTCTCACTGTCATCGGCCCCAGCCGGGAGACAACGCTGGCAAGGGCATGGCTATGCTTAAAGTGCCGCGTCACCAACAACCCATCTTAGCTGCTGCAGCTCCACATGCCATCTATTGCACTTCCGGGCAAATGCTATTTCACTTGAATCCATCTAGCCTCAGGAGGCGGTTGTCAACGTCGAAATCGATTCGTATTTGTAATGAAGGCCATGTCATCAAGTGTTTGGCAGCGACGTATTCCGCCTCGATGCCCGCACCATACTTAGTGTTTCCCAATTCATCGTACTTATCAGTGTCTACTACAGACTCCAAATTTCTCTGTGGCCTCACTTCCACTCTCATCCAATCTCTATTGCCAAAATGTCTTCCACAGTAGCTTCCAGTAACCTGTGTAAGCGCCAGCATCTTGGGACGAAGGGTTTGATATATCCGACAGCTCTTCTTCGTCGCAGCTCAACTCGACGGGCTGCTGCGAAGAGCAGAGCAACTGCTGAAGTCAAACTCATTACCTTTCTCAACGAGAGCATCGAAAATTACGACGAAACGGAGGGCTTCAGCAAGTCTCAAGCGGAGATCCGTGGCTGTCCGTTTGCCTTCAATAGCCAACCATCTCTTACAATCAACTCCCCCTTTTCTAGTTTACACCTACTGCTAACGTCAGTGGGGCCGAGGACCATGTTAGACTCCGTAAAAATTTTCTGGTATTCAACGACGACACCCAAGAACAGCCAGGTCATTCCGCATGTGATACTAACATAAGCAGACACCTCCCTTTGCGCTTATGTTTCAGAGCATCAGGTCGGGCCATAGCTACTATGCTATTGTGTGTCTGGTATAGGACGGATGGATGACAGCGGGGACATAGCTCCGTGGAAGCTTGGCCCTACCGGGCGGATTGTGCTAGGTTGACGGATGCAGTGAATGATGCTAAAGCAATGGGACCTTTTTGAGGGCCATGGTGTCGGTAGTTTGCAAGGAAGTCGGCCAATGCCGCCCAAGTTCACAAGCCTTTGGATGACATGACTCCGGCTGATACAAGAGCTAGTGGACTGCATGGCAAGGCTATTCCGCGTGTCTTGATGACCAAAACGGATATCAATCCATGCGGTTCAGTTGGCGGAGATTGGGTGAGAGGCTGGTGACCTGAGAATGATTCGCAGCTGCTCACATAGTTAGTAGTGTTAAGGAGCTTCAGTGGCTGAAGATTTCAATTTTCAACTATATCACTGCAACGACCTGTACTCATATCAGCCCCAGCGCAAAGATCTCGCCAATGCTCCTCAGCGACACAAGGTGCCTTCCCTAGCCCAATTACATTGCCTAAATGATGAGACTGGGGCCCGAGATCCTGGGTGAAACAGTTGGAATCACTGATCTCCGCACCATTCGAAGTAGCACGCTACCACTTAAGTTCCCCTTTGGTACTTTGGAAGCTTTGCCTCCAGTCTTCGCTTTAGAGTGACTCCTTGCCAGTCAAGCTAAGAGACGGTACTAGTTAGGGAGAGTGTTGTAGATGTGCGCACTGCTGTCGTAATGGGATATGGGGGCTGTTTTAAACGGTGCTAAAGGACCGCTGTGCAGACACACGCGCGCACTAATTCACCGTCCGGACATGACACGGAGACATGTCCATATGTGAGAGGCACTCCACTAAGGCGAAGCCAGTTTTACTCGGATCAAAACAGAAGTATTAGAGCATGTAAGGAAGATTAGGAGCTATGGTTAGGAAGAAGTTGTGGCAGGAGAAGAGCTTGACACGGTGGATTTTCAAAGTAGAAGGATCACAATGAATTGCGCGTCAGCGGCGGATATGGATAGCAACGAGTCGTCCGGCGGCCATAGAGAAGGCTGGGTAGTATGGGAAGCGTACGTACACTTAGTGGTAGAAACCGATGACGCGCCAGAAAGCACAAAAAGCCTCGGTCATATGCAAAAGACATCAGCCTTTGTGCACGCAGAAATAGCCACAACAGACGTCCCAGTAGAAGCTAGAGTAACTCTTCTTCTCAACATTTGAATGTGCGCCAAGCACAATGACGGCATTTCTCCCCTTTGGGCCGACCTCGAATCGGCATCGGCATGCCGCGGGTACAATAGATCAATAAAGCCTGCACACAAAGCGTTGACTCTCCCATATGTTCGGGAGTAGCCTCAGAGTCATCGGACCGACCCTGAACCAATATCGCCTGATCCCAGCTTCGCATCATGCTTTGAAGCGGTCGCAATTGACCCCTCTTGCGTATCGTGTGACCGGTTTCCCGATCAGCTGCTCGAGGTCGTCCGAATCCGCTGCAAACAGCGGACGCAGAGGAGGAACTCAATTAACTAGAGACTCGCAAGAAGCGTGGTACAAAAGGAGTTGCAGCGGGTATATTGGTATCACATTTTTCGCCTTTATCCTAGGCATCATTACTTCCGCCACCTCTAACGTCGCGTTCGCGGATACCCCTCCCTCGAAGCCCACAGTCGTTTCACTACCCGAAACACCAGTATACTCCGAGATGCCTGTCCAGAGCGGCCATCTAGGCAACCTGACCGCAGAACAAGAAACCAAGCTTCGGTCATTATGGACCATCACCCTCAAGACATTTGGCGTCACCGATCCCTCGGCCCCGGAGAAAGGCATCGCTTCAATACAGGAGACCGCCGATGTAATGTCCTCACCAAGCTCAGAAAAGGAGAAAAAGAAGAGGCGCTTGTTCAGCAGAAAGCATGATAAAGACAAGGCCGGCAATGGAGTGGATAGTGCAGCCTCGAGCCCCGGCTTGTCTGCAGTGGACGACGACAAGTATGGGCAAACGAAAGAACTCCAGGAGATACTCGAGAAGCGAACGCCAGAAGAGCTGCGTACAGCGTTTTGGACAATGGTGAAAGCAGATCATCCAGACGCACTGCTTCTACGATTTCTAAGAGCGCGGAAATGGGACGTCGACAAGGCCCTGGCAATGCTGATATCGACGATGCATTGGCGGTCTGCTGAGATGCTTGTGGACGAAGACGTGATCAAGCACGGCGAAGGAGGTGCACAGGAAGACTCACAGTCGAGCGATAAAGCTGTTAAGAAGGAAGGCGAAGATTTTCTCCAACAACTGAAATTAGGCAAAAGCTTCCTACACGGTACCGACAAAGAAGGGAGACCAATCTGTGTGGTGCGGGTTAGGTTGCACAAGCCTGGTGAGCAGAGTGAAAGGAGTATGGAGAGATATACGGTATTTGTTATCGAGACGGCAAGATTAGTGCTGAGACCCCCAGTGGACACTGCTGTAAGTTTTCAATCCGCGGGCTGCTCCAACTTCCACTAATAGTTTCCAGTGCATCATCTTCGATATGTCAAATTTTAGTCTGTCGAATATGGACTACACTCCCGTGAAGTTCATGATCAAATGCTTCGAAGCAAACTATCCCGAATCACTCGGTGCCGTTCTCGTCCACAAGGCCCCCTTTGTGTTCTCGGCGATCTGGAATATCATCAAAGGGTGGCTTGACCCCGTTGTAGCGAGCAAGATACATTTTACGAAGCACCTTGAGGATCTTGAGCAATATATTCCGCGATCGCAAATCATGAAAGAACTTGGAGGAGACGAAGATTGGGAATACAAGTACGTCGAGCCGACGCCGGGAGAAAACGATTTTTTTAGAGATGAAGCATCAAGGATAAAGCTTGAAGAGGAAAGGAAAGCCGATGTCTTGGAATATGAGAAGACGACCTTTGATTGGATAGCAGGAAGAGGTGACGCAGATTCTATCAAGGAAGAAAGAGACCTGTTGGCTCAGAAACTGCACGATAACTATTGGCAGTTGGATCCGTATATCCGAGCCCGGACGATATACGACCGCACCGGCATGATACAAAGAGGAGGAAAGATCAACTTCTACCCGGAGAAGCAAGCGATCAACGGAGCGCCACCGCCCGTCGTGGTTCCGCATGCAGATGATGTTGACTGAAGCCGAGGCGTGAAATTTTGGCGGCAAAAAGGAAATGGCGTTGCCATCACACCGCCCCATGCGACCATAGATGCACTAGGATAACACCTACTTCCATCCAATCTCTCTTACCTTAAACAGGGACTCCAGCAAACCTTGGGTAGAAAATGGGGACCTTTTGTACACAAATGGAACAGAAGTGGATATAGATGCAAGGCGCTCTCAGCGTCTCAATCACATTTAATATGACCAAACGAGATTCAGATAATGATCTAGTTCATCGCGCTCGCACCAGTGTTTTTGCCATGTAGGTACATTATTGAAGACGTATCCAACATGTCGCCTGAGGTGAAGCTATCCAAGAACCAAACCAAACCAACCTAGGACCAAGACATAAACCCCCTTCACCTGTTCTACTCGTCGTCTACATCAACCCACACCCTGCCCAACCCCGCCAATTCCAGCTCCCCTAGCGTCTGTCCGGGATCATGGTCTTGCACTCGGTCGGGATCGCCCTCGAGCTCGGCATCCTCGAACCACAACCTCCCACTGCCATAGCTAATGCACAGCTCCTCGCCCTCGGCTATTTCCCGGAGAGCCGTGTAGGTGATGCACTGTGCGTCGAGGTCGCGGGTCCAGACCACATTCTGGTGGAGTGTCGAGTGGTTGAACATGGAGCCGAGGCCGAGGGCGAGCGCTTGGGACAGGGTGCGGCCATCATTGGAGGGGGAGGGCCAATAGCTGTGATGGGGATATCTGTTAGTCGCTGTAGGAGAAGTGAGTGGGGGTTGGTTAGAGGCGGAGACGTTGTGGAACTAGTGGATGATGAGAAAGCGGGCACTGGGACGCGTAGTTGGGTTGGGCAAGGTGCAGGAATAGTCACGGAGAATAGATGGTTGTCTACGAACTGGTGTGACACATCGAGGGCAACAATGAAGCCATGACTAGAGGAGAAGGAATGAGGGGTGACTGACTACGTGTAATTATCTAAGCAAGTCTTGCTGATGTGACTGGTGACCTCATCATTGCCGAAGACAAGAACGGGTGAGACGTCTATGATCGTTCCGGCTGGTATTCGTCGTGAGGCAAAGACGCCGCGGCCTGGAACAGTGAACCACGGGATAAGTCAGAACCGAGGACAAGTTCAAAGGATACATCATGTGACACAAACCTTTAACTGTGTTGGAGAGAAGGATAAGTCCGTCGGTCCTCAGGAGAGGAGTGCCTTGGTCGAGTGACACCTCCTCATGTTGCATTGGATTGCGGCAACGAAAGTTATGAACGATCCGTCCCGAGTTTGTCCGATGTGATAGTTGCTTTATTCCCCTTCTCCACGGACATGCAAGACGCTAGAATGGGAGCAGTACGTCCTTTTTACAGACTTGGATTTTCATCATCGCTGACGGAGTTGGGTGTGGGTCCGGCTGCAGCTCTACCTGTCGTATGATTCCCCGCCCCGTCGTAGATTCTAGCCAATTGCAAATATTTCCTGTAGACCGCCCTGAATTTGACAGAGCACTGAAAGCATCCAAAACAGATTTACTGTGTGCAATTCTATTTTTCTCTCTCTAACGCTCCGAATGTGACTGGTCAATGTCGAAGCCGAGGACTACTTGGTGTGCATACAGAGTCCAGCGTTGATGTCCGACGCCAATCAGGCCGGCAACGAATGTCATTCATGAAATACGTACGTCTGTTCCCCGAACCACGTCTGATATTGTCATTGATCGGCAATCTCGATTTCCAACTCATTGCATGACCAATGATGCGTTGCCTACAGGCAAGCGCCGTCAGTAAGTTTTCTGGCGTCGCAGTGAGCTGCCAAAAAAGAACGGTCTAGACCGTGAAAATCCCAGAAGCTTCGACCTTCTGGCGATCCACAACATCTCAAGCCATTGACGTGATCAGGCATGAATGCTGTCATGCGACATAAAGTAGGGCTTTGTCGTCCATCACACTTTACCATGCTTCGTTGGCTGGATTCAATCAAGGGCGACCCACTTGCAGGCGCAAGGTATGCTCCTGGCACTCCCATGGTCAGGTCGCGGCCAATGGCTTATCTCATCGAGAGCCGATTTTGCATGATATCGAAGTACTCCATGATGGAAGGTCTGCGTGGGAAGAATAGGTGGATTGAACAGAATGAAAATGGCGGATAAGGAACTTTCTCATCAAGAGTGTGCTTTACTCTTCATCAACAACCTGCAGAGTGAGCTTGCAAAAACGAATTTGAGTGCGCAGGGTCACGGCTCCGAGAAAAACCAGCAGCAAATGGCGCCACCAGAGAAAATCAGGCGCTTGCAAATTCCAAGAGAGGACCCTCAAAGTGAGCATAGATCGCAAGCATGATATATAACGCTTACTGTAGACTAGGTCCGGTGAAAGTAGAAAGACGATGAGCCGAAATAGTTTGTCATATTTCGTCGCCGGACGACTCGGCCTTCCCATTTCGGCGGAAAAGGTGAACAATTCTATCTTTGAATGAGACGTTTGTGTTTCAAACGGACATGGCGATTTCAAAGACTCCGGCAGGCAACTGACTTGGGGAACTACTACGTCAGTTCGGTGCCATTCACCGGGTATGCTAAGGATAAGCCTCGAACTGCAAAGGGGCTCCCCTTGTTGGCTACAGGTATCGGCGGTGCGAGATTTGAAGTTGGTAAAGCATCGTGCTTGAGCTGGATTTGTCTTCTCGTGCTGCGCGAAGTGCGGGAAGTTATCCCATTCGGACGAAATTTTGAGGAACCAATGAAGCACAATCAAACACACTAAGTATCGCGATGCTGAGTTGCTCCTCGATGATAGAATGGAACATGCTCTCACGTCTTAATTTCCAGTTGCCATTGGACATATCATTCATCCTTGCCATGTCCTAATCACTGTTTACATTTTCGCTTTCAGAGCCTCGTGGAGCTTCTTCAATCCATCCATGTCAGTCTGCTGCGCCGGCCAGCCAATGCCCAGTCCCTCTTGCTCGTTCGGCTTTGGTATCACATGAAAGTGTACCTGTGATTCAACGGTCAGTACAATCGAAGCTAGGCTCAACAAACGTTCATCACGTAGACATCGGCTAGGAGGCACTTGTCGGCTGAGCAAATGAGGCGAGTCCTATGGCATGAACCGAGAACATGACTGGGAGGACCAAACAGTGTACGCTGGTCAACACTGACGTGGCGAATGTCGAGAATGTCTGGGGTAGAGTGCGTAACGTACGTGGTCTACCACCTGATGCGCCAGCCGCCCATTGTTCTGTAGAATGTTATAGTTCTCCGCTCCAATTGCCGCAGCGATCTTCTTCGCAGCAGGCAGGATCTCGGCGAGTTGATCGTCAGGAATGTCTGTCAGCTTAGAACCGTGGTGTTTCGGTATAACTAGCTGTAAGGGCAGATATCAACCAAAGCTCTCCGGTATGCAACACTCAAGAGGTTCTTCATCGGGATTTGATTAGGAACCGGCGGACATTACACAACGCAACAGAGTAGCCGCGGTGGGTAAGAGGAGCTGCTCATGGTGGACGTACTGCGTGGCCCTTGCTTAACGGTTGGATGTCTAAGTAGGCGAGGATCTTGTCGGACTCCAATAGCTTGAACGAGGGGATGTCACCTGCAATCGAGTCAGCCAGCAGCCTACGAGACATACAGACACGTGTTATGGAGAGCCTGAGCAAGGATGAAATGTCTACACACCTTTGACAATCTTGCAAAATATGCAGGCAGCCATCTTGTGCTATGGTGATGGTTTGTTGACGGCTTGCTCGAGAAGAATTGGAAGGCATTGAGGCAGAGGGGTATGATGTCAAATGACCGGTACGATAACCCATATATACTATTATTACCGCCAAGCCTCTCTGGAGTGGGACAAGCTATTGCAGAATCCATTTCTTGCCTTTTACCAGAGATGGCCGTGGCTATGCCCAAAATACTCCATTTACCAATCTTTGGAATCCTAAGTGCTCTTGCGAGCTGCTTTACTTTTTGTCCTTTTTGTCGACCTTCAGCAAGTCTCAAGTTAAGGAGTAGTGCTCGAACGTGCAGGAATTCCTTTTTGCGTGTTCAAAATCGCTTTTCGTGCGTCCGCCGAGAATCCACAAGTTTATGTCGGTCGGGCTGCCTCTTCCACACTAGGTACATGCTCTGCTTTCGTTCTCACTCAGCTGGTCTTTCCAACCACTTTATACTCTAGGCAGTCTTCAGTAGACCCAATATCCGGACCCGGACTCAACATGGTACGCCGATACCCACGCACGAGCAGCGACTGCAGACGCCTATCCTGCGTGGCTCAACTCAGCGAGACGACACGACAGGCTACGACGAGTCTCTCTTACGTTCATAAGTGCGGGTAGCACGAGTAGGGAGATTTTCAGACTTGCTTGTGTATTACAGGCTGGCCTAGTGAAATCAAGGCTGGTGTCCATTCAGGCCACCTGAGGCACTCTCATAGCCGAAATTATGGGTATCTCTTAACGTGGCACATGCCAGCACCAGAATCAGAGCCCCTATGCTAAGTGATACCAAAAATATCCAAATCATCGCGATTATCTATCTTGTGATATTCCCCTTTCTCTGTTCTTCAGGCCTTGATCCCACGGCACCCACACCGGCTTCTGATACGCTGGCACGCACTTCACCGGCGGTGGCTCGCTTGCCCACTCAACCAAAGCATCCCTATTCCACTCCTCTCTCATCTCCGTCTCTCTCTCCACCCACTCCCCCGTCCGCCCATGCACCTATTTCACCTTTGTACTCTCCTCATCATCATAACCGGCATTCACACTCGGCACGACCGCAATCCTCCCCACCCTTCTCTGGACGATGTTGTTGAAGAAATTCTCCTGCCGGCTGGTGCTTCCTTCCATCACATTTTGTCTGATCATGCACGTGTGGCAGTTTCGAGGGTTCGCTTGGGGGCGTTTGTCCGCTCTTGCTTGAGTTGGTGGGGATCATCAGCCTTGCCTATGCAGATGCGCTGTCGACGGACTGGCCTAAAAGACAAACGAGGAACTATTAGCGGGGTTGCTGCTTCTTCCCTCGTCACTTCTTTCACATTGGGTTGACTTGACGAGATGGCGGCCAAAGCAATACCGAAGGGAAATCCGTGTGGAGGCCAAACGAGCCACAGAAATCTGAGGCTACATGTGATTGGATAAGAAATCCCTCGAACATACATTCTGTCTGCCCGCCCTTTTGAAGATCAATTAATGCCTTGTACTCTTTGCCGTCTTTTTTTTGGAGCCACTAAAGTTTTGTGCGGTCACCAGGCTCGATCGCAACGAGGTAGTCGTGGGAGGCAGCAGGTAGTCGTGGAGGTACGAAAGGTTGAGCTCTAATACATCGCTAAGACACGGTAGGAGGGCGGCAAAAATTCTGAGACGTCAGCATTCACAAGCCAATCAGAAATATCACGAATAAGCGCCCTCAGTTTCCTGTGGTGCCCTTTCCGGGTCAAACGCATCGCCCGCATTTCTTGAGATACCGCTGCTTGCGAGATAGCCGTCTCAGTTAGGTCTGCCGGCTGTACTTGTTTTGCTAGTTGCGGGACATCTCTTTGACTACCGTCTACCTCCTACTCTATTCCTTATCGATATCCAACCCTTCTCTAAGAAGTTGTCAGACGGGACACCGATTGGTGGCGTCGTACCATTTAGCTGGTATGATGGTAGCTGGAAATACGTCACCAACTCGGGGGTGGCGAAGAGTTCCATCCTCCATATATTCAATCGACATACGAGTTCTTCAATCCAACGTGGCGTCTGACAGTTATGAGCCCGGGCTGCTACCACTGCTACCACTACTGCTTCTGGCATAACTGGCTGATCATAGCCGACCGTCGATAAGGCTACATTTCGACAACGGAGAACGATCACAAGACCTATCACTCGTACGATCAGTGGCCTAGTTACTGTCTACACAGCATACACAGCATCAACGCCCATGACGACTCCATAAATATCGAGCTGCCATCACGTTCGACAATCAAGCCCAGGCTGCTTCTTTAGCCGTTACTCGTGTCCGGGTAGTCCCTCTACTAGTTATTTCCGATCACCGATGGAAGTTTGAAACCGCTAATCGCCTACGCACCTGGCGCCCATGATCCTTTGAACCGCGAGTCTGAGCAGCGCCGCGGGCTGCCTCTACTACACGGCTATATATCACTGACCGGAGACGACACTGGACACCATACGGCTGGACACCAGAAAGAGACGAAGGCGGGGCAGTAGATAGGAGACGAAGACAGCACAGCAGATATACGCCATTGAGATTCTAGCGATCAGCGCCCGCGATGACTTTACCTCAGAAATCTACTGTCATTCTGTCGAACCCCAGCGACTGGGACGAATGGCTGGAGATAGTCAAGACAAAAGCTGTAGGAGGAGAGGTTTGGAAGTTCATAGACCCTGCTATAGCTAAGGATGAGCTACCTTCTCTTACAGAGCTTACGATTACGTAAACACGAGAACGTCGGACAAAGTTCGACGAAGTAAATAGGATAATCCAAAGCAGACCGCCGGCAAATAGATAACCCATTGGAATAACTAGAGAGGTTCCAAGAATGCTGCCTATTGGGTAAACGGTATATATAGCGGTTGTTGCATTCTGCAAAGGTGGTTGAGCGATAGGTTGTTGAACCCCTCTTCCCGAAGTTGGGGATAGACGATACAATTTATTCGCAATACTGGGTAGGTATAGGTCGGTTTGTGTAAGAAGATCTGCGCATATACTGCTTGACTATGTCCTAATATCAGTAATGTAGGTTTTTACTAAGTAATCAAGACATCTTACCGAGTTAAGATAACAGAGCGATAGGAGAGCTAATTGGTTTGCCATCTGTGATTGATCATTCGCTTCCGCAGCAACTATGACCACGAAAATTCCCCAGAGCCCTATAATAACTGGCACAAACACGCCAGTAATAATGTCTTTGATCTGCATCCTTCCCTCTTTTTGGTGAGAGTCAGCGGTTATATCTCCGCCACTAGACTCGCCTGTATTATGTGTTGTATTGTCTTCGATATCAGGGTTCGCCATTGCTGTCGGGGGCTGATGGGGCGCTGTCGGCGAAGCGGCTTTTCGAGCTGTTGCGTAAGGCCTGACGTCGACTTCGAGCCGAAAAATGCGGACGCAGTCGGGATGTGCGGAATAGTTGGTTGGGTTTATAGCACGCCGAGATGTAGATAGCCAGGCTCGTATGAATTATGCACACTTCTGAATAACTAAGCGACGACTTTATACTTGGGTACTGTTATCTTAAACTCACCCGCCTTATTACACTGTAGGCTAATACTTCCACGTCATTAAGAGCCATTCTGATATCGTAATGGCCTTATCTTTGTCCAATTAACGGTTCGAGAATTGAGCGATATTATGGGCAGCTGAAAGATATACCAAAAGGGCTTCTTGCATTCGTCGTTTCCCAAACAAGTGGTTATTTTTTGTCAGGTTCATTAGCAAATTGGGAAGTACGCTCTGAGCTGCAGGAGCCAACAGAATGGGAAGCGGGCGTCTTCGTCGTTGAAAATGCCGCAGATTCAGTTGAGGCCTGATGTCCTAGCCGTTGTCTCGTCAGGCAACCCCGTCGCGCCTTGCGGGCTGGCTGACCGACTGGCCCACCCGGTGCGGAGGACGAGCTGCGCGCCAGGTGAGGCAAACCCCGCAGCCGAGGAAGGGTCAGCCCCACTGATCAAGAGGATCTGGCGACCTGTCCTGCACGAGAAGCACTCCAATGGTAGAAGTAACTGGCCCAATTCCCCATCATTCTCTGGCTGGCATCCGCCGAGCGATTTTAAGCTCTCGCGGCCATCGTAATGGACCTGGCGAGCTTCAACAGATCGAGTACGTCTCGTCAGGCGGGCATACAATCCCAGCGGACGTGATTTTATTGTCACGTCGCCTAGGCCGGGGGCTGAAGCCCACCCACTTACTGTTGTCTTAGCGACCAAGTGGACTACAAGCTGCGAAGCTGCATAAATGTCTTAGGTGCCTCGTAGCGATGCGATCGGCATGGCATTTCCAAGTCATTGATTATTGCAGGAGGGATGGTCGCCAACAATTTCGCCGTCATGCACCAATGCAGAGAGCAGTGACGGCGAGATCGGCCCTGGTGCAGTTGAAGGTGCGAGCTATCTTAATCGGGCTCGAGCCAAGGCAAGCCTCTCCCTCCCATCGATTCGTGGGGGAATAGGCTATTTCTGCAATGACAGGGCTGCACTGGAAGACGAAGCTTCGCTCTACGGAGACACACGACGTTCCAGCTTCATAGAGCAAGCGCGGCGTCGTGGGCGTGTGGGAGGGGTCTTCTCGAGGGAAGGGATCTAGCAGCGAAGACGCAACCTACAACAACAGGAAAAACAGGCCCTGAGTCGTGCCAAGCGAGTAGCACGTAGCTCGGAGCAAAGATCCATGAAGCCTGTCAGCCCAGCCGTAGGGCCAACATCGACAGCGCGGCCCTCCTTCCTCCTTTTGATCGAGCCTATAACTCGACAACGAACCTCTGCGAGAGGTCAAGACACGGGACGATAGAAAGAGCAAGGGTACATATACTGTCGCGACCCAGGGTACCATACACCTTTGATCTATCAGTGAGATAATGGATCACGGAACCATCCAGCATCGCTTCTTTACACAGACTTACGACCCGAGCTGGGAACGCGTCGACAATGGAGATACCCTGGTTACGGACAGCACCGATCTCTTACGGACAAGGCCTGCCACATATCCTTGCAAAACAGCGTCGGCTCCCCCATATAGCACTCTTGATCCTCGCCGCCCCCCTTTCCCCTCTTCGCCGTCCGGAATCTAATCTTCTGCTCCATGATCGGCTTCGCCGTGAAGACCGTCGCGCCATTCCAGCACGCAAACGCCTGGAACGGCTTCTTTGCCTCCCACTTGTCCTTGCTTCCGGGATGGTTCCAGAACAGGTTATCCGCAAACTCCCAGCTGCCAGACTGGGGAATCTCGAAGAACTGGTCCCCGTTCATGGCACGGGAGACCCAGACATCATAGAAGGTCGCACCACCATAGATCCAATCCATGGCGCAGGTCATATCGGCGTTTTGGAGAAGGCGTTGGTGGATGAGCTCGAGGATGTCTTCCATGCAGAGGGCGACGTCGTTGATGAAGAGGATGGTCGTGTCGGGGGAGAAATTTTCGGGCGAGGCAGAGAGTGGGTGGGGGGCTTGGTTGGGGAGAATGGCGAGCGCTTCAACACGATCGACGCTATTGCTCGCTTTGGGGTCGATGTCGTTGGTGGTGAAATAGTAGGTTATGTTCAAGGCGGCAAGTTCAGGGGCGAGCGAGTGTAGGATCTCGTATGTGCCGTCGTGGGACCGACCCTCGACGACTGAGAGGGCACAGTTAGAGGACCCGAGGAAGCGAATTGTTTCAATGATGCTGCCGAGAAGGCGCGGAAGGAGTGGGGCGCAAGTGTATAGGTCCATCGCAAAGAAGTATTTGGGTTTTGGTGGGGTGGACGGCGAGGTCTGTTTGAGGTAGCCATATCGATTGTGGGTTGGTGCTGAACATGAGAGCCGGGGAAGGAGATGTCGGAGGGGTCCATGATGGCTTGAAGGTAGCGAGGCGCCTCGTGGAGGAGCTTTGGGTCGCCATCTTTGTACGATATGAGTTTGGACGGGTCAGGGAGCCTGCTAGCTGTTCCCACGAGTGATCTGAATTCCACAGCTGGAGTGTATTGCAGTTGGGCAGTTGTCGCTGCAGCTGGACTGGTGGGCGTTTTCTGCGCTTCTAGTCTATCATCCTCACTGGTTTGATTCTCCACTGCTCGGTTTGCGGTGAGAGGCAAGACTTTGAGGGCTTGCCCAGATGTTGCATTATTTAGCACGGCATAGATCTCGCGTCCCTTCCTACCGGTGGACAACTGCAAGTAGTGAGTGATGTAATCTCGTCCGAGAAGCATACAGACAGAGATTAATGCTAGTGCTGGAAGGGCAAAGGTCCGCATTCGCTTCATAACTGATATATGATCTGGGAATATGTGGAAGGGAAAAGAGAGGCAACTCGCGGAGTACGAGAGACCGCAAAATACGACGGTAAGAGGCGGGACATGAGAACCAACGTAAGGGGCATAACTGCTGCGGTACCTGGAACTATGGTTTCTCATATGCTACTACTGGACTGAGAAATTGCTGGGGTGACACACAGTCCTCGGCCCCTTGCATCCCGCCGAGGTGGTGATTTTGAGCAATGACTTTGGGAACACAATACGACATGCGAGTTTCCGAAGTTGCGGACGAAAGATGTGCATCATACTCTCCTTTCAACTCCCTTTCTGCTGACCGTAACATACTTCACACCCTTGTACGGCCTCACGCCCTCACCAAGACCTTTAGATCTGCGAACGTCCACATTAAGACTGTCGACCCTGATACCACTAGGCAGCCAGCCCCTGACATTGAACGAGACCGATACTGATGTGGGCATTAAAGACTTGTTCGCCTGTGCTTTTCTTTGCTGGGCGAGCGATGGCGTGGAAGGCAGTGGGTTGAGGGGCTTGGCTGCACCGGACGTAGTCTGACTGGGTGCCTGGTAAGGCTCACTAGCTGTCGCCGAGTCTTCGTCATAGTAGCCTAGTAGAGGATTCGTTTTCGAGCTGGTCTCGCCGTTCTCAATGTCTTCATCGCTGTCATCACTACCAAGTGGCCCCATGATGCTTCCCGTCAATGTCGCTGTGCCGTTGATGGTTGACCCGTCCTTAGTAGGCACTTTCCATTCCAATGTCTTGGTCCATTGACTAAAATTCGTTTCCCCTCTGGAACATCGTAGGTCTGCCACATTGCGAACGCCATCAGGAATGGCAACTGTGACAACAACTGCTTCAAGAGTAGGAGCACTCGTGCTCCCTCCGCTTGCACCTCCAAACGAGAAGGAGGGGTTAACAACACCCAATCGACTTGACGAGGGGCCAGGCTTGGATGATGAAGGTGTACCTGGAAAGTTATTGTTGAGCATCACCTTGATCTCAAAATCGGAACCTGCTGTACCAAGTCCGGTGCGCATGTCGACGCTTGCAGGCAAAAATAGCTTGTCTGCCTGACTTGGTGGCTTGTCAATCTCTGCGTTGGATGGTAAAAGGTCTACCTCATAGCCTGCCAGAACAAACCGACCGTCAGGTGGAACAAACGAGAGCTCTCCCGGATGCTCTTTCCACCAGGCAAGTCTGACACATGGGTGAAACACGGGTAGATGCATCGTGCGAGTTATGCTGGATGTCTTGGAGCTGCTTGTTCCACCGGGAGCGCTCAGGACGAGAAGCAGGTCTGGAACTCCACTGATTTTGGCCGTGAAAGCTATGGAGCCAGCCACAGTGGCAGAAATGGGTTGGCCGGATGGGGCAAGGATTACTGAGAGGCTCTCCAGTATGTCCACATACAGCTCGTTCGATGTGTGCCGCACATTTGTTCTTCTCCACGGTATGGCCGGACCACTGTTTAGATTGGGGTTTGCTTTGAGAGCAGACGAGAGAATGTTTGAGGATGCTAGAGCTGGTGTTGAACTATGCACGCGTAAGGACGAGTCAATGGGAGAAAGTGTCGCGTCCAAGGAACATACCCTGGCAAGCCAACCTGTGTAAATAGCTTGCCTATTACTCCCGAGACCTCGACATTTTCCCTCAATGCATTTGCTTCTGTATTGCAGATAATGCCCCCATCGCACATCTCACTTAGAAGCTGAGCCACTACATCATAATTGCTCTCAATCTTTGCCGACAACAAAGGTGTGCCCAGGAAGTCTTCGAAGACATCGATGACCCGGTGTAGGAATTCGAGCACAGCAAAAGGCTGCGCATCTGAGCGGCTTGGACATAATATGAGCAGAGGGGCGTGGAAAATAGAGTATACTGTGGTTGGAGGAGAGGCATCTGGAAGGTAAAGAAGGGAGGGCCGGGGCGCAGGGTAGGCTAGGTATTGCAATAGTAAGGCCTTTGCAAGGGGTGGGCGAGCGTTGTAGACGTGCTCCAGTATCGGTTCACTGCATATGCCATTAGTAGGATCAACTCAATGGCATCCAAGTTTATTCATACTTGGCCTCATCATAGATATAGAGCGCTTCGATTGTGGTGCTCATTGCGAGTTGACAGTATGGATGGGCTGCTTAACTCCCCCGAAGGAGCCAGGACGGACTAGCAGGATGGAGTTAAGCGTCCGCCAAGGAGCTTTCGCGTTCTCGAGGCATCGCCGCCTATGAAAGAGGGTATCACGAAGTTCGTGTTCACTTGTCAAGGACAAAGAATATTCGAGAACCTGAAGGTTTCTAGCCATCACTCAGTCCGTCTTCTGGCCTCTTCCTTATACCACCACTTGAGGTTGTGCAACAGCGATGGCTTCCCTACTCAATTTACCCTTTCATCGCCAACTTGGCGACAAAGAATTACCGCCGGGGTTAGTTGTTGGGTTGAATGGTTTCCGACTTTCCCAGCCTTACTCAAGCATATCGAAAAGAAACTTCTCCACCAGGCATTAGTCGTGACCATGAGGATGGCTAAGACAAGGTCAAGGTAATTTTGGACAAGCTGCTCCGACTGAGCATATCAAGAGATCCCGTGCCTCCATCTACGCGATTCAATCCTACAGTGTTTAATGGCAAGGTTCCCATTTGGTCGTCTGAATGCGTCGTCGTATTGGTCTTTGGAAATTATTCTAGATACCAAGAGCTACTCGCTGGAAGGGATTTAAGCATTCCGTGCAAGTACCGGTTCTCGACCGGGTAGATTGGTCTCTGCCATGGGTCGCTGGTCTCCTTCACCTTCCGTCCTTGTTGTCCTTCTCTTCATTGTATACCCCTGCATTAGAAGGGAAATGCGCATCTGTCCAAAGCTATTTGTCAAAAACAACATGAAGCAAGACCATGCCAGGTATTAGCGCAGAATATTAACAAGCACTCTGTCTAGAATGGTCAATTCTCATGTTTTACTCGCTTCCGCTGTAGAGTGCTGATAGCCTCTTCATGCAACGAGAAGCTTTATCTCATTCCCCGTATCATCGTGGTGGGAGATATGCTGGATTTGACGCAACATGGACTTTGTGCCTCCTCTAGCAGAGAACTCTGGCTCACCAAGAACCTTCGCAGGCACAAGATATGAGAATCAAGGACGGCGTAGCTAGGATGGGAAAGCCGCAGGTGAACTGCTGGCATCCATTTGGGGTAGGTTGATAGGACAAAAACTTTCAAGCGTAGACGAATCACGGATAAGGTCGAGAGGAGCGGTCGAGGGGGCCAAAAGCATTAACAAAAGCTGCAGCTCCTTAGCGTGATGATTGAGCGCCAAATAACCTCAAGAGCTCGCGTGCGGGAGCCGCACAGCGGCCCGCTGACGCGCCTGAGAGATAGGACCGACGCTCGATCCCTTAGCCTCTAACACAATCGCTAGTAATTGGGCACAAGACAGTCGAAGATACTCTTCAACGAGCACGCATCGCCACGTTGATTGGAATGAACGGAACGCGCTAAGCTTCTCTGCAACAGAGCGAGTGTCCCCGGCAGAAGAACGCTCAGGGAGCTAACATAGCCCCGTGCTGCCCGCCTGGGGCATTCCCCAGCCCTAGCTCCCTTTATCCCAAAATGGACACTCATAGTTGGGGTTGTACACCATCTAACACGTCCAATTGCAAGCGTACGTTAGGTAGAAATCCGCAAAATCTTAACACAGCGAATCACTCAACCGGGTTTTGTCATTGACCCATCTGATCAATACCTGAATCACCTACAGTTGTGCCGCAATTCGCAGGGCTTGTATCAGAGATGTAACGATCTACGCTTGGCGCCACGAGTGGCCTCCCAACGATTGCCCATTTCCGCCGATAGCCCAAATGGACCTCAAATCAGGAGGCGCGGCTCCAGGTTAGACGAGGCGCCTCTCAATGATTTGAATAGCACCTTCACCAAAAGTTCTCGTGAGCGTTCTGCTGGCAAGGCTGGCCTCAGCAATTCTGGTCTTCGTTTCGCTGTTTTTGGTGTTTGTAGCAGTTACTTGGATCTCTCGTATATCGCCTGCTCTCGAGAACACTGAGACAAATGGAAAGATAAGGCCAAACACTGACAGCTGTCGCGGACCAGCCAACGGGGAACGAACCAGCACGAGGACCGTGTCTTATTGCACGTCTAGAAATGGTGGTAGAATCTGGCTGAAGACTTTTCATCAAGCATAGCTGTTCCTCAGCTAGGAGTATGTTTCAAAATCGGAGAAAGCAGATCCGCTGGGAACGACATCTACAATTCTAGCTATCAATGCAGTCTCCCTCGTGGCTTCACCAATATGCTCGGCTACGGATCGTGGGATAACAGCGAAAGAATCCCAATTCGCCGCAGAAAACGGCATTGATGCCCACTGTCGGGCCAGAAAGGCGAGGTCCACATGTCAGCTCAGGCCATCCCTCATTCGACTCACGTCAGCCACACCTATTGTGCCCATATGGTTCAAAGAATCTGGCTTCCAACATCTTGGATTTTTACGTGGTTTTCTCTTTTTCCACGATCTGGGCTTTTGATGCGGAAAAACATGTCCACGGCCATCCTACTGCCGAGATCCCCAAGATATCAGAACGGATGATCTTTGCACCAAGGATTTTGAGGGACAATGCTTACATGGAACCAGATACGGGAAATAGAGCTTCGCCAGTGCCATCTTCTCATCGCTTGTGAGCTCCAGAGCTCTCTGCTACTCGATCGAACATGTCATTGTCTGCACGGCAATCGAGATACCCTAAACCAACAAGTTCAACAGGACAAGCGGATCGTTGCGCAGCAGTGCCCGTACGGCCCACAGGATAAGCGAAATTTGGTAGACGGCCTCCTAGACCAAGACGGCTTGGAACCGGGCGGGCGGGTGGACGAAGAGCCGGTCTTTGTACTCTGCGACATACCATTCGCGCAGGTCTATGGTGAATTGTGGTCTGATCGATGCGGGAAGAGCATGGGGGAGGTCGACCACTAGAAAAGGTCAATCGCTGTTGCAGAAGAAAGAGGAATTGGACGCGTGATCCGAGATTGAGGTGACAGATGGAGAGGGCTTACTTAGCATCACCGAGATGTGGTATACGAAGAAGATCCGGTACAGAAGGTCAAGCTTATGCGCCCATATTGAAGAGGACGGAATAGGCATTGCGCTTAAATGAATAGAAGTATTGGAAGAGGATTTAGCAAGAGTCTAACCAATTGAAGTGGGAGATGTTTTGGCTTCGTAAGAAGGTAGAGAACCCCACCTTCCAACGCACCCACCCCACCATGTTAACGAGATGAACTAGTAGGATCTCTTACACTAGCACTCAGACGCCTGATGGACCGTTTCCGGCGGCCCGAATCGCGGCTGCCTGTCCCCAATTTCGCATTCCGCATTTTCGTCCCCGCTGTGACGGTCGTCTGTCGCCTCCCAAGAGCCCAGGGCCAAGGCGAGTTACACTGGAGCCCAATGGCAATCCCACCTACGAGGCTCTATCCTATATCTGTAATGAAGAGTCAGCACCGATTTTCTCCGCGGCGAGCATCGAAGATGAATTTCAGCATATGCTGCTAATGTCGCCAAAGAAGATCAACCCAATTTGTCCCATTGGCAATCTCTCCACGTTCTCCTATCAAGCTCTCGTAGCAAAAAGAAGACTCGGAGGCCGCACTCGAGCTTGATGCACATGCTTTCAAGCGGATCCTTGAGCAAGACACCCAAATGTATGCATTTTTCCAGCCCACATTGCAATTTACGAGTCTTCCTTGCGGCCAGGACACGGGCGGCGAGGATCTTTGTATCGACGCCAAGGATGTTTGAAGCTTCTTGATTGTGGGCGGCTCGGCCGGCAAGCTGCTGGTCACCCTTGGAGCGCGCTCCGCGTGGTGAAAAGTTGCCAAAAGGACTGTCCAACGGCCTCAATGCTGCTCGTAGCCAAAGCAGCAGCTCTGTATCGAGAATGGTACCAAAGCTCACTATCTAAACTACTTACCAAATAGGGAGGGCAAGGCGGGGAAAAGAAGCGCAGGCAATCGGATTGGCTAGCCAATCTGTCAGATTTTTTGGGTGAGATTGTAGGACCGTCTGTCCCTCTATTTACTAAATAGCGAGCTGACACTTACAGGTATAAAAACTGTGCATCGGCTAGGTGTCCTCTAGCTTGCATAACTGGTTCTGCCTGCGCAACGCCGCCACCACCACGTCACCTACTCGCCACAGACTAGAAGTCTGACGCAATCAGATCGACAGAAAAGTGATGGACACACAGGCAATAGACAGGTCGAAACAAGGCCAATGAGCGCTGGTACCCAAGCAGACCGTGCAGCGCCCTAAATGGTGGCCCTAGGACACTACGACGATGACTGAGACCCATATGCAACAACGTCGAAACCCTAGCTGGAGCTGGGACAGATGTGTGACGGTGTTCTGACGAGCTAGGTCCTCGCAAGAACCTTCATGTGTACAGTATACTCCTAGAACAATAACTGCGCGGGCGCTCCTTGGAGGGATAACGCTGTACTTGACAAAGGCTTCGGATAACGAGTCAACCGAGGACTCCCGCGGATACAGCAAGCCTTCGTCCATTACAAAGTCGGTGGACTTCAAAGTCACCTTGGAGGAAGAAGAACTGGTTGACAAGGAAACATGGTTCGACAGTGTACAGTCAACGGCTATGAACTTTGCGACAAGAGCTTTCATAAATCATGGCCATAATTTTCTGTGAGCTATATCTCATATATCGTGGCAACTTTTGTATTCATTCTTCATACCTCTCCTACTGGTTGCCACGCGCTTTGCAAGGCATTAAAACTGAGCGGCTGAGGTACGCAAATGGGAACTAGCCTTCTGAAATGTCGAAACCGGCGCAGCTATCGAGGTTAGGTGCTTGAGGGTTCGCCCACCCCATATCTGAGACAAAGCGACGGCCTATGGTGCGGGTGCAGAGCTAGGTAGACTATTAGCGAACTTGGTCTGATGTGTGCATTGGGACATGGCCGGTGAATTGGCGGATTTACCTAGTCCAAGCATTTAGATAGTCCAAGGAGGGAGAGGATGTCTGGGAAGTACTATGAAGAATGGCGTTAGCACAATACATGTAACTATTCTCATACCCATCGGCTACAGGCGTCCTCCAATCGACATGTAACACTGCTTTACAGCTCAGCTTCAAATAACGTTAATTTCACGTACCGGAGTGCCATATCCAGTGACAGCGTCCCAACCAGGCGTTGCGGGAAATCCAGTAGTGTTGCAACCAGCCGAGCTTCCGCTTAGGATATCGTTAAATGCTTTGAATCCTCCCGCATACAACCACGGCTAAACAAGAGTCAGTTGTGCTGGGCGGACCACGCTTATCGAATTACTCACGTTCAAGAATCCCATCGGTGGTTTCCCAGCTGCAATTAGCGCATCATTCACAAGCACGAAGATGGCAGCAGCGAGAGGAGTGGCTGCGCTAGTACCATCAACAGGTAGCACAGTTCCGTTCCAGATTGTGCTGAAGTTCTGGCTTTGAGCTGCAATGTCGGGGATACCACGCCCACTGGCATTGTACAGACCAGCATAATCCTCGCTTATGTAGGTCAGATATTTGGTCACAGCAGCCTCTTGGTAGGCTGGTCGTGGGAAGTAATTGGAGAATCCGCCGCCGGAGGTAAAGGGAACATTGAAGCGGGGATCGTATGCCGCGACTATGAGGAATTCAGCGGCCATGTTAGCAATATAGTGGGCACCAAGACTTACCTTCGGGCTCGAAATTCCTTGTCCCACCAACACATGTTATGTAGGGGCAGCCTGAAGGGAACTGGGGAAGGAACATCGAGCTGTTCGTCCCATCATTACTAAAGCAGTAGCCACTGGGTCCAACCTACATAGACGGCATGGTTAGTAATAATTTCTTTGGGCAGAAAGGAAGCGAGTTTGGGAGAACGTTTGCTTCTTGAAGAGCTCGAATATCCGGTCCTGATCAGTGGTAGCAGAGTAAACTTACCCCTTGATCTCCACTACCGAAGAAGAGAGACACCCCCCTGGCACCCAGTTGGGCAAACATATTACAAGCTTGCGACGCGTAGGCGTATGGGACTGTCTGCTCGTCGTCACCATAAGACGTACTAATCACGGAAGGTAAATCCGGCTGTGCAAGGATATACTGGAGCCAGGTTATATATGGCTCGTCGGTGTCTGTGGGAGTCCACAGGTCGGGAACAAAATCTGGATTGAGACCGCCTGTGGAGTATGCAACAAGAGGTGTTGGCCAGGCGATTCCCAGCATTGTTTGAACGTCAAGGGCGCCTTCAATGCCTCTTCCTGCATTTAATTGCGTAGAGTTTTCTGGCGTCTGTTGGACAGTACCACCGGCGATTGATATCTGCTTGAATTGGTATGCTGCCGCAACGGCTTCAGGTCGGAACTTCTCTAGGTAGATAGAAGCGTCGGAGCGGTTGTTCAGCTCGCCTAGGAAATCATTGAGAGCCATTAAATTTTTCCCCGGCGCTTTCGCCGTGTAGTTGATGGTGCCGTACAAGACTCGTAAGCAAAACGGGGTCACCAAGCTTACATTACACGCAGCAGCGATGGTCGCATCAGCGGGTGGAGGTGGAAGGCTCGTAATACCAGCATTCATGAAGGGCATTGACAGCTTCGAGACAGGCTTAGGACGAAAGAACGAATTCGTAGGCTGTATTGTAACGATATGCTCGTGGAGGTGCCGTGGGAGAGACCATTCCGGGGCACGGACAACTTCCGAGTTGTCTTCGTCATGAACGAATATAAAGTACTCAGTATCAAGTAGAACCTCGATTTGGCTGACAGGCAATCTGACCCTAATCCAGTCATGGGCCGGCGAGTACTTGAGCTGTGAAGCTTCGACGCCATGTTCGGCCAACCACTCGTGAACAAGCTCCAGGGCGTCCGCTGTAGGTTTCACCAGCTCATTGACCTCGTCCATGGTCAGATGCTGGCCATAGCGCGCATGAGAAGGGTCCGAAACTGTTCAGTAGTATCAAAGACGTCAGCGAAATTTGGCCTCGAACGTCGGAACGGGGAATTAAATGGCAGGGTGCACTTGGAGTGGCTGAATTGATCGACTCGTGGTGAGAGTAACGGTGATGAAGAAGCACAGACTAGCCATATACCTTCGTAAAGATGTCTCTCAAGCTTGTCGAATTGACTCTGCTTGAGGCCAATCTGGAGATTGATCATGTGGTCGCCAGGTGCCCGATGGACCCTCGACCATCTTGAAGGCACGTGGTGAGTGTCTTTCACAGCGTACGTCGGTCTCAAAGGCGAGGCAATCACAGCTGCTGAAGCTACAAGGAAAGTAGAAATCACATTGCATAAGAAGGCCATGTTGAAGTCGGCTCAATTCGAGTCAAACCAAGCCGCGAATGAAGCTGTACTCAAACAGGTCTGAGAAGCGGAGAGGTACAAAAGCGACGTGCACAAACGCCGGGGAGCCGTGTAACAAGGCATATATGCTGGGTAAGAGCGATGGCGATGACGATGACGACTTCAAGCTTCTTTAAAGTGAGTGTGATCTGCCATAGTGGCCATCAGCCAGGAATAAAAAAGAGGGGTTGGAGTCTTGAGGAGCAACGACCTTCTGGAAGGAGGCAAGTCAATGTAACCGTCGATCTCGCCGAAGCTTGGGGATAAAGCTTGAACGCCGGATAACCGGGATTTCCCTTGGTGGTAGCCCCCCGATTGGAGAGCCTAGAGGTCGGGGAATCGCGGCAGCCTTTACACTCGAAATATCACATTTACCAAAGCCTGAGTCTCAATACGTTGGGGAAGGACATGGGTTTTCAGCATGGTTCTGCATTTTGTTGCACTACTCTGAGGTATTTCATAGTTACACAATCTTGTAGACGCCATCATGAAGAATTATGGAACCTACTTTCGATGGCCTCAGTGAGAAGAGTAATCAGTATCGGTTCCCTTCTGCAAATAAAGTTTGTCACGTTTGACCAACATCCAAGTGAATCCCGCAAACCTCTTGGGCATCATTGTTGTCGGCTACCGAGGGTTGTATGTACCTTGCCAGACATGCCGTTTGCAGACCTCAAACTTTTGACCTTCACCATTCCATTGTGAGTGCCGTTGGACTGCATTCCAGAAATTCTGTGGTCGCTCTTGATACCAGTAGCCTTCTCAAGGCGCGTGGGAATGTCGGGGTGAACTTCTTGGAATATGCAATCTGGCGCTTAAGAATCTCCTTGTTGGGGCAATCCTCCATCTTCCCAGCGACATTATTGATGAAGCGTGCCTTTGCTGCGTAGTCGAAGGCCATCTCCCATAGAGCTCGTGGTGCATTGAAATCTTCCGGTCGAATCTTAGAGAGGAAAGTGATGGCCTCGCCTATGAAGTGACTATGTGTCTTGTCGAGGTTGACAGTACGCTCGTGGAATTGGATTGGTTCAATGGAGCTTAGGTGGTTGGGACGGGCGCCTTGGTTGTAGAAAGCCATCTGTCCGTCCCCGCTGGAAGTTACCGGTCTTGAAGCCAGTGCGAGGAGCATTGACTGGGAGCTGTTGATAGTTGACACCGATGCGGTGACGATGGTGTCGGAATAGGAGAAGAGACGTGACTGGAGGACTGGGTCTGCCGAAGGTTCGATTCCGGGAGACACGTGAGAGGGGCTGAAGGCAGCCTGCTCGATTTCCGCGAAATAATTGATGGCGTTCTCGTTGAGAACAAATTCGCCAACCCTCCTGCGTGGGAATTGCTTCTGGGGCCAAACATGGGTGAGGTCGAACACATTGATCTTCTGCTTCTCCCAGAGCTCCTCCACCTCCTTGGGAATCATTGTCCGGATCTCGACTGTCTACTTGGGATATTCGCTCTTCTTAATAGCTTCGTATAAATCCTTCTGAGAGTAGTCGGGGCTGTAGTTGGCGGAATCTTCTTGAGTGATAAACTTGGTGCCTTGTTGGGACTTCATGTGCAGCTGGCAGTACACCCACTGCCCGTTCTTGGGAACAGGTTTGATAGTATGACCGATGTAGCCGTGCATAAATTGGTAGCCATCAGGGATGCCTCAGTCGCCCGTCAAGACCATGACTTGGTGAATAGACCAGGGTTCTGTGAAAGGTAGTCTCAGAACATAGTCGAGTCGTCAGCGTGGGTAAGGTGAGTCGATGGGTCGCGCTTCTGAGTTTGAATGAAGTGAGGGAATTTGACCGGATCTCTCAGGAAGACGGGTGTATTGTTGGCGATGATATCCCAACTGCCCCTCGTCCGTCCTCAACTTGACGGCGAATCTACGAGGATCACAAGCTAGATCGTGAGATCCGGACTCGCCACCGACAGTGGAGAAGCGGACGGTGACTAGGCATTTCTTCACCTTGGAGCTGAAGGTATCGGTGGCCGTGAACTCTGGGATGGGATTTGCGCACTCAAAGTAGCTGTGGGCGCCGCTGCCCTTGGCATGAACAACGAGCTCCGGGATATGCTCGCGGTCGAAGTGTGAGAGTAGGTCGATCTGGTGGTAGCCTTGAAACAGGAGAGGGTCGTTCTTGCCAGCACGCTGCGTCTTGTAGGGGTGAGGCATAGGGACGCAATTGCTAAGCAGCAGGTTAGATGGAGGTTTGAACATATCGGATTACGAACCTTACCTAGTAGTGTAAATCTTCCAAGTCACCGGGATGTTGATGTGGTCAGGCTCTAGAGTGTCAAAGCGTCATAAAAGTACTTCAAATACATAGATTTATGTATTTGGTAGCCTAGTGACGGGTCAGCCTATTTGGTGCGCTGCATAACAGCATGTAGTGGAAGCGAATCGAAACAGGCGTTACAATGCTCGTCAGTGGCAAAGTGTGGACCGGATGAACTTGTCTGGGTCGAGCCACATGGTCAGTAATATCGCTCGGGATCTTCGGTATGGTGAATGACTGGCAGGGAGAATGCGGTGCGCGGCATGGCTCTTTGGACGGCACTTGAGATCAAGCTCACGTACAACATGCGGGACCTCGCTCAAAAGCTTTGGGGAGGTTTAATACAGCGGATCTCATATTACGATCGTGGTCACTATGACAGGCCCTTTGTGAGTGCAAATTTAATCAAGGCCGTCGTCTGGGGGTAAAGGGACATGCGTAAGCTTGCACCGTGGGAGGGGATACTGAAATAGAAGGTCAGGAGGTACGAATTGTAATCTGCGCTGAAGTCACTATGCGTCTTTGAAGCAATCACTTCATGTCTCTCAAGCAATCGGCGTCTTTCCACAGGTCTTACTATCGTTAAATTCAATGGGCAGATAACCGGAAATTGTATCCGGTTGTTGTCGTGACCGTCATTGGTGGATGGGATTGTTTTCCGGCTGGCTGATAGGCTCTTCCGATTTTGGAGTTGTGGCAGCGAGACCAAGCCTGGATGGACAATTCCAAACATTTCATGCAATCACTACCAACCTGTCTACTTCTGTCATGAGTAGGAAGTGTGCAAGGTTAATGATTGTACCTCAATTATGGCTGCTCATGCATCGTTCTCTTCATGATGAAACTCTCCGATAGGCGTGGAGGCTTTGACAGAATAACCATAAAATTTCGTGCAATGCTTTTAGCCCTGGGAGTACGGAGTGCAATGGCCCCCAAAGTTCGTAGAGGCTCAATCGTTATTTACTCATGGGCAAGGTGAATGTAGTGGACTGTATATACTAAGAGCTTAGGTGCACATGGATACGAAGGGATGACTACGAATGAAGTGGTTTTCTCGGCCAAGTGATCGGAGCAGTCTCATCGCCCAATAGACTTCCCCTAGACCTGAATGCGGCCTTCAACCGCTCACTAAGATTGGAGCTAACAAGCAAAAAAGAGGCAGTGCATGAGCATGACTCAAGCCACAACTCCTCGTTCGGTCCCAGCAGCCCTCGTTCACGGCTTTCTGGAAGCTTTCTAACTGCATACATCTTGAAATCGCTGTTACACGACGGTGTCACTGACCATGTCGAAACATATACGACTGTGTTACATAGGAGATCCCGAGCTTCACAGAAAGCTGCAAGCCTCGAGCCTCATGGCCGCAAGGACAGCGACATTCGGAAGCAGGTGGCACAGACTTGTGCTCGAAACGTGATGGTACATTCTGCTATGGCGTTCTTAGCCGATGACAAGACTCTTGGCGTTCTGGGCCCAAGCATCCCGCTTATTCCCGCAACAAAGCAAGTCTCTGGATCGCTTACGAGTGATTCGCTGGAAGTCTGCTTCCTCCCGCTCACTTATTCTGGTTCTCCCTGCAGGGGTTTGCCCTTGTCTAGAATGATCTTCGTGTGGATAAATATTCCATCCCAACTCGGCTTTATCTCCCAACGTATAAGATCAAGGGATACTCAGGCAACCTGGATTTTGCCCCATCCTCACATGATGATCAATGCACTTGGGAACGGAGATGATTGCCGAAAAGCCCTGTCTTCATCTGAAAGTGGAAACATAGATTATTGGGTTGGGGCCCAGTCCAACTGACTGGCTTTTACTTCGTACGCATTGCACGTCAATTTCAATTGCCAAGCGCTGGCCTTTGGTGAAATAGCATGTCTGAACGGCCAATAGCTCCACAACGAAGCCCATTGCTCTCACGGGATCTACGGACTCTGCCAGGGCCGATCCCAGCGCGAAACCGAAAAGCGTCCTTTGCTTGTCTGGCCTGTAAACAACGCAAATCCAAGGTTCGAATCTACGCAGCTCGACCGTCTCCAATGTTGTCAGCTTCAATTGACTAACACCTTGCTCAGTGCTGCCAAGGTTCGCCTTGCAAGCTCTGCCAGATCCACCGGAGCACATGCGTCTACGATGAAACTGCGGATCACCGACGGAGGATATCAAAACAGCGGCTTTTAGACGAATATCAAAGCCAGCGCATCCTCCTACTCGGAATCATCGTCACAATAAGAGCACAAAATTCAGCCGAGGTACAGCAGCTACTTAATCTCATCCGAAGCGAAGTACCACTCTCACAGCTGTCATCCTATGTCGAGGGTATGCTAGCCGCGTCGCCTGAATTGGGCGAGGCATACCGGCGACTATTGTGGACAACCGAGGACGCCCAGTGCCAACCAGTAGCTAGACAAAATTCTCAAGACAACGCACGATTAGTCCAAGAACCAGAACGAGTTTCAGGTCTGCCGATGAATGCGCAGATTACTCTAGGGGAGTAGGGTCTATAGCCATCTATCCGTGCACGATTATGTTCAACTCGGAGAGTTATTGCTTATTCGGCCTCAGTCTGGGTCTCCTAACGCCAGGTTTGGGTCGTGGGGTGATATTTCGGTAGCTAAAATTGTGTAACTTTCCAAAATATGGCTTTTGTGACTTGCTTTCACGCTATCATGAAGAGGATAAATACTCAACGATCCTAGACTAGCTCTCAACCGGATGCTTGAGATAGAGGAGTGTGTAAGGGATCTGTGTCAGTGCACGCAGGACCTAGAAGCAACAAGCCTGTTCTTACCTCATAGCAGACCCTGCCAAGACCGTTCATCGCA
>Ga0335072_10001263_pt1 | contig 41651 bp, 29 predicted proteins | sample Lox_Sample_21_FD_206725 | JGI IMG/M metagenome (GOLD analysis project Ga0335072, IMG submission 206725) | Soil microbial communities from Loxahatchee National Wildlife Refuge, Florida, United States - Lox_Sample_2.1 | ecosystem: Environmental > Terrestrial > Soil > Wetlands | place: USA... | reverse complement strand
TCGGAGAAGTTGCGCAGCCGGAGATCTTCCTGCATGCGTTGGCGTAGATGTGTCATGGACACCTCCTTCGGTGTCCAACACTCTATCCAAATCCCACAGCGGCATACCCTGCCGCGCTAGCGGCTTAGTGCAAATCGCCGAAGCACTCACGGACACCAATTCAGTCATCAATCCAGACCCCGGGAAATGACCCGTTATCGGGGGGCAGGAATTGACGCAAAGTTCGCAATCCTGATTCACTTCTGAAGCACTGAAAGGATCCTAGCGCAGACGACGAAACCGGGGACGACTATCCGGCAACGTGCACCGACGTGTCTCAATTGCTCTCAAAACGTATGCTGAAACGCCGCGGCCTTCGTGAGCGGCACGGACCATACGATGACGACCATCAAGAATAAAATGCACTTCTTTCTTCACCCCCGGAGGATTGGAAAAGGCACCAAAGATCACAGGTTCTGTCGGATCCGGGATGTGGGAAAGATGGTCCTCGTCAACGTTGAATTCAGTAGAGGTCGTGTATCCCTTTCGAGGCAGATGGGGAAGTGCCTGAGACCTAACCACCTCAGCGGAGATCTGATGGATTTCCCGATTCTTCCTCCCGACAATTCGTTTTACTCTGGTGACATCGAACACCAATGGCCCAAAGGTGGCGAACTCCCGAGTACCTCTTGCACGCTCTTTACAAACCGGCGGCGGGTATTAGCACCTGACCATTGCGTTGATTACGGAGTCGTCCCTGTTCTTCTCGCTACTTGTTCACGAATGCAGAAGTGCGTTTGGATCGTGACCGATCCGCAGCGGCGAAACTCATGTCCGCGGAGCTCATGTTAGGGGTAAATGCTTGATTCTAAATTGGCTGCCCCCCAGGGATTCGTATATGATGAAAATAAAAGAGATAACTACTCTATAGCGTCATATACCACCAAAACAACCCCCACGCAGGGATCCGTATAAATCGACCGCCATTCACGCCGAGTCTAGCGGCGAGGTACTCGAGCCCGACTCGAGAATTATTCACCTTGCCTTTATACCACGGCGCGAATTGCACCCCTTTGAGGATGAATGGCTTGGAATAGGTCCGCCAACCAGAGCCGGAGCGTCGGCTGTCCGCCACGGAAAATCTTCGCCACGCATTCGCCTAAAATGTGTGCAGGAGAGGCAGAATGGGCCTGGACATCGGCGGATATCAGGAGTGTCCCGACTGGCCAAAGATGGGTCCGTCGCTCCTCATTGCCACCTGCTTGATCGTCGCGATTCGCACGGCCAAATGGCCGGTGAGAAAGGACCAGCACTTGAGCAGCCGCGACCTCGACGAGGAAATCGAATTCTCCGCCACAATGGCCCGGCGCGTCATGGTCCATCTCATGGCTACGTGCGAGACGATCTTCCCGCGGCGCAGGGAGCCGTGGTACCAGGCGAACGACGAGGACGTGCCGAAGTAGAATGCGCCTATGTGCGGACGGTATGGCAGGCGGGCGGACAAGCAGCGGATCACCGAGTGGATGCAGAACGTGCGTAACAATGCGCCGGATCTATGCGAAGAGGACTGGGAATGAATGATCCCGCATGAGAATGGGTTCATTTCAGGTCAACACTCCTGGTTGCAGTCCAGCTTTGGCGAGTGTTTCGACGATTTGTCGCCAGCGGAGATTCTGCTACGGGTCGCTCCGCATTCCTGAAGCAGAGTGCGTTTTCCGAGGGTAATTCGTATCGGAGTCACTAAAAAAGTCGGCAGGCGACAGTAAGGTGCTTATGGAAGGGGCTTGGTGGCCGGTGTATTCTAAACCTGCCCTCGACTATAGATTCTAGGAGCCACGTGACAGACGGCTACGAACAATTCGAATTGGTCGACGAGGGCGCAACGGGGTTTGAACCTGAAGAAACGTCCGCAGACGTTGAGATCGAAGAACCATTCGACCCTTCGCTCATTCGGGTAGAAAGCAGATCGCTAACCATATCTTTGTTGTTAACGCGCATTCGACAGGGCGAGATAAACCTCCAACCCGGCTTCCAGCGCAAAGCAGGAATCTGGACTCCCGCGGCACAGAGCCGATTGATCGAGTCTCTACTGATTAGGATTCCTCTTCCAGCTTTTTATATGGATGGAACGGACGACGACGAGTGGTTGGTGGTGGATGGTCTGCAAAGGCTAACGGCACTCAAGCATTTTGTATTGGATGGATCACTCCGTTTGGAAGGACTGGAGTTCTTGAACAACCTAAGAGGCAAGAACTTTGTCCAGCTTCCCAGAAGTTTCCAGCGCCGGATTGAGGAAACGCAGGTTACGGTATTCGTTATTCAGGAAAAGACGCCGCCTCAAGTCAAATTCAATATCTTCAAACGAATCAACACCGGGGGCTTACCGCTGTCAGCGCAAGAAATTCGACACGCCCTCTATCCAGGACCGGCCACTGCGCTCTTGAAAGAATTGGCAGAATCCGCAGATTTCAAATCCGCGACGTCCAATGGAATCCGAGACGATCGAATGGGGGACAGGGAGTGTATTCTTCGAGGCCTCGCTTTCATGCTCCTCACTCCAAGTTCGTACCGCGCCGGTGAATTGGACTCGTTCCTAAACCGTGGGATGACCGAGATTAACGCCCTGAAGGAATCTGACCTTAACCTGCTCAAAGCGAGATTTCTGAAGTCACTTAGGACCGCAAAGGCGATATTCGGAAAGCACACATTCCGAAAGCTGTACGAAGATCAAAAGGCACGCTCCCCCTTAAACAAAGCGATCTTCGAGATATGGGTATTCGCGCTTAGTTCCTTGTCTGATGCCGAAGGGGAGAAGGCCATCACCGAAAGGCTCAACATAAAGCAGAGGTTTTCCCATCTTCTGACGGTCGACCAACGATTCAATGCTGCAGTGTCCATTGGAACTGGAGATTCGAAGAAAGTGCGCTATCGGTTCGGCAAAGTGTCCGCGCTACTGAGGGAGGTACTCGATGCTCAATGAACTCAAGTTGCAAAACTTCAAGTGCTTCGAGGATGAATCATTTCCCCTTCGTGCATTAACGATGCTAACGGGCCTCAATAGTACCGGAAAATCGACTGTCCTTCAGGCTATGCTACTGCTCCGCCAATCACACGAGGACCGTATTCTCGAAAGTATTGGACTGACGCTCGACGGCCCTTTGGTCCAACTGGGCACTGCTCGCGATGTCCTTTATGAAGGTGCGAAAGAGGAGTCCATTGGATTCGCATTGCGGTGGGACGACGGGACGCATGCCGCCTTCGTCTTTGGCTACGATCAAGCTGCAGATGTCCTGACATTTCTCAGCAACAAAATCGAAGGAAAGTTTACAGATCAAAGTCTGTTCACCGACAGATTCCACTACTTAGAGGCTGAGCGAATCGGTCCTCGTTCCGCCTTCGAAATGTCTGAGTTGGACGTGCATCGACACCGGCAGCTCGGCACGAGCGGCGAGTACACCGCCCATTTCATGGCACTCTTTGGCTCGGAGTTGACTGTATCAACTGCGATGCGCCATCCAAACGCAAATTCTCTAAGCCTCCGCGATCAAGTAGAAGCGTGGATGAGCGAGATCAGCCCAGGGTTGCGGCTACATTTCAACGCTCACCGCTCAATGGACCTGGTGAATCTCGGCATATCGTTCACGGCGACCGGCATCGTCAGCACCAATGAATACCGGCCAGCTAATGTTGGTTTTGGAATCACGTACACACTGCCTATCGTCGTAAGCCTTCTTGCGTCGGGCAAAGAAGATCTCGTCTTTCTAGAAAATCCGGAAGCGCACCTGCATCCTCGTGCACAATCCAAGATGGGTGAGCTGATCGCACGTGCATGTTCATCCGGAGTTCAAGTGATTTTCGAAACCCATAGCGATCATGTCTTGAACGGAGTCAGAATCGCAATCAAGGCTGATGTGCTGAAGGCGAACGACGCAACGGTCCTATTCTTCGACCGGGATAAGGCCGGCGATCGCCTAAAAACGCAAGTCACTGCTCTCCTTATCGACCCTAACGGGCGCATTGCAAATTGGCCGTCCGGGTTCTTCGATGAATTTGAGAAAAGCATCGAACGGCTCATGTGACCCAAGATGATTGATCTCGTCTTCAATGAGCTTTCGTTGACACCGCGATTCGTGGACGTTGCCGCCGCCCGCCAAGCTATGGAAAGGTTTGTTGCCACGATTACAGCCTCTCGGAAAGGTGGTATCGCAGGGTCCCTGCGAGTTCCCGAGAACTTCTATGCCTCTGATCTCACTGGCGACTACTCAATTGCTAATTGGCAATTCGACAAAGATGTATCAAGAGAGAAAAGACTCTTCCTAGGTCAACTAGCGACCAAGAGTCCATATCTTGACGGTCTATTAGGCAGCGCCGTCGCGGATAGGTTTGACAGATCCGACTTCTTGTTCGGCAGCACGAGGGCGCTCGGACTTGGCGTGGCCTATCTTCTCGATGCGGCAGGCATCAGCCTTTCGAATGCAGCACCCTGGAACACCACGTCGATCACAATTCAGTTCGCTACGGTCGAAGAGACTTCAGCCGAGATTCTGGACCGCGCGGTGGAAGTTCGCCATGTAAGTGAGCCCGATCACGTCGCCGTGCTTGTCGCCCAAATAAGAACCCAGCGGCTCGACGCCGTCGACTGCGGGACGGCGTTGTGGATTTGCTGCAACGAGATTCTTGACAGGCTTCAGTTCTGCGCTGGAGTGGAAACGCAAATGAGTTCTCTTACTATGGGAACTGGAGGCGTCCCGCTTGTCCTGCGGGCACTTCGCGAACTCCAGGGTGCCTGTGAAGCATGGGAGGATGGGGCGTTTGACAGCAGAACGATCCCGAATACGACGAGAGAGGGTGAAGCAACGCTTCAAAAGTATGGTGAGGAAAGGACGTTCATGAAACCGGACGGCGAGCCTGAATTGTTTAGCTGGCACATAAAAAGAGGAGCATTCAGGATTTACTTTATTCCGAACCCAAATGATCGCACATGTCTTGTTGGTTACGTTGGGCCACATCTTAGAACGGTCCGAAATAGAAACTGAGAGGCTTAGATAATTGGTTGTTGAAATAGCCTCTCGTCTGCTTACAAGGAGAACAATGGTGGCGTGATGGTTGGCCTGCAGGGGAGGTTGGAGCAAATACTCTCACGCCCGACATGTGGAAACGAATTCGCTATCCTGAAGTCGGCCAGAGTTCAGGTTTCCAGCGGCGATGGAGCCGCCGCAAGCCGGCAAGGAACAAGGAACAAGCGAACTGTCGTTGTTTGGATTGCCAGCCGTGGCCAAAGGGGCGAGTCTTACGTCAACATCCACGTCCAAGCCGACACTGGGCAAGCGATTGTGTCAGCCCCGCTTCGTGGCGCCGGCTTTGCGCAGAACCCCAGGTGGTCATGCAGCGGCTGCTTTGCACAATGGTGGTTGTGAGCGGATCGACCGGTTCGGCGCCGAGCTTGCTGGCGTAGGCGAGCAGCATGGGCTCATCCACGAGGAACCACTCAGAGCCGCCAACCCGGTAAATGCCATGGTGAAGCGGTTCGAAATCCATTCCGATGCGCGAAGCCAGGCGGCAGAAGAGTAGCCCGCCCGGTTGTAGCGTTCGCCACAGCTCATTGAGCATCGCTTCAAAATGTTCCTTGCCCCGGGCGAAGTGTAGGACCGCGCTGCAGAGCACTACATCGGCTACTGCATCAGGGAACGGCATCTGCTCGACGGCAGCGACGCGTAAGTTCTCCGCCGGAGACGAATTCCCGAGCGAAACGGCGAGGCGGCGGACATGCTCCACAGCCTGCGCATTCGCATCAACGGCGAAGACTTCGCAGCCCTCGCGCATCAGGTAAATCAGGTTCCGTCCAAAACCTGCGCCCGCATCCAGCACGCGCATCGCCGGGGTGATGTTTCCGCGCAATATCTGATCGAACAGGTAAATGTCGATCTGGCCGAATTGCTCCTGAAGTGTCACTTGCGGCATATCCCTCCGGGGGAAGATATCGGAAGTCAACTGTGGCGGCCCAGTGATTCCGTCGAACAACTCTGGCGGGCCGCTATGAGACGGGCGTTCATGTCTTCGAGCAATGGTGCAAACACAAACTCAATCTCCTGCGGAACGCGGCCGCCTTGAGCCTCTTTCAGGCACTGTTCGTACATATCGCGCTCGGTGAGGACAACAATCCTGCGCTTCGCGTCGACCATGGTCAGAAAAAGCATGTCGGAACGGATCTTCATCATCTTGCCTACGGCAAGCTTGCCGCCTGAGGTCTTTGCCCCACTCGTGGAGATTGTCGCTACGATACTCTTGTCGGTGGTCACCGCGTCAAAATCGAACATTCCGCCCGACCTGAGTTTCACGCGGTCACGGTAGAAGTTCACGCCGAAGTGCTTCGGCATCCACGATTGCCTCACCCAATCTTCAACTTCGAGTTGAACCCGTGTGTCTGCCATTACCGCCTCCTTATCATGCTTGCTGCTGCTCGGACGAGGTATTCAAATCGCTCTCGGAGAGGGTTCCTGCCTGCCGTCAGAAGTATCCTGATCGGGCTGGAAGAGCAGCGGATTGTCTTCGTCTTCCATTGTGATTTCACAATCATTCAGGTTGAGTGCAAGCGGCTGATTTGACCCATAAAAGTGCGGTAGCCATTTTGTTTCCCAGTACTCATCGTGCTCGGTGCGCCGTCCTGGGTACGCATCCCATTCCATAGTCATGAGCCCGTCATTCGTCGTACATTCCAGATGAAGCTCATTGCTCACTGAAAACCGGATCGATCTGAACCGTCCCTTGCTCTCGCCCTTAGCCGCTAATTCCACGGTGACGGAGACTTCCTCATTCATCGTGGGGAGGTTCACCAGAACATGTAGGACCTTTGCCACGCTCACGATCTTCGCTGGCCGCAACCTGCCGGAATAAATCAGTCTTCGGATCAGCCCCGTGAGCTCGAAGATTACCGATTTGTCTTCTGAGTTGAAGTGATAGTCCTTGGGCATCTCTCCTCCCAGGTTAGTTTGCATTCGCGGAACCTATTTCAAATCCGTATTTGGCGCGGTGGCGGGCGAGGTTTTGGCGGTGGAGGTCGGTCAACCCGGCGAGCGTAGTGGCGGAGTTGAGGCCGAGAGCGGCGGCGGCTTCGGCGGTGAGATTGGGGGAGCGGAGGACGGCGCCGTCGTCGGCGAAGCTGATCAGGCCGGCGTCGAAGGCGGCGTCCCATAAGGCTGAGAGGAGGAGGCCGTTGTGGACGTCCAGGCGCAAAGCGTCGGATTCGCATTCGGCCCAGGGGACGATGTGGGAGGCGCGCACGAGCGCCGGGTCGGTGATGCAGGTTAAAGGACAGCGTCCGTTCCAGTATTCCAGCAGGGCTTGGCGGAACAGCGACTGGCCGACACGTTCGACGGTCAGCCGCTCCACCTCGGTGGTCTGCGGCAGATGAACCGTGGCTTTCCTGAAGGCGTCCAGCGGCGCATCGGGAAGGCTCACGCCCAGTTTGTAGGCTCGGTCGAGTACCCGATAAAGCTCGCCCAGCGTGGTGAATGCGTACATCACGAACCACGGGCCCAACGGTGAATCCATTCGCGGCAGGTCGAGTTCCGCGGCAACACCGGCGTGGGAGATGGAGAGGAGCCAGTTTTCCTTTCCGGCGGCGCGGCCAATCCAGATTTCGCCGCGGGCGGTGCTGGAGCGATAACCGATCCAGCCATCCTTCACGCCGACTTCGATACGAAAGCCGTTCTCGTAGGCGGCCTTGTGGGCCTCCTCACGGAGGACAAAACCTGGCGGAGTTTCGATGTCAACCATGCTCATCGTGAAACCTACAGATCGATCAGGAGTAGGCGTTCTGAAGCCGGCGCGCCACGAATTGTCAAGCACAACCGTTCGTCATTCACGAAGTCTTCAGGCGGCTCAGTTGTTGTCGTGACGATGTATTGAAATAGCGGGCCTGGGCCAAAACTTTCAAGGGTACGAGCAAATTCAAACAGTTGATGGTAAATGGACAATCCAAGATCGGCCTCACGCGGACTGTCGTGGAGAAGGAAGCTCGGCGTATGAGTTTGACCCTCTATACACATCGCGAGCACTGCAAGATCGAACGCCACTACCTTAAGTGAATCAATCGCAGCTGTCGAACGGTCATTGTCATGAAACTTCACGTTCAGTGACATGCCCTTCCCGTCAAGCTTTACCTCTCCTCCTATTTCGCCGGGAATCAACTCCCGTAGCACGTCAGCAAATAACAAGGAAAGATGGCGGATGGTGTCGGCCGCCGCAGCTCTGTGCTCCGCTGCCTGCTGCTTCAACAATCCAATTTCGTTCTCGAGCGACTCGGCAGTCTGTTCAAAGCTCCCCGAACTCGACACCATCGCTGCGTAGCGTTCAACATCGTAAGCGGCATTGCGAGCGTCGCGAACGGAGTCTGAACGGTCCTCCTCCGCGCGTTCCAAACTCGCGACTGCCTCGTCAAGTTGATTCAGACGCGCACGATGTTCGTCTCGCCGACGGGTAAGCAGCCCGATGTCTCTCTGGAGTTCCATGACAAGTTCCTGCTCAGAGCGTATTTCAGCTTTGATAGCGGCAATGCGAGACCGCACCTTGTCCAGATCGCATTTGATTTTGGATATTCGACATCCCTCAGCGAGGACCTGATCGATCGGCACCTCACAGATCTGGCAGATCGGATTGTTTGCCGTAACCAGTTGGTTTCCCAAATCCTGATCTTCACCCAGCAATTGCGCGAGCAGCCTCTGCCTAACCGGAAGAAGAGATTCGGCATTTCTCAGCTCACCAACTGCTTGATGGAATGCAGCAAGCGCCTCATCCCGCTGTTTGCGAACCGAAGTGACGTCGTGGCCGACGAGCTTGAACGAAAACCTCGATTTTCGCGCGAGATTCTCTGCCGCAGAAGATCTGAACATTTCCAGTTCAATTGGAGACCCCGGAATGCCAGTCGGAACAACATTTAACTTATGCAGAATTGACGAACGTGTTTCAGCAATCTGCCATCTGAAGCGATCTGCCTCCTGGTTGCGAGAGTTCAACTCCTTTGCCTTCTTTTCGAGTAAGTCTTGGGTGGCGATTTCTTCCTTCGTGATAGCTCCGATCAGCGCTCTTACGATGACAAGGAGTTCTCCCGCGCTTAGCTGCCTTACTGGCGAATGAGAGTCGGTCTTTGGATCGCGCCAGCCGAGATGATCGGCAAACCGGCAATCTTGATCGCGAGTGGCCCAGGCAAGGGCGGCTTCCCATGCATGCGCCTGCCCAATCGTTGGCGGCATCAGTGTTGCGGAATCGCCAAGCACATAACCGGTAATTGCCTCTCGGAATGTCTCGATTCCTTTTGCAGGTACCTGCGAAACCTCTTCAAGAGTCACGCCCTCGGCAACTATATCTTTCTTGCGAAATCCGAGTGGCCGCACCACGGACCAGAGATGGCCTTCGATAAATATCTCGGCGCCGACCCACCCTTTTGGAAGCTTGTCTGCGATGCGCCGGCGCTGAAGATCGGACGCAAAACTGTCCTCGCCCAGGCAATAGCGAATGAGCCGGCACAGTGTCGTTTTACCTCCGCCATGCCCCATGGCCCCATCTCTTGTACCTGGATCCGGCGACCAAACGACGTTCAAGCCTTTCCTGAATGGAATATCGCGATAGGGCTTCTCGCCTTCATTCCAAATCGCGAGTCGTCTAATCCACAAACGCGGCTCCGTTCGGCCAGGTTCTGGCTTGATTGAAAAGCGCTCGCGTTCGAAAAGTTCAGGCGACATTGGCCATATTCACCCAGGCTCGATCCTCTGACGAAAGATCGGCCGTCAACACGTCGAAACTGATTCCAGCCAAACTCTTAAGTACAAAGTATGCGCGACCATCTGCCCACTCGGGTGTTTGATACTGCGAGGTCGGTGAGCCCTTAGACCAGGTTCCGGCCTCACGATCCTCGCGAATTTCACCCATACCGCGCAATTGTGTAACAGCCTTCCCCCACGCTGCGTTTATCTTCGACGCAAATATTACGACATTGCTTGTGCTTGGCGGTTGCGCCGCGCTGCCCACCAGGCTGAGCCAAACTCCGCGCTCTTCCCCTTGTAAACAGCGCGTCAAGAGATGAGGCTCTAGTGCCAATAGTGATGCCAACCGAACTCGGGAGATTGGGGTTGGTCCAGCGAGCCTATGTATGATTGCCGCCAATTGCGTGATGGTATACGCTGGCAAGCTGCTGTCTGCCGCCCAGGCTGCCGCTGGCAGGCGATACGGATCGATCGGAAGTCGACTTGGAGGCGAAACGGGTGCGGCCTCGGGAACCTCGAAGAGCGGACCGGCCCCGAAAAGCGGGTTAATACCGGCACGCGCACTCTGCAGTGCAGTTGCGTTCCGATCATAGGGCGTGGGAGCGGGCAGATCGCCGGCTTCCATGCGGTCCCAGGCTTCAAGAACGACACGCCGGGTGCGGTATTCGCCGTATTTCCTGATCTCGTTGTTCTTCAGCACGCGAAAAGTCTCGGAGGGATAGTCCGGCCCCATAATATCCGCAGGGTCAAGGATGAAGGAGAGTTCATCTCGCGTGAGGCCGTACGCCCTTGCATACCACGCATCAAGCTCCGCTTTGAGCTGCGCGCGACGGCTCTCGTCCCAGCCGAACGGGTCGCCTTCGTAGCCGAGATCCCGAGCAAACAGGGCCATCGAACGGCTTGTATAGCTCAGTTCCAGAACCCTATCAGTGACAAACCTCAGGTCTTCTTTACGATAGTCAGCGGGTCGGACGAAGGGGAGCTGATACAGCGTGTCCAGCGGAATGCTCGGCTGGGTCAGCTTGCTCCTGAGACAATAATCCAACACCACCGAATTGAGATTTGCGCACAAAATCGCCGCTTCCACGCCCACCGGCTGCATGGCTATTAACCACCCGTATGTGGCCGGCAGGCTCGGTAAAGCTGCTCCGATGATGGTTCTCTCGTCGGTACTTCTAGCAACTCGGCGTAGTCCTATCCAGTAACCAATGTCGCGGAATTTCTTGCGTTCGACTCTCGCACGAAAATCGTCACCTTTCATAAAGAGCTCAGGTTGCACTTCGAAGCATGGATTGTTCTTCTGATCAGTAGTAACGGGAACAAACTCCGATCCATCGAAGGTCGCGTATCTGTGATCAAACACAAAGCCATGATTCCCTTCAAGCACGGGGAGCCACTCATGGTCGGCAGAATCGGCGGAACCTCCTGAGCCGTACAGGGACTCGTAATTGCGAAACAGTGCACCATCAGCTGTCTTGTTGAAAAGTCCTTGGCGAAATTCGATCTGCCAGTCACCATCTCTCGCTGATTGAGAAACGAACACCGGGACGCGGTCGTAGATCCGCGTGGTGATCTCTGCGTCCACCATAGATCGGAAGGCAGGAGCAGATTTCGTGTCAGGATTGATCCGGGCAATCCGTTCCGGCGAAAGCTTGAAATGCCTCTGACGATCTTGGAAATCTGCGAAGGTTCGTGAGAAAAAGCTGAACTCTGCCTCGGGAGGTCCCGCGTCTTTTGCACACAGAGTCACAAGGCTGAACTTGAATCTCGCGTGACCTATGTCGTCGAAGAAGCCAAGTCCAGTCTGGAAGTCATGCAGAGAAACGAGGCGGCGTTCCTTAACCAGCGCCGCAAAAAGCGGAGCGGTGGTCGAATCCGTTGCAAGCCCAGTTGGAACGATGATTCCGGCCCTTCCATGGCTTCTTCCCAATGCGATGAACAGTTCTGTGAAGAGGGAATAGGTGTTAACCCGTCCTCGTGCCGTAAGCTCAAATCTGTCACATGACCGCACGAATTCGGTGCTGGCATCAAACCGGCGCTTCTCAAGCTCGAACGCCTGGAAAACCGATCGATTGGTCAGCGCGAGTGAGGAAATTGCAACTTTACGTGCATTTCCCGCTAGTTGCCCAATTTCCGGCCAGTGCTGAGTGAAATACTCTTCTTCGCTCAGTTGCATAACTTCCCACGGCGGGTTGCCGAGCACAACATCGAACCCGCCCCGATCCATGATGTCAGGGAACTCGAGCGGCCAATGAAAGGCGCGTGCGGTGACTGCGAGCTGGCGCGCCTTGCCCAGGCGCGGACCATAGACTGTGCCTGCGCGCATCGCCTTCCAAACGTCGTCGGTCGTGGGAACCTGCGAAGTGTGCAGATCGAGCGACTGTTCCTTCGACTTCGGGATGAGGAAGGCAGAGACGTAAAGATCCGCGGCCTGCTCCAAGTTGGTCAGGTGCGGATCCGAGTGTGCGGCACGATACCGAGTGCGCTTAACCTCAACCTGTTCGACTGAGTCTTCCGGCAACTGTCGCACCGCACGTAAAGAAGCTGCAAGGTCAGGAAGAATGGCCCGACGGGCCCGCGTACCCCCTCCGCTGAAATCGAAAACGTCTTGCCTTACCCCCTTGTCGCTTCGGTTGCGCTTGAGGAAATCGTTAGCTGTACCTTTGTCGTCGCCGGTAAGTGGCTTGTACGCGGCATCGGGGATTCCCTTTTCGAGGGCCTTCAAGTCGAATATGCCAAAGAGCGAATCGCCCAGACGAATGTTTGAATCGAGGAAACCGAGCGGCTTGCCGGGCTCGACGGATTCGATCCAGAGAGCCACCTTGGCGAGTTCCACGGCCATCGGATTGCGGTCTACGCCATGGATGCAGCAGCGGACGACATCGCGAAGGGCGTGTCGGAAATCAGCGGCCGATGCGACGCCCCCGGTGCGCAGGCGCGCAACTCGGGTGGCGATGCGGCGTGCAGCGGCAAGCAGGAAGTGTCCCGAGCCGCAGGCCGGATCGATGACTGTCAGGCCCAGGAGCGAGGAGGCGGCATCCTGAGATTCGCTTTCCACTCGATCGAGCACGGGATCGAGGGCGCTATCGAGCAGCGCTTGGACCAGGCTGTCGGGCGTGTAGTAACTGCCCGTCTTCTTGCGCTCGTTGCCCTTAGTCTCTGCACCCTCAGCAAATGCGAAGCCGCGCCCATCCTGCGTGAGACGCGGCGTGAGTTCGAGCAAGCCTTCATAGACTGAGCCGAGTTCTTCGGTCTCCATGTCGCGCCAGTTCACCGGGACGATGCTTGAGTCCTCGCGCAGCCATGCAAGCCGGAAAATTGCACTCATAAGTGCGCGATTGGAGAGCTTGGCGGCATCGAGATCCGGTGTCTGATGCGGCTCGAACAGTCCGCCGAGAGCTGGCAGGCCAAGGCGCGGCTCGCCGTGCGCGAGAGAACGGAAGACGACGAGGAGGCCCTGCCAGCGGTCATGGAATTGGTCCCAGCCGCTGCGCCGGATGGCGCCGTCGCGCAGCGCGCCGAGCGAGTAGCCGTTTGCATAGACCTTGCGCGCTGTTTCCGGCGCATCGGGAGCATGAAGCAGGCCTCGATCTTCCGCCACAAAGAGGAAGATGAGGCGGTAGACGAGCCGGAGAAGCTCGTTGAAGAAGTCCTGGAGCGGAAGTTCTCCGCCGGTGAGTCGGTCGCGCAACTCCGAATTCGCGGGGTGGCTCAGGAAACCGTCGCCGAGGGCGAGCAGCGCCTGACGGAAACCAAGGCTGAGGCGGTCGCGGGCGGCGAGCCCTTCCTTACTGCCGGCTTCGCGCCAGCGCTCGAGAGCGCAGTCCGTTGCCGGGGTGCCGGGCCGTCCGAAGCGGCTGGCGTGAATAATGAGCCAGAGGACGGCGAATCCGGCGTAGTCTTCGCTGTCGAAGATCTGCCGCAGGTTGGCTTCGAGGTATGCGGGCCGGGTGAGGCTCTGGTTGTCGCGCAGGAGGCGCAGGCGCTCGCCATTGCAGCAAAGGCCCCAGAGCGCATTGTCCTCGGCATTGAGCCAGTCTTGGAGCGATGTGGCGGCGGAGCGGCGGCGATCGTGCGACAGGTGCGTGCTGGCGTGGTCGAGATCGTCGGAAGGAGGCACGACAACGACGGGAACACGGCCTTTCAGCGCTTCGAGACTGACGATGTACGTGCGGTCGCCATGCACTTTGGGGGCTGAGAGGGCCTCGATGTCGGCGAACCCGAACACGTCGCGCAGCAGTTCCTGAGTGAAGCGGATGGTGGCTTGCTGAGACGGATGGTTGCCGGCGAAGAGCTCACGGAAGAGCGCCTGGCCGATGCGGAAGTAGCGCGCAGTTTCATCCCGAAGCGTGAGGCCCTTAGGGATGTGGTAATCGGCGTCTGATTGGTCGCCGGCCTTGCGATCGGCGACTTCGGCCAGCTTGGCCGGCGAGATGAGGGAGCCTTCGAGCGTGATGGCGTCGAATGCCAATTCTGATTTGCGCACGCGAGCCATTCTAAAAGCCTCCCGGGATAAGAACGAACAGACCGACAACGTCGGCCGGCAAAACGGGCTCGACGGTCACGCGCGGCACGCCACCGGTCTGCGACAAGGCGGCACGAACGCGGTCATGGTCCTCCAGGAGGGCGGCTGCTCGTTCGCGGCCGTATGCGGCGATGGGGCCATCGTTGCTCAGCGCAGCATGGACGCGATCGCGAGCTTGGGTGAGGAAGCGATCCCGGGCGGCGGGAGCCAGGTTTCCGCTGGCTGGCGCTTCGAGCAGCTTGAACGCTTCGTCGCCGCTCAGGTATGAGCCGAACTGAGTGCCGGTGAATGCGATGGCACCGGCCTCTTCGACCAGGAGAAGCTTCTCGCGGCGGCCGTGCACGATGAGTTTGAAGCGAAGACGCAGCAGGACCAAGGTCGTAATCGTCTGCACGGCATCACTCGGCCAGACGCCGATTCTGCCCAGGGACGGCACGGTTGTGTCGCCCTGATGAAGAGCGCCTTCGAGCAGGTAGTCAGCGACGAGGGCGGTCATGGGATGGCTGCGAACAATGACGTCGGCTGAAGCGGGGCCGGGTTCTTCGAATACGAATCGACGTGTTCCCTCCAGGCCACGGGCTGCGAGTCGTTCACGAAGAGCCTGCGGAAGTGCATCCAAGTGCGCGAGCATCGTGTCTCCGTGACCATTTTCAAGCGGCGCATTGAGCCGGCTCATCGCCCGTTCAAGGAATCGGCGAACCTCGGCTGGTCCTCCCAGGAGACTGCGCCACCGTTGCCACTCGGGCGCCACTTCTTCGGGTCGAATTGTGTTCTGGGCGAAGCGGGCACGAGACCGCCGTTCGCCCTCCTCGGCATCCCGCCAGCGTGCTTCCATCGCCGTTGAGTCCTTGGCTAGATCGGCCGCGAAATCGAACGTAAGTTGCTGGGTCCGTCCCTTACGCAGAAGGACGGCATTCATCAGAGCTCCGGCCACGGCAGATCGCTCCTCTGGAAGCGGCACCGTGACACCGGTCGCCTCGCGGATGGCTTCTGCTTTGCGCAGGATCACTTCCAGAACGGCGCCATCGATCGCGCTGTCGGGCGAAAACAGTAGAACGGAGCGGACGAGCTTTGCCGGCTGGCCGAAACGATCGACGCGTCCTTCGCGCTGCTGATGCCGCGTCGGGTTCCACGATAGGTCGTAATGAACAACGACATCGAACAGGTGCTGCAGGTTGATGCCTTCTGAAAGGCAATCCGTCGCAACCAGGATGCGCGGCTCAGAATCCGCCATCGTTTCGACGCGAGCGCGGCGATCTTCGGGTGTGAGTAGGCCCGTCACAACTTCGACGCGAACCTTCGGAAATGCCTTGCGAAGGCCAGCTGCGACGTGTTCCGCGGTAGCGATGAATCGACAGAACAGGATGGGTTTGGCGCCCTCCGCGATCAGGGGACGCAGCAGCTTGATAATGGTGTCGAGTTTGGGATCTGGGCTCTGGGTGAGGCGCTCGGCTTGGTTGATCAGCGCACGGAGCGGAGCGTCGTCGGTAATCACGGAAGCTGGTTCAACGTCTAGCCCCTCGGCCTCATCTTCGTCGCAGACCTGATCCTCCAGGACCTCAACATCGCTGAGCCGAGTGCGCAACGCGCTCAGGGCGGCCGAAGGAGAGGATCCCACGCAGCGCATGAGAGCCAGGGTGCTCCAGAATGCGAGCCGGCGGCTATGCTGGTCGGCGCCAGCGCCTTCGACGACTCCCAGGCAGTAGTCGAGAACCGCGTCGTGGAAAGCCCGATGCTCGGGCGTGAAATCGTAGGGCTTATCGGCGGTCTCGTGCTTCGGGAATGAGCGCTCCTCTCCCCACTCGCGGCCAGTAATGTCAACGCGGCGACGCTGAACAAAATGGCGGGCAAGCCTACGCCGTCCAGCATCGGTTTCTAGAGAGCCACTCGAAAACTGCGAGTCCACAAGCCCGAGCAGCCGATCGAATGCATTTTCATCACCGCTGTGTGGTGTAGCGGTCAGGAGAAGGAGGTGGCGCTCGTCGTCCGCTGACAGGCGCTTCAGGAGCTCGAATCGCTGCTGCCGGCCCATGTGCGTACCGACGCAGGCGTGCGCCTCATCGACGATCACAAGCTGCGGGCACGCGCGTGCGAAGCTGTCACGACGCTTCTCCGCCTTGATGTAGTCGAGACTGACGACCGTGTACGGGTGCACCTCGAACAGGCTCTGCGATGCCGCGAGACTACGTTCCAGGCGTGCAGCCGATGAGGCAGTCACGGCAACGGCATCCAGGTCGAACTTGGATTTCAGTTCGGTCGTCCACTGCTCCACCAGATGTGGCGGGCAGAGGATCGCAAAACGATCCACCTCTCCCCGGTCGAGAAGCTCACGCAGGATAAGTCCGGCCTCAATAGTCTTGCCGATACCTACATCGTCCGCGATCATGAGCCGAACGGTCGGAAGCCGGAGTGCCATGAGCAGCGGGACGAGCTGATAAGCGCGGGGCTCAAATGCAACGCGCGAAGCTGACCGGAATGGACCGGCTCCACGGCGCAGTGACAGTCGTAAAGCCTCGGCGAGTAGTCGTCCAGCATCCTGTGTGGCCAGGTCATCGATTTGCGGCAGGTCGAACCTGGCGGGGACGACGGGGTCAATCTCGAGCGCAGGATCCAACAATTGAATGTCCGCTTCACTTCCGGTCAGCGGACGTAGACAAAGCAAACCGGGGAACGAAGAAGGAAGCGACACCCATTCTCGCCCGCGGGCCTGGACCAGATCGCCAGGCGCAAAGGCCGCGGTCATACAAGATCTCCTAGCAGTCCGGTCAATTGAGCCGGCGGATCGGTTGGCACGTTCTTCGGGAGAGTAATGACGGTGAACGCCATGGACTCCAAACGATCGATTATCGCCCGCGGCAATTCTTCTGTATGCGCGGCAACTCGATGCTCACGCCAGACGAGCGGTACTGTGAAGCCATCGATTTCCAGCTGTTCAGGTGATGGCTTGGGCATTCGCCACGTCTCGAAAGCCTGGAGCCATTGGCTGGAATCGGGATCTCCCGATGCAGTTCTCGCGATCGGATGCACTGTCGATGCCGCCAGGCGGAGCAATAGTCGGCGTGCGTCGGAGTTTGTTCTGTCGATCAGCTCGTGATCGGGCTGGTTGTAGTACGACAGAAGGCATCGATAGCACCCCTTCACGCACCGCGCCTCTGGATCAGATGTCAATAGCGCCGGATCTTGCGCTTCTATGGCAGTATCGAGATTCTGGTAGTGCATCAATTCGAGCGCTGATCTCGCAATCTCCGCCAACTTGTTCGGCTCCTGAACCACACGGCTCAGGACACCAGCACCGCCCTCGGTCGCCTCGTAGACGAGAATGGCATTTCTCCTATCTCGCGAGGGCACCGGCTCTGTCGAGGTTTCGCCTTCTTCCAACTGGAACGTCAACTCCAGGCCGCGCAACAGCGCATGCTGCAAAGTAGCTGCCGCACTCTCATCCGCCCGGATATCCGGAAACCGTAGAAGCGCAGCGTTCTTATTGTCCCTTACGATCGGGACAATTCGCTGGGTGGTTGGCGCTTCCGGATCTTCTTCTCCATCTTCCTGCTCATCCTCGCCCTTCGACCACCGCCCCGTGGAGGTATTGATGTGAAATCCGAATAGGGCTCTATCTCTGCGCCGACGAAGTCCCTTGTTGATTCGGCTGATTGTGGTTCCAGGCGCATAATCGAGGAGCAAGACCTGGGAACCATCCAATTCAGCCGCGGCTGAATGCACATCAAGATATCCATCGCGGAGTGGCCAAGAAAATACGGTCTGGATTTCGAATCCTTGCCGTTGCCTATCCTCATCGTTCGATGTGATCCGAAGTGCGGGCTGAGTTTCGACGTTATCAATTCGGAGGATGTCGCGAATCGGATGGACTCCTGCCAAGCTCGCGTGACATGCTACACACATTTCGACTTCTGTATCGTGTGCCGCGCCACATTCATCGCACACGAATAGAGTCTCGGTTGGAAGGCGCCCGGCATCCTCCAACTGCCTGCCGGGCGGAAGCTTGGCTTTGATGACCCGGTAGGCTCGGCCTTCATGATAAATAAGGCTTCGCGGACCAAATTCGGCAATCGCCAGGAATCTTGCCCTCTGCAGATACGTAGCCTTGCCGGAACCTGTTCCGCCAGCGGGCACGTAGGCATATAGCGGCAATCTCGGGAAGTTGTAGCCTGGCAGAAACCCCTCGGTGGCGAGATAGCGGTACGTGTAGAAGTCCGATCCGGTCGAAGACGTGCCACGCTCCAGAAGTGCTATTTGCTCGTTTGCTTGCAGTTGCTCAGAACGCACTTGCTTTCGCTCTACCGCTGAGAGTCCCCTCATTTCGGATCGCCGATTGGCATCCGTGAGCTGACGGCGCGCACTCTCATAAAGAAGGCGCCAACGAGAAAACGCGTCATTGAATCGACGAGCCGCGTTCTCGCTGACAGCAGTTGCAAATGCCAGTCTGTCCGCCGCCCAAGGAGCCTTTTCCGCAGGAAGCTCATTTGCGACATTCTCCAGAACGCGAAGCATACACTCGGCCGAGCGGGTGGTAAGCGCGGGATCGCACATCGCAGTCTGAAGGGTTTCAACAAGCGGTAGACCATCTGTGTGGAGATCGAGCACGCGCGGAATATCAGGCGCGAGTTCCTGGCGTGATTCTGCCAGCCAGATCGCATGCAAATGTGCCTCGATCAGGTCACGGTTCGCCAACTCTAGGGAGGGCGCTTTCACAACGCCACTCACCATCTCCTGTGGCTTCGAGAAATAATGCTGGTCATGTGGACTTTGAGCAGCACAGTAGGAAATCACGAGCGCTGCCTGCCCAGACCTCCCCGCGCGGCCAGAACGCTGGGCATAGTTCGCAGGCGTAGGGGGAATGTTCCGGAGATACACAGTATTCAGAGCCGAGATGTCTACACCCAGCTCCATCGTCGGAGAACAGAAGAGGACCGGAAGGAATGAATTGGTTTCTTCGGGAAGCCACTTCTTAGGAGTCTCCGTCAGTTGCTTGCGATCATCGGTTCCATAGCGGAACCTGAATTCACGCCATTGTCGGCGATCTTGATCGACTTGGGCAGTGTGCTCGCGCCCTTCAAATCCAAATATGCCCTCGCCACCGGACTCGAGCATACCGGCGAGTGAATCGTAGAGATCGATGAAGTAGGGGTTGGAGGATGAACCTAACCCGCCTTCAGTTGGAGCGATGAGCCGGACCGCACTCGCCTCAAGTTGCCATCCTTCCACATCGAAGCTCGTCTCGACGCGCCGAACAAATCCATACCGCTCAGCGGCGACCAACATCGCGTCCAGGATTTCCCGATATTCCTGTACCGAGAGGCGCCGATCCCAAATGCTCGCGTTTCTCAGTTGACGCGCAAGATTACTGCTCGCGCCAGCCTTTACTATCAGGACATCATCCCGGCCACCGGATTGAATCGTGCGAAGAATCAGTGCTGCTGCGCGCCTAAGGTCCTCGCGCTGAGATACGCTCCATGGTTCTCGTAAGTGCTGCTGTGATGCTGATGAAATTTGCTCCGTGGTTGCCTGCTGCAACGACTCGGCAGTGGTTGCGAGCCCCCGGCGCAGGCTGTCGAAAAGACAGCGGAAAGCCCGCCTGCGAATTTCGGAAGTAGCGTTTCGGAGTAGCACTGGAGCAGTCTGGAACAGATCCGCGTCCGCTACGAAATCATCTAGACCTGGATATACGGCTTCGATCAGGCCTAGTTCTTCAAGATTCGGGTTTGTGAACCTCCATCCGCGCCGCTGGTCTGCCCAGACGCGGTGGGCCAGAACCTGGCCAATCGTCCTTTCCGCATCGAGTTGACGGACGCCAATCGCCTCCGGATCAGCCATCCACTCCTTCCGCCGGTTTCTGTTGGCGGCCACAAAGCCAAGTTTCTGACGAACCTTTGTGCCAAAATCCTCTTGTGCTAGTCCGTCTGGACCAGCGGATCGTGCAGCTGCAAGGATGCCTGCTCTAAGCAGAGACACGAACAGGAAATCATTGAAGTGTCCAGCCTGAAGCGCGGCGTCTTGGCGATTATCGGTAAAGGCAAGGAGTTTTCTCTTGTGGTGTTGAATGTCGTGGTCCGGATTATTCATCCAGCGAAGTGCGCTGGACGCTAGCACAGTCGTTGCGGAACTTCGGCCTTCTCCGGATAGCCCCGCGAGCTTATTGATCTCTCGAGCCTGTGAGGAAGGCTGATCTTTGCATGCCGGGCAGAAGCGGAATTTTCCGGGAATGAACCACGCCGTGATGCCCTGAGAGCCGATCTCACCAGATGCGGATACAGTCACACGCTCAAGAAGGTATTTTGCCTTATCCGATCGAAGCCTCTCAACGCCTCCCCTCGTTTCCCTCCACTCTTCTGGATAGTCTTCCGGATTACCGTTGAAGCGGAAATCTTCGTCGCCGTCGCGGAGGGGAACAAGATACCCTGCTCTAAATTCCGAGTTTTCGTCGTCCAAAGGGGTTTCGTCAATTGGGCGAGCGAGAGCTCGCACCACGCCGACTTCAGGTGTCAGCGTAACTGGATGAAACTCCTGACCGCAGCGGCGACAAAAAAACATGGGATAGAGCCGCGCATCCGGTTCATCCGGATCGAATCGCTGCCCATCGAGCGTGATCTTTCTTTCCCCATCTGGCTTCAGAGTTGAGTAAACCTGGCCGGCGCCGGAAATGAAGCGATGAAGTTTGAATGCCAGAAATGCCCGTTCTCCAACACCGCCACGTTGAGAGCTGGGCTTGCTCATCACGCAAAGCATTTCCTGGAGCCGCAGCCGGCAAATCGTCGGGGCGATCCCGGTGAATTCCGCCAGCCGCTGGGCAGCGTCGGCGAGTGTCGTCGGGGTACGTCTGGAGAGCTTTTGGCCCTCTTCCAATCCGATCTGCAGCTCAATCCAGACAGCGAGTGGATGGCCCTTCAGCTGATCGTCGCGCAGCGTGTCATCGACCGGGCGGTCCAACAGGGCGATCAATTCTCGTCTAAGGCTACCGTCGACTCTCTTGGCAGGGTCAGAAGCCCGATCGAGGCTCTCGTCAATCACCGCTTCGCTGGGGATTGTGGTCCCGAAGAGCCGCGAGGCCACGCCGGCAACAGCATTAGCCCGGTCCTCTGGACCGCCTTCGCTGGCCATCGTGGCGGACGTGCCAATGCAGATGGGATTCTTCTCCCGGCACAGCCTATCCCGGAGGCGGCGGATAAGCATGGCCACGTCTGCTCCCTGACGGCCGCGGTACGTGTGCAGTTCATCGAGCACAATGAAATCGAGGCCCTCTGCGTTCGCGATCACCTGCCGATCCCTCTCGCTCTGCCGGGTCATCAGCAACTCGAGCATCATGAAATTGGTCAGCAGAATGTCGGGCTTGGCATTCCTGATTAGATCCCGCCTGTCCTGGTCTTCCTGTCCGGTGTAGCGGGCGAATGTAGGCCGCAGCGATTCGGGCAGACCCGCCTGGGTAATGAACTTCTCCAATTCGCTCATCTGGCTGTTCGCCAGTGCATTCATGGGGTAAACAACAATGGCGCGTGTGCGGGGAGGCTCCCCAGCGGCTCGCGCGCGAATTGCCAAGTCGATGATCGGGATGAAGAAGCAAAGCGACTTGCCGGATCCGGTCCCCGTCGTAACTACGAAGCTCTGACCCTGTTTGGCTTTGGCTACCGCTTGAGACTGGTGACGGAAGAGCGTGAGTGGCTTTCCCTCAATGCGGAATACCCGTTCGGTCAGTTGGTCCAGTGTCCCCTCACCTACCAACTTGGAGAGTGAGTACCCAACCTGAAAATGCGGGTTGATGCTGACGATCGGTTCCGGCCAGAATCTGCCGGTCGCATAGATTTGGTCTACCTGTTCCCGAACCTCGCTGGCGCGGATGGTTGTAAAGGAGCGGGCAAACCGCTGGTAATCCTGAACCAGGCAACGATCTAAGTCAAAAACGTCCATTGGGTTCCCCTGACCGACACGACAGCAGGTATCCCGGCATGCTGGGCAGCTTCAAAGTTGCAGGGAACTTCCCAATTGCGGGCCGTCAATTCGCGAAAGAAATTTCCTGTCAATCATCTGACATCTGCATCGGAATGTCCAAGTCTAATTAATCTACTGATTATATGGTGGTTAGCGCCGAACTGATCCAGACAGTTTGGCAGCGCTATTAGAAGGTTTGGAGTCCGCAGCGTAGGTTACCGGCGTGTCACCGGCATAAATCTCATCTTCCGGCGGCACGAGTGGCAAACTGCACGGAGTCGACACTGGAATAAAAAGTAGGTATTATCACTACATTGGGGGCTAAGATGGGTGCGAAACCGATATCCGCAGCGGAGGCTAATCGGAACTTTTCCCGAGTTCTAGAGGGAGTTCGTCAAGGTCGAAGCTTTGTTGTGACCAGCCACGGCAAACCGGTGGCAACGATCGAACCTGCGGAAACCACTTCGCGCGCAGAGATCGCCGCCCGTCGGTCTCTGTTGGAGCGGCTCAGCAACCAACCCGCGCTCAATCTCGGTCGCTGGACCAGGGATGAACTCTACGAGGATCCGGCATGAGAGTCGCACTCGACACGAACATCCTCGCCTATGCCGAGGGTGTTAACAACAAGACAATGCAAGATCAATCTCTCGACCTTGTGAAGAGATTATCGGCGGCTACCGTGGTATTACCGGTTCAGGTTCTGGGTGAATTGTTTTCTCTTCTGGTGCGAAAGGCGGGAAGAACACCGTCTGACGCTCGAAACGCCGTCCTCCATTGGCGGAACGCGTTCAACAACCTCACCGATACTTCCGCGGAAGTTCTCCTGGCCGCCGTCGATCTGGCGCAAAGTAAGGTTTCATTCTGGGACGCCGTGATTTTGTCGGCGGCCGCCGAGTCGGGATGCCAGATGCTCCTATCGGAAGATATGCAGGACGGCTTCGTATGGAAAGGTGTCATGGTCATCAATCCGTTCAAGAAGCCCCAACCACCGATGCTTGAAGCGATTCTCGATCCCGTTTCGTGACACTCGCGCGTCCCTGAAGGGGCGCCAGCGGGCCCATCGGCACATGCTATCTCGACGCCACTATGTCGGGTGATGAGCGATACCTCCAGCGCGCGCGGCCTCAAGTATCTCGACCGAATGGCCGCCGAGATTCGGACCGGTTTAGGCTGCGTCACGATCGATAGGCATCGTTATCACGTCAACCTGAGTCGGCGGAACGGAGCTTGCAGAGCACTTGACGCTAACGCTGATTTCACCGCCACTGCAAAACTTACCGACGATCTTAGAGAACGCGGTTTGGAGTACATCCCGAGTCTCCATTGGACCGAGACCTCTCAGGAAGGCCCTAATTTGCGGACCCGCCATCCGGATCATGGCCTTTGCCAAAGCAGTCTTATTCTTCGGGTCAAATTCGTTTGAATCTGTCGTCACTCGACCTTCAATTTGATCCACTCGTTCGAGTGGAAGGCTATCGCGGAGGAAATTATCGAGGGCTTCGTGAATGCCTTCGCCGGTCTGAACGGCAGCGGCGAGTCGATGAGCTAGCTTGGCGGTAACGGCCAGTTGCCTTTGCTCGGTGCGCGTCGCGCGTGGTCTGTGTAGCTTTTCACTATTCGGATCTTCACGATAGGCCCTGAGACGATCCTGCACTGTCCGGAACGAAATGTTCAGGTGGTTCTTCGCACTGAAATCGACCCACCAGACTCTCCATTCCGGCAAGCCTGACTCAGCTTCTGCGTGATCGGCACCACGCTGCGATAACAGTTTCTGCATCTTGTCCAGAATCGGAAAAAGCTCGTCCCAGGCGCGTTGATGCAGCCTTCCCGTCCTCACAACCTCTTTAGCTTTTTTCTTGGCAACTTCTTCCAGATAGGCAAAATGCGCAAGGCCGAAATCATTTCTATCGGAACCGGAACTCGCGCGGATTTGCGCGAGTTGGTCTGCCGCCTCTTCCGGGAACAAGTCCAAAGTCAACGAATCCGACATGTCACCTCACAAGTACCTGGCGTGCGCCACCACATCACAAACATCCAGCTCGGGGTTGAAAACTTTAGCATCAATATTTCGTGGCTGGAAAGGAACGTCTGGCAGACCTTCCCGCCACACCGTCGACCTTCACGGATTGAATTGCAGCGGACAGCCTCATTGGGTTTCATTGATTGACTTATCGGCAGGTTTCCGAACGATTCTACTGCCAAGGGGAGTGTTTCTTATGCGGCCGTTCTCTGACGCTCGCTTGCGCAATTGGGGACGAGCCATTTCGATATACGGCTTCGGATTCTCCCGTTATTTGCGCCATTGACGGCGCTTTTATGGTCCAACCAGGGGCAAAGTAGCCTGTTCCGGTACAAAAGTACCGAATCAAAACATCACTCGCCATCTGCGTGGTAGCCCTACCAAGCCCTTTGTTTATCTACTCTTACGCCTCGCCAAAGAGTATGAAGCACGCATTTAGAAAATATTGCCGACGCAATTTAAAAATGACTTTTCGGTGCATCATCTTGTCGAGGTGAGAAATGGCAAGACGGCTCCTTAGATTGAACGAAGTCAAACAACGAACTGGGCTCTCCAAAAGCTCAATTTACAACCAAATTGCTGATGGGACTTTCCCCCAGCCAGTTCCGATCGGCGCAAGGGCTGTTGCTTGGGTCGAGGACGAGATCCAGGAATGGATTAACAATCGGATTGCTGAACGACGGAAAGCTGCCTGACTCATACCCCTAAGGATTGCCGCAAGGAGCCGCTCAATGAGCGGCTTCGCTATTTTTGGACGGCAATTCCGAGGTACGAGTTCTTGCGTCTGAGGCGATGGGTTAGAGAGCCATCACGGATCATGCGACCGCTCCCAACGAAAACGGTGCTCCACGCATGGAGGGCACCAAACGAGCTGCATTAGGGCTGCGGCAGGACAAAGTCGTTCCTCCTGAGTGGTTCTGCGGGATTGAGGAGAGGATTCAATGAACACTGCGTACGGAATCATCGATCGTTGGATGAATCAGTCAAGGCGGTGCAACTGTAGCTTCGCACGGGCTTGTCACTTGCCTGTGCGCCTAATCCCTCAATGCGAATCCTTCCATCCCCAACAACAGTCGGTGCGGACCTCATCCGCTCCGAAACCAACCTGGAACTGCTCACCGATAAGAGGACCGGTGAGTGGTGCCACAGAAATGCGAAATCGACCACGCAACTGACCTGATCGCTGCAATCTATCGGCGATTCCAACCGAAGACTTCCGGCAACGGAATTACAGAGAGAAAGATACGAGGAAAGTGTATGTCGAGACGAACGGTCCAGAATGGCTCGAAAGAATATAGAGAAGGCGGCTGGTGGAAGTTCCGCATACGGGTCAACGTCCCAGGCCAAGCCAAGCGGATTCGCCCCAGCTTCAGGCTATGTCCAGCAGAGGGGCCCGGAGCGCTGAACAAAAGCCAGCGCGAGGCACTTAAACGTAGGCTCATCGACAAGCACATCTTCAAGTACGAGGAGGCGCTTGGGGCAGAGCGCGCCGTTACCGTTGAGCAGCAAGGCAAGATTCTGCTCGACCTACTGCACAGGCGTAATCTCCGGCCCGTGACCGAAGCCTGCCTACGTCAATACGAGGGCGCGATGCGCTTGCATATCAATCCGGTCATCGGCAAGTATCCGGTAAGCGAGATCTTCAATGCCCAACTCAAGCTGGTGGTCGATAGCTTGATCCAGAAAGGACTCGCCGTCTCTACGATAGTTGTCATTATCGCCGTCGCCAAGGCGATCGTAGGGTCAGCAGTCGATCCACGGACCGCCGAGGCGCTTTACCCTCGCAAGTGGAATGCGTACCTTATCGACCTGCCGTTCCGCGATCCCGACGCACAGAACGCGCCGGTGTTCTCGCGGGAGATCTTGACGGGGCTGGCTGCGTATAGCGAGCCACGCTTACGGATGCTTTTCACGTTGGCAGGCGCCACGGGAGCAAGGGTCGGCGAATTGTTGGGAATCGAAATCGACAAGCACATCTCGCTCGACTTCCGGACCATCACGATTAACCAGCAGGTCAAGGAGGGCGGCGAGATCGTCCAGTACGTGAATACGCCCATCGCGCATCGCGAAGTGGATCTTCATCCGGACATCGCGGCAGCCCTCAAGGCCTTCGTCGGCAACAGCAAGAACGGGCTCCTGTTTCGCACCGGAAACGATACTCCGTTATCTCCTGGGGTTGTGCGTCGCCCCCTTCATTGCGCCCTTAAGCAACTCGGCTACTCCAACGACATGGCGAAGAACAAGCTTGCCGGCACCCAAGCCTTTCGCCGCTCACGCGACACCTACCTCCGGAATGAGACCTCCTGCCCGGAAGTCATTTACAAGTACTGGCTCGGCCGTGCGAGAGGGGCGGAGATAAGCGAGCGTTACTACAACATCAAGCGCGACCGCAAGACGCGTCTCGAGTGGGCAGAGCGCTGCGGCTATGGCTTCGATCTCCCGAAATGCTGGACGCAGGAGCCAATTCACAACTCTTAACTTTTTGCGCCAGTAACGACAAGCCCTGGCACAGATCTATCAGCAGGGTCGACTGGTTCAAGCTGTCTAAATTCCAACGGAATTGTTGTAAAGAGCCGCTCATTTCGAGCGGCTTTGCTGTTTTTGACGGGAATTCCCGAGCCGGGGTCTCTGCGTTTGAGCCGTGCAGGCTAGGAGACCCCTGCGGATCATGCGTCCGCTCTAAACGGAAACGGTGCTCCCCGCATGGACGAGCACCAAAGCAATCGCATTAGTACCACAGCGGGACAAGCCCCTCCTTCGTCCTGAGTGGTTCTGCGGAATGAGGCGAACACTCAATGAACACTGCGCACCGAATTATCGATCGCTGGACAAATCAGACAAAGCGCTACGACTGGCGCTTTACACACATTTGTCTCCCACCGAACGAGTGCGCCCAATCCCTCAATTACCAATCTGCCCGCCCCCGAAAACGTTCGGCCTGGGCCTCCTCCGCATCCGAAATCAACCGCGCGCTGCTCACCGCCCAAAGGACCGGTGAGTCGCGCAGCAGAAATGTGAGATCGACCAATGCTAGACACCCTCGAATCGATACCTGCACAGCAGCAAAGCCCCGCCCTCCTCCATGACCTCGGCTCTTTTCTTTCGGGCTGGGATCCGTCCCGCTCCGCAACTGACCTGATCGCCGCAATCAATGAGCGATTCCAACCGATGACTTCCGCCAACGGAGCTAAAGAGAGAAAAAGACGAGGAAAGTGTATGTCGAAACGACCGGGCCAAGATGGCTCAAAAGAATATATCGAGGGCGGCTTCTATAAGTTCCGCCTGTGGGTAGACGTTCCGGGTGAGGCCGGCCGAAGGCATCCGGGGATCGAAATCTGTCCCGCCAAGGGCCCTGGAGCGCTGAACAAAAGCCAGCGCGAGGCGCGTAAGCGCGAGATCATCGCCGAACGCACAGGCAAGAACAAGGAAGCCGTTGAGTCTGATGGCGCAGTTACTTTCGAAGAGCAGGGCAGGGCCATGCTCGAGGTCATGCGCAAGCGCAACCGGGAACCGGTAGTGGAAGAGACTTTGGCTAACTACGAGCGCGCACTGCGCCTGCATCTGAATCCGGTCATCGGCGAGTATCCGTTGAGCGCGATCTACAATCCCCAACTCAAGCTGGTCGTCGACAGCATGTTGAAGAAGGGGCTCGCTCCCTCGACGATTCTCGACAGCATCACCGTCGCCAAGGCGGTGGTAGGGTCAGCAGTCGATCCGCGGACCGGCGAGGCGCTCTACCCTCGCACATGGAAGGCAGATATTATCGACCTGCCGTTCCTCGATCCCGACGAACAGAACACGCCGGAGTTTTCGCGCGAGATCCTGACGGGTCTGGCCGCGTATCGCGAGCCGCGCTTGCGGATGCTTTTCACGCTGGACGGCGCTATGGGTGCAAGGATCGGCGAACTGGTGGGACTCGAGATCGACAAGCACATCTCGCCCGATTTCCGGACCATCACAATTAGCCAGCAGGGGAAGGGCCGCAAGATCGAAAAGCGCGTGAAGACGCGCGCCTCGCGTCGGGAGGTGGATCTCCATCCGGACATCGCGGCGGTCCTTAAGGCCTTCGTCGGCGACCGCAAGACCGGGTTCCTGTTCACGACCCGCAAGAATACCCCGATAGCCTCCCAGTATGTACTCCGCCACCTGCACCGCGCCCTCAAGGCCCTCGGGTACACCAACGACATGGCGAAGTCCAATCTCGCCGGCACCCATGCCTTCCGCCGCTCCCGCGATACCTACCTCCGCAACGAGACGTCCTGCCCGGAGGGCGTCTACAAGTACTGGCTCGGCCATGCTCAGGGGCGGGACATGAGCGAGCGTTACGACAAAATCAAGCGCGACCGGAAGAAGCGTCTTGAGTGGGCAGAGATCTGCGGCTATGGTTTCGACCTGCCTCAGTCCTCAGTTGTCCTGTTGTACCGGCAGAAGGGCAAAGATGCGGTGGCGGCATAAACTTGTAAGCTGCTGATTATAAGCATGTTGAAACTGCATGCGGGGAGCTGGCAGATCCCCGCATGCAAAATGATCTATTTTGCGGACGATCCCTGAAAAAAGGCCCAATTATAGGGCAAAAACAACAATTTTGAGGATCGAGGTGCGCTCTTCAGCTGTCCGGTTGTACGGGATTAAATGCTTCGCACGAGGCTTAGCAACCGGCATTGCCAAGCGGAAAGGAAACGGCATTGAGCAGCCAACCTGGGTTGAAAAACAGAACAAAGACGACTAAGTTCCGCCTGGTGGTCATGAGCGATACGCATGGTCATCATCGCGAAGTCGAGGTTCCGGATGGCGACTTGCTTGTCCACGCCGGTGACTTCACCTTCTTCAACGGCAGCACTCTTGCCATTCGAGATTTCAATCACTGGTTGGCGGAGTTACCTCACAGAATCAAGGTGCTGATCCCGGGCAATCACGACTCCGGTTTTGTCGATCCGGCATATCGTGAGCTCATCACGGAGGCAACTCTCCTAGTCAACGAAGGGACCGTGATGGAGGGGCTCACAATATGGGGCTCCCCGGTCACGCCCAACGACTGGGGAGCTTTTGGGCCCGAAACGGCCGAAGAGCGCGAATGCCTGTTCTCGCGGATTCCAGAGGGCACGGACATATTAATTACGCACGGTCCTCCGCGAGGAATTCTGGACGGAGCGTCGCGGGAGAAGAATTCTCAGGGATGCGACCAACTGCTGGCCGCTGTTCGCCGCGTCAAACCTCGGTTACATGTCTTCGGTCACATCCATCAGCAATACGGTGTGGTCCGTTCCGCCGACACCCTCTTCGTGAATGCAGCGCTCGCGGGTCCTGACTACACCGTTGCAAGGCGCCCGATCAAGCTTGTGATGCAATTCGCCGCACTCAATAGCGTGGCCCCAGAGCCGAATTAGCAACATCAACCTCTGAGCACCACAACACCATTCCCAGGCCCAGATCCGCATTAGACTTGCTCCATACTGACCTCGTTCGACCAGTTTTTTCCAGTTCCACACCTCTCTTTAAAAATCTACCTCTGCATTTCGGTCCCCCTCCAGTAACACTCTCTCCGGCTTACCGTTAAACCCTGCCTGAAATGATTCCAATGACAAGCACCTCCATTCGTGCGCCCCCTCAGAAGCACAGCATTCACCGCCTTCCTTTCTGCAAGTTCCGGTTGTTGCACTTCGGAACGTGTACGCGACATCCGGCTCAAACCAATCAAGAGCGATAACGACCCTCATCGACAACGTTGAAGCCATGGACCGCGCAATCACGGTGCGATTTCCTCGAGCAAACGGAAATCATCCGTTGAATATCGATCCGTCTACAGATCCTATTTCGATGCTTAGGCACTGCTGCCATCGGTACGACGGAGCTGATACACGGGGTGACCATTGGCCTTTGAACTTTAATCCTGCGGAGAAGCTCAGCGCGAAAGAGCCCAACTCGTTCCGCCCGCGCTAGGCCGAACTGCTCCAGCTCAACACGAACCCAAACCGCGGCCCGCCGCTCGTTGCCCCAAAGGCTTCGATGTGGCGGGCCGTTTGTTTTTGGAGGAAGTATGAAATCTCCCGAAGAGTTCCTGTCAGAACTCAGTCGAAGCTCGCGCGGCGCAGTTTTCGCAACCGCACGAACGAAACCACTACCAAGCCTGCACCCTGAGGTGTGGCAAGCCGCAAATCGCAGCCTCGCAATATTTCCCGACCCAGAAGTTGCTAGGTTGACTGGACGGCCAGAATTCCTCATTGGTGAAGCAACGAGCGATATCTCTCGCTTGGAGGAGTTGGCCGCCGAGCACCCTTCTAACAACTGGCATGCCGCGGTCGGTATGTCACGGCTCTGCGTCGTCCGCATTGATGGAATGAGGGGTCGAGCGTGGTTTGCTGCCCAGAACGAGGGCGAGGCGGACTGTCGCACTCTCTCGATTATGCGCGGAGCAACTGTCTGGGCAACCTTCCAATGGCCCGCGCCCTTGGTTCTGCGAGCTTCGGCCTCACTATTGTCTCCTGGAGTCAGGATTCTCAGCGATGGTGATAGCTTCCCTGTTCCGCCATCGGGTGGTTCCAAATGGGTGGATCCCTGGGCCGAGATTGAAGCCGTTCCCTACTGGATGCGGGAAATGGCATTTGAGCCTCCAGACAGCCCGCTAGGAAAGGCGGTACCCGTGCCATCGCGTTCTGATCGCCCAGCATCCTGCCGCTCGTTCAAGCGCTTTGAGACGCCCCAGTTCTCAGTTCGCAAAGGGCATCCATCCTGTAACCATGCGGGCTGGCGAGGGGGATTTCGCGTTTCGCGCCGCCGGTAAATTTCTTCGGAACGTCGCCGTACCTTCGGGGCGCCAGTTGGCATTGTGCCGTGGCGCTCCATTTTCAACAGCTACAACTTCACCCAAGGAATCGGTTACGGGGTCAGTGAGAGCACAGGGCCAAAGCTGGCTAGATACTTTCCGGTTGAATGATGCGGCACTCCCCACTTTCCGTCACGATTGCCTCTGCAAAGGAATTTGGACTGAATGAGTCACCCATTACGGCCGATAGAAGAGTGTTACGGAATAGTCGTCTCACCGACTGGCCTAACCGAGTGGTTTTGAAATTCGGGCTTGAGCTGAAGGAGTGAAAACTCGAAGAGGCTCAATAGGTTGCGATTTGAGGGGGGCGACCATCAGTGAAAGGCGAACTGAGGTCTAAATGCGGGCGTCCACGAAGCACGGCTTCTCCTTAAGTTATCCCTGGAGCTTAGCTCCTGGGTTTATACTGACCGAGGCTTATGCTGACGGTTCTCGCTTCGCCGCTGCTATCTTGGATGCTTGGTCGCCTGCTGACCTGTTGAAGAGAGTGGTCGTGAGAACAGCCGTTGAAATCGATCTAATTCCGGATTGGGCCGACGTCGCTCGGCAGTGTAACCGAATCACCAGGAAAACTTCATCCCGCAGTCGCAGAGTCTCTGATCCCCGACCGTCGACAATTCAAGTGACGCAGGACACCTACTTGGGGACATCCATAAGAAGACCCCTTTTCAGGGCTCCGACGCCCCTAACTAAATGGTGAAGTCAGCGAGTGACAAGGAATTGAGGATTTCGACTGAACGATTTAGCATTCATGACCGATAAGAGAACCTTACAGGTTGTCCAATTGTTTGACTGACTTCGACGAGTGGTCTGGGTGCGATGTCAACGCGCTCCGCACCCGATTCGGAACCACGCAACTAGTCATGGATAGACACCCGTGAGCTTCAACATGGAGAGGACCGCGTCGATGGCGAACCCGAAGGCGATCGAACGAGCAGATGACCCTCTGATCGAATGCTATTGTTGCGAGCATTACAACCAGCGATTGGACGCGATCAAGTCCAGCGGACTTGCCTGGTTTGTCCAGTTCGCAATCCGTGCCGATCTCCACGCATCTTTTTCTACACTGCTGAATTGGGATAACAAGAGCGTGCAACTGTATGGATATCCTGAGCTCTATTCAAAGGCACGAGAGCTTTACGGACTGATCCGCGCCAGGCACGTGATTGATGAGAACGATCTGGCCACAATAGGCCTCAGCATCTTCAACTTCCCGACGCTTTCACATTTCTTTGTCGCTCCTCGCGACCAACAGTTCGTGCGTGAAGGGACCTTCGAGGATCTTGGTGCGCACCTATTGGAAATGCGGCAAATAATTCTGAACTCCGAGGAACTCAGTTCGTCACTGCCGACAGCATCTTCGCGCGAGGAGGCTTTCGGTGCAATTTTCGGCAAGCTAACCAGATCTGAGATCGAAGCTGAAGCACACCTCCCTCAGGAAATCCGATCCAAGCAGCGGCTTCTAGTTGTGGATATGGGGGCGCCAGTCATGCTCCTGAAATCACAGTTCCTGGCTGCACTCGACAGATCGGAGAGGCAAAAAAACTCAATAGAACTTCTAATTCAAGCATGGAGGAAATACGGAGTTCTCCCGTACATTGATTTGAATGAATGGTCCTCCCATGATTCGAATGTACGCGTCAAGAGTCAGGTTCAGGCAGAACTGATTTACGAGCTTGACGAAAATGACGACGGCGCGTGGCTGTATGAAAAGACCATACGCGAAACGACCGAACCACACGCCGGCCGGATGCTCGACGTGCAAAGTCAGCAATTCAGAGCCCTCATCGCCGCGGCGTCGGAAGAGTTCTTGGCAACGATTGAATATGCGCAATACAGCGACAAAAACACGGCGAACGCTGCGGCTGAAGAAGCACTGAGCAGGTGGTTTCCGCGCACGTTTCCATACAGTATCCCTGATCTGGAAAAGGCAGAGCGAGTATTTCCAGAACATTCAGAACAGCTGAAGAGCGTTCTTGCAGAAATCGATAGGTCCGGCATGTTGTCGCTTAGCGTGAAGGATCGCATACGAGACTATTACCATGGCTCGAATGGCTTGGCCGTGTTGGAATTCGTAAAAAGGATCGGCATGGCACCTGAAATACTTTTCCCCGCCGATGAAAGTCGCGCGAAGGACGAGCAAAGCGGTATCGAAGATTCCAACCTTGAGAAGGCACTTGCCGCATTCGAGGAAGCTGCTGAAGAAGAACGCAGAAATATATAAGGACGATGACGCCTAGCCTGCTTTATTCATGACCGCATATCCCACGGGGCTTTGTGCGGGTACGAGACCGCCTAAAATGGGGCGGTAGCGTGATTTTCTTTTTGCCGCAGGTAGCGGGTGCGCGATCGGCATTTGGCGCAGGGCCGACGCATATAAATTGCTATATGCGGTGGGGATGTAGATAGGCGAGAAGGGGATATGGAAAATCCCCTGAAGTATTTTGCAGAGTTGCGCGATCCGCGGGTTGAACGGAACCGGGAACATTTGCTGGAAGAGATCCTTCTGATCTCGATAGCCGCGGTGCTGAGCGGAGCCGAGAGTTGGAACGACATAGCCGAGTACGGGGAAGACAAGCTGGAGTGGTTGAAGACGTTTTTGACGCTTCCGTCGGGCATTCCATCGCATGATACGTTTAACCGGGTGTTTGCGGCGCTGGACCCGGAAGAGATGGAAAAGGGTTTCGTGGCCTGGGTGTCGTCGATCGCCAAGCTGACGGCGGGCGAAGTGGTAGCCATCGACGGCAAGGCCTTGTGCGGCACACGCGAGAGCGGTAAAAAGACCCTTGTCCATATGGTTTCAGCCTGGGCCGAGGGCAACGGACTGGTGCTGGCGCAGCGCAAAGTCGATGAAAAATCCAACGAGATCACGGCCATTCCCAAGTTGCTTAACGCGCTCGAGTTGACGGGCACGGTGGTGACCATTGACGCCATGGGCTGCCAACGCGGGATCGCCCGCCAGATCATCGAGAAGAAGGCCGACTATGTATTGGCAGTCAAGGATAATCAGGGTCTTTTGGCCGAACAGGTAAAAGACTCGTTTCTCCTGTTGAACTCAGACGCAGTGGCTGAGGAAATCGACTGTGGCCACGGACGGGTGGAGCGACGCAAGTGCTCGGTGATGTCCGATCTTGGCCTTATCGAAAAGGCATCCGAATGGGCCTCTTTACAGGCGTTGGTGCGTATCGAGTCGGAACGGTACCACAAGGCCACCGGTAAGATCGAGCGCGAGATTCGCTACTACATCACCAGCCTCAACCCCGATGCGGCGCGGCTGAACTCAGTGATCCGCCAGCACTGGGGAATCGAAAACAAGCTGCACTGGGTGCTCGACGTCGGCTTCGGCGAAGACTTGGACCGCAAACGCGCTGGCCACGCCGCACAAAACTTCTCCATCCTCAACCGCATCGCCCTCAATCTGCTCAAACACGACAAATCTTCCCAACGCGGAATCAAGGGAAAGCGCCTCAAAGCCGCTTGGAACATCCCCTATCTGCTCAAGCTACTCGGAATCTGATATGCGTCGGCCCTGGCATTTGGCGGAGGCAGGGCAGGGTTTTTAGGACGGTGCTTTTCCGTGCTGTGGCTTTCGTCCTTCCAATCGGGATGGCCGTACTCCACTCCATCTGGGGCGGGACGGCACGAGGCGGATGGCGCTCGTCGGAGGAGTTGAAAAATCTTCTTGAGTCCGAAGGTCGGGAAGGTCTGGAACGCTTTGTCAAGCCACACGCCGAAAGGGCAACTGCGGCGCTGCCGGCCGCGATTCGGGACCGGATGCCAGAGCGTTACCTCGAAATCGAGGAATGGCGTCTGGTCAAGCTGGTGACGGAATGGCTCATGTACGAGTCCACCCGCACGCGCTTTACGGTCGAGGGGACCGAGCAAAAGACTCCGGTGGTCATCGCCGGACTCTCGCTCGATCTGCGGCTCGATCGCTGCGATTTGCTCGAAGATGGCAGCCGCCTTGTGATCGATTACAAGACCGGCTCTGCAGCTCCCGACCGTTGGGCGACCAGCCGGCCGGAAGACGTTCAGTTGCCGCTCTACGCCGCTTTCGGGGTCGACCAAATGCCAGGTTCCAACCCTGGCGGACTGGTTTTCGCAAGGGTGAAGACTGGCGAATTGGAGTTCTCTGGACGGCTTCGTAATCCGCTTGCCGTCCTGCCATCAGCTGGGAAAACCAGTTCGCTTGTGAAGAACCCGCTTACGGACGAGCAGCTTGGCAACTGGCGTTTCCTGATCGAGGGCCTTGCCGTTGACTTCCTGAATGGCCGCGCAGACGTCAATCCGCGTGACACTCGGGACACCTGCGAAAACTGCAAACTAGCTGCGCTCTGTCGACTTCCGGAGCGTAAAGAAGTTGCGGCACCAGCGGTGTAATCTAACCGGACTGCGGCCGAGGAACAATCTTCGGCCGCAGCCACACTCATTGAGGTGGCAATGATTCATCACGAAACAGTTAGGGGAAAGCTTGCGTCTGAAAACGGTGGCTCCGGCCATTTCGACGTCATCTCGAATGACGGGATAATCTCGATCTACGAGGAAGGACACTGCCACGGTTCCGGCTATGATTCCGTCGAAGTCGCGACGAAATCGGCCCAGGAACTGGCCAATCAGTACGACCAAAGCAGGCTTGGCGACCTGAAGAGGCAGTGGTTGGAGGATTCTAGCTGGGACATCGAGACCACCGAAGGGTTTGAGGAATTCAAGCAGGAGCTGTACATCTTTCGCCTGGAAACCGAACTCGCCAGCGCGAAGAAGCGCGAAAAGCACATGCATTCCATTCTCGGTCCGTTTGCTGCACTCCTGAAAGACTATCTGCCGGCCGCCAGCTAGCTCGCAGAGCCCGATCGATACTACCTTGCCGCCCAGAGCGGTCATTCACTCGGAGCCTAGCTGGTTCCTGCGCCGGCGAATCCACACTCCACTCGCGCACGGCTGGATCACGAAAAGGGCGCTGACCCCGACCATCGCATATTTCCCAAGCAGTGCAGCAACTCACTCGGCAGCCGCTCGAGCCGCCGATACTTCCGCGCCGTCTTGGCGTCCATCCCCGCCTTCGACGACGCTATCTCGAAATTCCCCTCTGTCTTTTCCAACGCAAACAACCTCCGTACCTGCTTGTCTGTGACCAACTCGTTCCGTCCCCATGGTCTGGAATCTCATCGGTCCAATTGTGGTTGTCGTCAGTAGGTCGGGAATTTTGTTTGTCGTCGATCGGGAAATTCGATTGTCGCTGATCACGGTCCTCATAACAGATGCGGCGCAATGATGTGACTAGGTCCAGGGCGTCGATTAACCCATCAGGATTTTCGTTTTCGTTCTCAACCAAATAAAAACCCAGAAGTTGTAGAAGATGCGGGCGACCTCCCGAATGGGAGACTAAGTGCCTGTCTTGAGTCCGTACCCGCTGGGTAAATACTGGCAACTGCTAAAGGGAGTTGTGGGTAATTGAAAGGGCTCTGCCGGGGGATACTTACGCGCGCACCCAAACCTGTGCGCACGCAAGGACCCGATTAAAGAGACCTTCCACGCTCTCCCCAGGGACACCATGGCTGTTCGACCGGTGTGGTGACCCGCCCGACAGTCGCCTTACGCCGCCCTGCCGAAAGCACATGATCAACTACGCACGCACCGCACTACTTGCTTCTTCGATTAGCCTCGCAATTTCGGCGGGGTGAGTAGCCACAGATGCATGACTCGTTTGCAACGTGATCGTTTTTTTCGTCTTGATTCGCTCGGCCATCCACTTTTCTGTCTCCGGACGAATCAACCTGTCATTGGTGGAGATCTGATACCAGCTTGGCCTCACTTTCCACGCCGGAGCTCCCGACTTCTCCTCGAAGCAGCGCGCCGCTGTCGGCTTCTGTGTGAGCGCCCAGACGAGCGACTCTGATTCGTCATCGAGATCGTGGCAGAAGGTCTCGTGAAACTTTTCCGGTGCGATCCACAGAAACCGATCCTTGTCTTCATAGACACTTGCGAATCCTTCAGGTGGTTCGTACCGCGCCAGGAGGGTCCTGAGGCTCTCTCCCTCATCGAGAGCGGGCCCCGCCAAATAGACCAGGCCGACGACATTTGGCATGAGGCCGGCTCCAGTAATAACCGCGCAACCATAGGCATGGCCGACCAGTAGAGTGGGAGCATTCTGGGCAGCGACCAATTTGCTCGTTCGATCGATGTCATCTGACAGCGAGGTTAAAGGGTTTTGCACAGCCAAAACCCGGTGCCCCTTCTTATGCAGCAGCGGGATGACATGCCGCCAATGCGAAGCGTCTCCCCAGGCTCCATGCACAAGAATGATGTGCGGTTGGTCAGGCATTGCTTTTTCTCCTCTCCTTTTTGTGAATTCAATTTTCCCGTGAGAGCGTATCCCCAGCAGGTTCCCGATTTCATGCTGCAGTCCTCAGCCTTCACTGAATCCCGGGATGCCTTCTTGGGTAGATCGGGCTCATCTTAACCTTTGTGAGCGGGGCGATGAGTTTGGAGAGTGGCTTCGCATCAAGTTCTTCCACTGCCTCGATGATGCGATTGCGTAGCGCCAGATCGGCGAAGGCTTCACTTAGCCAATGAAACTTTTCGACCGTTCTCTCCCAGGACATTGGCTGGCCAAGACCACCCTCGTATCCGAGTTGCTCTCGCGTTAGGACTCTTCCGTCTTTTGTCCAGATTGTGATGCGAGCGCAGAGCTCGCCGGGATATCGGCCTGTCAATTCCTCATCGGGAAGAACTTCAATCTTCTGAAAGATCGTTCGAATGGCCGGCGCCTGAATTCGCGACGGCTCGAGTTGTTCCGGCCCGACCTGGCCATCGACAAGAGCAGCTGCGATCAAGTACTTGAGATTGTAGTCACCCTGCTCCTTCAGTCGCGGATCTTCCTTCGAGCCGTAGCTTCCACCGCCGGCAATGTCGAAGCCTGCCTGGAAGATGCTGCAGCGAACGCGCTCCACGTCGAGAGCCGACAAGTGCTGACCTTGGCGTAGATTCAACACCGCTTCCAGTACTGGCTGCCCATGGATCAGTGACGAATACTTCTTGAGCACGGTTCTGGTGATGAAATTAAGTGATGGATCTTCCCAATTCGCAGAAATCCTCTGAGCGAACATGTGCTCGAGCCCTTTGGGTCCCTCAACCAATCCCAAAGGACCGGTAAAGCCGCGCTTCGCCAAAGAAGCCGCATAAATTGCACGCATCCCCGTCATTCCGGGGGAAAATCCCTTCCACTGCGACACAGGCTCGGCGTGCAGATTGGCCAGGGAAACGTTATCGATTGCGGTAATGGCAATCGCATTGGCGATCTGAAGGGATGAAAGGCCCATGAGCTTGCCTGTTCCGGCAGCCGCGGACATGGCAAGTTGAAGAGCATGGTTGAATCCCTTTGCCATCACCGGCACGGCAGCAGTGAAGCGGCACTGGATCTCATAGGCGATCGCGAGAGCGAGCATGAATTCTTCACCAGTAGCGCCCGCGTATTCCGCTGCAGACAGAACGACACCGAAATTATCGCTTGGATGGCAGAGCCCTCCGGGCGACATGTAGGTATCTAATAGATCGACATAGCGCACAAGTGCGCAGTTAAAAAGGGCTGCCTGATCAGGGGATGTTTTGCCTCCACCGATTAAGGTGCAGCTTTCCGAAGCCCGGTACTCGCCAAATTGCTCTCGCAGGGCTTGAAAGGGTAGCCCTGGCAATGCGGCAATCGCGCATCCGATGCTGTCGAGAATATTGCGTTTGTACAGATTACGAACAGCGGAGCTCAAGTGATAGGGTTGCGCGTGTGCTGCAAAATCAGCGATGCGCTCTATTTCGGTGCGGTTTCCTGCCAGTGACTTGGGCGGATTGTTGTAAACATTGCTTTCGTTTACTAGTGTGTTCACGATGCAACTCTCCCGGATTTGGCGATGATTCGCTTCAAGAGGTTTCGTGCCCGAATTGCGGATAAAGCGTACCTTCAGTGGACACCACGCTGCTGATCTGCCTGTCGTCGTTTCAAACCACCGCGCAATCCTGGACTGGACCGGCAATAGAAGAGACATCGGACACCATGGATTGCAAGAGCGCTAATGCGTTACTCTGTCTCAAAAAGCTTGCGCTCTGGCCGGCCCAAAGCTGAAGAAAATCGAAACTGTTCGTCCTTTGAGCAATGGCGTCAGGCTCTTCACCTTGTGGCGCTGCCGGCTATACAGGAGAATCTCCACACCGGGTCGGTTCTCAAGGCGAAGTCCATCGGAAATCGCGTGGACCGCGAACTAGGTTCCGCTGCAGACCGCACCGTCTTGAGCGAAGACCTTGATGCCTGCGACGGATGAGAGGTTGATCAAGGGGCCACCTTCGCCTTTGTGAAGATCGCCAGGAGCCACACCAAAGGCCACTGCCTACCCCGGTAATGATGACGACTTTTCCTGCGATGGTGCTGCTCATGCCGTTCTCCTCTTGCGGTGTCACGACACCTCGGCTTGGCTGCGGCGGTGAGCGGCTCAGAAAATCTGGGAACCACTCCCTTTCCGTTCCCGCTCTTCCTGCTTCGTTCAATTAGATTCGCGGCAATTGGATATCGATTGGTCGTATGTTCTGATCGAGCGATAGGAAGGGTCTATCAGATGGAACTGCGGCACCTACGCCATTCCATTCCACTGCGATTGTCCGGTGGAGCGGCTAGCGTGAGGCATCGCGTCGCCTCTACGTAGAGCCGCCGCAAGACTGTGGCTAAGAGCGGAGTGGCTCGCGGGAAGATCAAGGTGAGGCAGCGGATGAGCTGGCGCGAAGTTTCAGAATTTAGTTCACACCATTGTGCTCAAGTGCCGCAATTGCACGCCCGAAGTTCTCGCCCAGAACCCAGCCATTACGATCGGCAAGTGCACAGAACCGCTCAATCATCGCAGCTCGTGCTTTGATGTTGAGCTGGATATTTCGGCCAGTGCGGTGTCGCCTTGGCTCGCGCGATATTGGTTCATTCCGCGCTTCCCGCGTTGTGCTGTTCTGCGCGCTCGCGTTGGCCGACCGTCGCATGCTTCGCCTGATCCAGAAATGGCTGAAGGCGGGTGTATCGGAGGATGGCCAATGGTCGGAAACGAAGCAAAGTCCGCCGCAAGGAGCAGTGCTCTCACCGCTGCACGCCAACATGTAGACCAAAGCTGCATTACTCTTATCGAGTGCTGCAGTCTATCGCCATACTGTGAATCAACTTCCGAGGAGCCCAGTGCGGGAAATCTGCACGCTGGGTTCTGTGGGAGCCGGAGGTGGGCGACTGCCTCCGGCCACCCAGTGGGCGTGGGCGCTCAGTGATGAGCGTCCCTATCGGGACCACCGAGGCAGGAGTGCTTTTGGCCACGTGCCCCCGACATCCTCACGTGCGAAACCGGGTCCGCGGGTTGGCGAAGAATTACCGGTGAAGTCTGCCCATTGCTACCGCGCTTGGTCCACTGGATCGACGACAGGAGGGTGCATCACGTCGGGAACACCCTGCGCGCCAAAAAAAACCACCAAGAAGCGTACTGGCTGCGATCCGCGGTTCCACCCGCGATGCCATTTTGTGCGCGCCTGAAGGAAGGCTTGGCCTGCACTGAATGTCTGTAGTGATCCGTCAGCAAATTGCACGGTAAGCGTGCCCTGCAATACGTAGATATATCCCGGAGCGGGATGAGTCATCCACTGGGTTTTCGTTGCCGGCGGAATGGTGAAGATTGCCGAGGTAATCTCGGCATTCGGGGAGTTTAGGTACAGTTCCGGTTCTCCAGCGATGGTCGTGGAACCCTTCGACACCTCAGTCATCGTCACCGTCTGCGCGACCTGGGCTGGCGGTACAGGAGGATGTATGAGCATGGCGTGTTCTCCTTTGGTGCGGATCTTGGCAATCCGCGCTGCTAGATATGATGCATATACATCATGCCAAGTCGCAAGCAGAACAGCGGGATTGGCTCGCGTGTCATGGAATAGTACTGATGTATATGCATCGGAACAAATGAGCGGTGCATCTGAATGGCATGAGCAACAACGGCGTTCAGCCCGCAGCCCTTCCTGCCTTGCGCTGTCCGGACATATGGCTGATGGCATTCGGCACCGGAGGAATGGTCGCCAACATCTATTACATCCAGCCTCTTCTTGCTGCTATCGCTTCCTCTTTCCGGGTTTCCGTGGCGCAGGTCGGCGTCGTCGCCATGCTGAGCCAGCTGGGAACGGCCCTGGGCATGCTGCTGTTTGTGCCCCTGGGCGACACAAAGGAGCGCCGCCGTCTCATCGTCTCTCTCGCTCTCGCCGCGAGCGTGTGTCTAGTCCTGATGGCCACGGCACGGGAGTTTTGGTGGCTGGTGCTTGCCAGCTTCGGCATCGGGCTCACGGCAGCGGGGGTACACGTCATCGTGCCGTACGCGGCTCATCTGGCGCCAGCGGAACGGAGAGGCTCCGTGGTTGGATCCGTCCTTTCCGGACTGCTGTTCGGAATTCTTCTCGCGCGAACACTGAGCGGCCTGTTCGCCGCCCGGCTTGGTTGGCGGTCCATCTACTGGCTGGCTGCGGCCCTCGCGCTGACGATTGCCGGGCTGTTCCGATTGCGGCTGCCGAGAAGCGAGCCGCCCGCCGGTCTTTCGTGGCTACAGCTGATTC
>Ga0335072_10001262_pt1 | contig 41713 bp, 39 predicted proteins | sample Lox_Sample_21_FD_206725 | JGI IMG/M metagenome (GOLD analysis project Ga0335072, IMG submission 206725) | Soil microbial communities from Loxahatchee National Wildlife Refuge, Florida, United States - Lox_Sample_2.1 | ecosystem: Environmental > Terrestrial > Soil > Wetlands | place: USA... | reverse complement strand
ACGCCGATGTAGCGTGGCCGGATACGCTCAATCAGATCGCCGAGAAAGCGCGCGAACCCATAGACGGCATGCACGGGATTACCTTCGCCGTCCACCATGGGTGGCAGCTGCGAATGGTACGCGCGGAAGACGTAGACCGAAGCGTCGACCAGGAAGATCAAGGCATCAACTGAGCCAGCGCTGGATCCGGTCGTGCAGGGGGCTCGAGCGCGGGAAATGCGCCAGGAGATACTGCATCTGATCCGCGAGCACACGCCGGCCCTTGAGGAAGATGTACTCCGCGTAGGTCGGAGTGAACGGCACCGCGATGAGCTGCATCTTGGCCTGCTCCGGGGTGCGCGAGGCCTTCTGGTTGTTGCAGCGCCGGCATGCCGTCACCACATTGGTCCAGACGTCCAGCCCACCCTGACTGAAGGGCCTGATGTGATCGCGTGAGAGCTCACGTGACGGGAAGCGAAGGGCGCAGTACATGCACAGATACGCGTCCCGCCGGAAGAGCGTCTGGTTGTTGAGCGGCGGCACGTAGTCGTGACGCGTATTTCCGGGGTTGCCGGTGTGCCCGACGGTGGCGACGATCGAATTGATCTCCAGCACCGTGCGCCGGCCGGTGAGCGCGTTCACGCCGCCGTAGAGCTCGAAGAGCGGCGAGCCGCAGGTATAAGCCACCTGTTCCTGGTGGTAGAGCCGGGCGGCTTCCTTGTAGTCGATCCACTCGAGCGGCATGCCGGCGACGTCCGTACGCAGGACGAGTTGGGAGAGCCCGCGCGCCGTCCCCGCTGGAACGATCCGCAGGTCGTCCGCCAAACCGCGGTCGGCCCGTTCGAGGTCTATGCCCATCATGGCAGGTGTAAGATACGGCAATTTTATGCGAATATTCAACAACCCACGCCAGGACCCGGAAATAGGGCCGTAAGATGCCAGTAACCATCGGCGCGCTCACCGAGAGCGCGCCCCGCGAGACTCGTGTCAGTTTGGTTCCCGAAGTGGCCGAGAAGCTCACCCAGAGCGGCGCCCGAGTGATGCTCGAGCGCGGTGCCGGGGTGAGCGCGCAGTTTCCCGATTCGGCCTACCGCGGCGTGGAGTGGGCCGAGCCGGCTGCCGTGCTCGAGCAGTCGCAGGTCCTGCTGACGGTCCAGCCGCTCTCCCTGGAGCGGATCCAGGCGCTGAAGCCGGACACGGTCGTGGTCGGCTTCCTGCAGCCTTATGCGCGCCGCGAAGAAGTGAAAGCGCTCAAGGAGCGGCGCATCACGAGCTTTGCGATGGAGCTGGTGCCGCGCATCTCGCGCGCGCAATCGATGGACGCCCTGTCCTCGCAGGCGGCCATCGCGGGGTACAAGGCAGTTCTGATCGCCGCCAATCATCTGCAGAAGTTTCTTCCAATGCTGACTACGGCAGCGGGGACGATCCGCCCTGCGCAGGTGCTCGTCATCGGCGCCGGCGTTGCGGGGCTACAGGCAATCGCGACGGCCAAACGCCTCGGTGCAGTTGTGGAGGCTTATGACGTCCGGGGTGCCACGCGCGAGCAGGTGAAATCACTGGGCGCGAAGTTCGTCGAGACCGGCGTGAGCGCCGAAGGCACCGGCGGCTATGCGCGCGAGCTCACCGACGAAGAAAAGCGCAAGCAGCAGGAAGTGCTCGATTCCCGCATCGCCGCCGCGGACGCGGTGGTGACGACGGCGTCCGTTCCCGGACGCCCGGCACCCAAGATCATCCAACGCGGCGTGGTGGAGCGCATGCGCCCGGGATCGGTGATCGTCGACATCGCCGCGGAGCAGGGCGGCAACTGCGAGCTGACGCGCGCCGGCGAAGTGGTGCAGCACCAGGGCGTCAAGGTGATCGGCGCCGTGGGTCTCGCGGGCGAGCTCGCCTACAACGCCAGCGAGATGTACGCCCGCAACCTGCTCAATTTCCTGAAGCCCGCCATCCAGAAGGGCGAGCTCGCCATCGACTGGAGCGACGAGGTCTTCGTCCAGGCCTGCCTCACGCACGCCGGCGAGATCAAACACGAACCGACACGCAAGGCAATCGAAGGCTGACCCGATGACCGGAATCGTAGCGCTCTACATTTTCATGCTCGCCGCCTTCACCGGCTACGAGGTCATCTCCCGCGTGCCGGTGATCCTGCACACCCCGCTCATGTCGGGGTCCAACTTCGTGCACGGCATCGTCCTGGTCGGCGCCATGGTGGCGCTCGGCAACGCGCACACCCCGCTGGAAAAGACGATCGGCTTCATCGGCGTGCTGCTCGCGGCCGGCAACGCGATGGGCGGCTACGTGGTCACGGAGCGGATGCTGGAGATGTTCAAGTCGAGCGGCGCGCGCGGCGCCCGGCCGAGGGCGCACTAGATGTCAGGCGCCTCGATGCCGGCGTTCCTGGGGACGGACACCCTCATCCAGGCGAGCTACTTCGTCACCGCGGTGCTCTTCATCGTGGGGCTGAAGCGCATGAGCTCGCCGGTCACGGCGCGCAGCGGCATCCTCTGGGCCGGCGCCGGCATGCTCGTGGCGACGCTCGTCACCTTCGCCTATCCGGGAATGAGCAACTACCCGCTCATCGGCGCCGCCATCGTGGTCGGCGCCGTGCTCGCGTGGTGGAGCGGCAAGCGCGTCGCCATGACCGACATGCCGCAGATGATCGCCCTCTACAACGGCATGGGCGGCGGCGCCGCGGCGGCGATCGCCGCGGTGGAGCTCTACAGCGGCGGTACCCAGGGCTACGGGCCGGCGACGCTGGCGGTCGTCGGCGGCCTGATCGGCGCCGTCTCGTTCAGCGGCAGCGCGATCGCGTTCGGCAAGCTCCAGGGGCTCATCAAGCGCAGTTTCCGTTTTCGCGGGCAGCAGTTCCTCAATCTGCTGTTGCTGGCCGCCGCGTTGCTGCATGCCGCGTTGCTCGCCGGCCATTTCGACGATTCACCGCACGTGGTCACCGCGCTCTTCGCCTTCGCGCTGGTGCTCGGTGTCACCATGACGCTGCCGATCGGCGGCGCGGACATGCCGGTGGTGATCTCTCTCTACAACGCCCTGACCGGCCTGGCGGTGGGCCTCGACGGCTTCGTGATGCACAACGCCGCGATGATCATCGCAGGCACCGTCGTCGGCTCGGCCGGCACGCTCCTCACCCAATTGATGGCGAAGGCGATGAACCGCTCGCTCGCCAACGTGCTCTTCTCCGGCTTCGGGGATACGGGCGGCGGCCCCGCCGGCAGCGTGACCGGAAGTCTGAAGCCGATCGAGAGCTCGGACGTCGGCGTCATGCTCGCGTTCGCGCAGAAGGTCATTATCGTGCCGGGCTACGGCATGGCGGTCGCGCAGGCGCAGCACAAGATCTGGGAGCTCTGCCAGCTCCTCATGGATCGCGGCGTGACGGTGCGGTTCGCGATCCATCCGGTCGCCGGCCGCATGCCGGGGCACATGAACGTGCTGCTCGCGGAGGCCGGCGTGCCTTACGACCTGATCGCCGATCTCGATGAGATCAACGCGGAATTCGAGACCGCCGACGCCGCTCTGATCATCGGCGCCAACGATGTCGTCAACCCGGTCGCGCGCACGGACAAGTCGAGCCCGATTTACGGCATGCCCATATTGAACGCCGACCGCGCGAAGAATGTCATAGTCATCAAGCGCGGCCAGGGCGCGGGGTTCTCCGGTATCGAGAACGCGCTCTTCTATCTCGACAATACGCGGATGCTCTACGGTGATGCGCAGAAGGCCGGCTCGGAGCTGATTCAGGCGGTCAAGGCGGTCGGTTGAAACGGAGGTGAGGGGTGCGGAAACTGCTCGGCACGGGCCTGGCCATGGCGGCTCTCGCGACCCTTCCCTGCCACGGCCAGGATGTGGCGGGCAACACGCCGCCTTCTGTGCAGGCGCTGCACGCGCGCGCCGCGCCGACACCGGACGCGATGCTCGCAAATGCACCCGCATCCGCCTGGCGCACGCTCGATCCTGACGATACTCTCTATTTGACGCTGCCCCGGGGCCGGGTCGTCATCGCGCTGGCGCCCCGGTTCGCGCCCCGCTACGTGGCCAACATCCGGAAACTGGCGCGGCAGGGTTTCTTCGACGGCCTGCCGATCTTCCGCGTGCAGGACGACGCCGTGGTGGAATGGGGCGACCCGACCGGCCGCCGCTCGGTGGGTCTCGCCAGGCGCACGGTGAGCGCGGAGTTCGAGCGGCCTGCGCGCGGCCTGCCCTTCACGGCGCTCCCGGATCCTGACACCTACGCCCCGCAGGTGGGATTCTCCGGCGGCTTTCCGGCGGCCCGCGACCCGGATTTCGGCCGGGTGTGGCTCACCAACTGCTACGGCATGGTGGGGGCGGCGCGCGGCAACAACGTCGACAGCGGCGGCGGCACCGCCCTTTACGCGGTGATCGGCGGACCGCAGCGGCAGTGGGATCGCAATACGACGATGGTCGGGCGAGTGGTGGCGGGCATGCCGCTGCTCTCAACGCTGCCGCGAGGAAACGGTCCGCTGGGTGTGTACACGGACCGCCGCCAATGGGTGCGCATCGAGTCGGTGCGGGTTGCGGCGGACCTGCCGCCTGCGCAACGAATGCATCTGGAGGTGCTGCGCACCGATACGCCGACCTTCGCCCAATACGTCGAGTCCCTGCGCAACCGCCGCGGCCCCTGGTTCAAGGTGCCCGCCGGCCGCATCAGCGTCTGCGCGATTCCGATTCCGGTAAGGTCGAAAGCAAGTCAGTAAGCGGCCCAGGGCCGCTCCCTGGGCCGCGTTGTGAATTCCTGTCACATGGCTGGCCGCGCAAATCGCCGGGAGCGATTTACTCGGCGCATCCTGCGCCTCGGCCCTACGGGCCCGCCTGCATCAGGCGTTCAAAATCGCTCCCGGCGATTTTGTGCGCCAATCAGCGCGGCCTTGCCGCGCGCATAGCAGGAAAGCGCCGCATCTGCATCATCTGACGCTGACGGTTCTTCTGCCACGCGCGCTGCATCATCCGCTGCCGCTGCTCCGGCGTCGCCCGCTGCCACTGTTGCCGCAGCATGCGGCGCCGCCAGGGTGGCAGATGCTGGAACTGACGGTAACTTTGGCGGATCGCCTGCTGCTGTTGCGGCGGCAGCGATTTGAACCGTTGCCACCGCTCGCGCAGCGTTTGCCGCTGCTGCGGCGTCAGCCGCTGCCATTGCTGAAAGCGCTGCCGCGCCATGGAGCGCTGCTGGGTGCTCATGTTGAGCCACCGCTGGCTGCCGCGCGCCAGGGCCTGCTGGCGTTGCGCGGGCAGCGATCCCCAGCGATTCGCCATCGATCCGAGGAGCTGCTGCTGCCGCGGTGACAGGCTCGACCAGGGAACGGGGGCGGCCGCGACCTGGCCCGGGCCCGGGGCGCCTGGAGCGGGGGGCTGTCCCCCGACGCCCTGCGCCGGCGCGCAGGCCGGCGCCGCTGCCAGCAGCAGCGCGAGCATCAGCGCCTTGCGCTTGTTGATCATCGTCTCGAACACCTCAACCACCCGGCTTGTCAGGGCCGCCCGGCGAGTCCGCCGGCTTCGGCTGCGCGGGCGCCTGCTGCGCCTGCGACGCTTTGGCTACCTTGCCGATGTTGATCTGCGACAGATACGCCAGCCAGCTGCCATCGTCGGGCTGCGTCGAATCGGTCGCGGGATCGACGCTGCCCAGGAATTCCAACAGTCCCTCATCGGGAGGATCCGCGGCCGGCTGTGGCGGATCGGCGGCATGTCCGATGCCCGACGCGGCGGCGAGCGCCGCCGTCACGACCGCGATCCCGATGCGGTGCGCGAAGCGCATGTCAGCCGCTGTTCTGGTTCGTGCCGGCCCCCGTGCTCGGGCCGCCGTGGGATTTGCCCTGACCCGCGGGGTCGGTCCCGGGGGGCGGGGCCTGATCGTCCTGCGCCATCGCCCACTCGTAGAACTGACCATCGCCGCTTTGCATCAGGTCCATCCCTTCGCGATCGGCGACCAGATCCAGGTCCTCCATGGTGGCGGGAGTCGCCACGGCCGCAGGGTACCGCTGCGGCGGATGCGGCCAGAGCATGAAGCCAACCAACACCGCGGCGGCCATCGCCCCCGCGGCCGGCATCCACAGACGCAGCCGGATCCACGTCAAAGCGCGCAGCGGCAGCTGCCAATGACTGCTGCGTGCCGCCTCCGCGAGCGCCGCGTGCCGCGCCTGGGTCAGGCGCGAGCGCGCGTGGCCGCCGACCCGCTGCACGCTCTCTTCCAGCAGAGCCTGCAGCCGGCGCTCGAAATCGGTGGTGCCGTTGAGGTCCCGGCTCATACGTAGAGTTCCCCGAGCTGCGCGCGCAGCGTCTGCAGCGCGCGAAAATAGTGGGTCTTGACGCTGCCTTCCGAGCAGCCCATCGCCTGCGCAGTCTGCGCCACATCGAGCCCTTCCATCGTGCGCAGCAGAAACGCCTGCTGCTGCCGCCTGGGCAGCGCCCCGAGCGCCGACTCCAGCGCCTCCATGGCCTCGGCGATCTCCAGCCGTCGCATCGGCAGCGGCTCCTCGCTCGCGGCCTCCGCGATCGGGTCCGGCTCATCCTCGTCGGATTCCGACCGGAAAGGCAACCAGGACATCACGCGGTTGCGCACCGTCCGCCGGCGCTGCATGTCGCGGATCCGGTTCTCCAGGATCCGATAGAAGAGCGGCTTCCATTCCTCCGCGGGCCGGTCGGAATACGCCCGCGCGAGTTGCAGCATGGCATCCTGCACCGCATCCAGCGCGTCGTCCTCGTGGCGCAGGGCGGCCTGCGCGATCTTGAATGCGCGCACTTCGACGCCCGCCAGGAACTGGCTGAGCGCCCTGCTTCGGGCAGTGCTGGAAGAGTCCGACAGGTCCACGTCGCCGTGAGAGGCAGCCGGCATGCTATAAGGCGGCGCGAGCGTAGCAAACTCTGGCATGACTGGTACAACGCGGCTGTGACGGGTACGGTTGACGGCAATCGATGCGCTCGTAAGTATTTGATTTATCTGAGGTCATGAATTCGGTCCCCGTCGTCCGCGTCGCTCTGCCCACGCCGCTCCGGCGCCTGTTCGACTACCGCGTCGGCCCTGCCGGCGATTGCGTGATCGCCGCCGGCACGCGGGTACGGGTGCCGTTCGGTCAGCGGCGCCTCATCGGCGTCGCCATGGAGACGGCCGCAGGATCGGACCTGCCGGATGAGCGCCTGAAGGCCGTCCTCGAGACTCTCGATCCCCAGCCGATCTTCGACCCCGCCACCCTGGGCCTGCTCGGCTGGGCCGCGGAGTACTACCACCACCCAGTCGGCGAGGTGCTCGCCGCCGCATTGCCGAAGGCCCTGCGCCTCGGCGCCGCCATCGACTCCGCCGAGGAGCGCTGGATCGTGACGGCGGCAGGGCTGGCAGCCTTCGCGAGGGACGAGCCCCGGCGCGCTCCCCGCCAGCGGCAGGTCCTGGCGGGATTGGCGGGCACCGGAGGCCTCACGGCCGGCGAGCTCGATCGGAGGCTGGGATCGTGGCGGGAGGCGGCGCGCGCGCTCACGGCCCGCGGGTGGCTGGAGACGATCACGATGGCACCGCCGGCCCCGGCGCCCTTCCCGGCGCCGCTCGCCGTGAGCGCGGGGCCGGAGCCCAATGAGGAGCAGCGCCTCGCCATCGGCAGAGTCTGCGAATCGCTGGGCACTTTCGCCGGCTTCGTGCTGCACGGCGTGACGGGCAGCGGCAAGACGGAGGTCTACCTGCGCGTCGTCGAGCGCGCCCTGCGGCAGGGCCGCAACGCGCTCGTGCTGGTGCCGGAGATCGGACTCACTCCGCAGCTGGTGGATCGCTTTCACCGCCGGTTCTCGGCGCCGATGGCGGTGCTGCACTCCGCCCTCACCGACCACGAGCGGCTGCTCGCCTGGCGGGAAGCCTTCAGCGGCCGGGCGCGGATCGTACTCGGCACGCGCTCCGCGGTATTCGCTCCGGTGCCCGGCCTGGGCGTGATCATCGTCGACGAAGAGCACGATACGTCCTTCAAGCAGCACGAAGGCGGCTTCCGCTACTCCGCCCGCGACCTGGCGGTCGTGCGCGCGCAGCGCGCCGCCGTGCCCGTTGTGTTGGGTTCCGCGACTCCCGCGCTCGAGACGCTGCACAACGTCGCCACCCGCCGCTATGCGCGCCTGATGTTGACTCGCAGGGCCGCCGAGGCGGCGCCGCCGCGGCTGTCGCTGATCGACCTGCGCTCGAGCGCCGTGCAGGCCGGCATCTCCGCGCCTGCGGTGCAGGCGATCGCGCGCCATCTCGAGGCCGGCGGCCAGGTGCTCGTGTTCCTCAACCGGCGCGGCTACGCGCCCACTCTGCTCTGCACCGCGTGCGGCTGGCTGGCGCCCTGCAAGGACTGCGATGCCCGGCTCACGGTGCACCTCGCGGCCGCGCGGCTGCGGTGCCATCATTGTGGCGCCGACACGGCACTGCCGCAGCGCTGCCCGCAGTGCGGGTTCGCGGTCAAGCCGGTCGGTCAGGGTACGGAGCGGATCGAGGAGACGCTCGCGACGCTCTTCCCCGGGGTGCCGTGCATCCGGCTCGATCGCGACGTGGTGCGCCGCCGCGGTGACATGGAGGAGGCGATGCGCCGCATGGCTTCGGGCGAAGCGCGCATCCTCGTCGGCACGCAGATGGTGACGAAGGGGCACGACTTTCCCAACGTAACACTGGTCGTCGTGCTGAATGCGGACCAGGGCTTCTTCAGCAGCGATTTCCGCGCCCCCGAGCGGCTGGCGCAGACCATCGTGCAGGTCGCCGGCCGCGCGGGCCGCGGCGAGAAGGCCGGTGAAGTGCTCATCCAGACGGAATTCCCCGATCATCCGTTGCTCCTCAGCCTGCTGGCGGAGGGTTATGACGGCTTCGCGCGCGCGGCGCTGGCGGAGCGCAGCCAGGCCGCCTGGCCGCCCTTCAGCCGGCTCGCCGCGGTGCGCGATTCCGCGAAGACGGCCGAGGCGGCGCTGGCGTTCCTGACGGACGCGCGCAAGGTGGCCGAAGAGCTGCGCGGTGAGCGGCGCGGCAGCGGCTCCGGCCCGCGCGCGGCCGCGCACGGAATCCGCCTCCTCGGCCCCGCGCCCGCGGCGATGGCGAAACGCGCCGGGCGATATCACGCCCAGTTGCTGGCGGAGAGCGCGGAGCGGGCGGCGCTCCATCGCTTCCTCGATGCGTGGCTGCCGGCGCTGGAATCGCTCCCCAGCGCTCGCCGCGTACGCTGGGCGCTGGACGTCGATCCCATCGAGATCTTTTAGGTAAGATTCGCAATTCGTTGCAGCCGCGGATCGCCCCTCTCTTGAAGCAGGAAATCGAGCAACTCCTTGCGAGCGCAGTGAATTCGCTGGTCGGCAGCGTGCTGCCGGAGCCGCCGGCGCCCGCGGCGCTGACGGTCGAGCGCACGCGCGATCCGCAGCACGGTGATTTCGCGACCAACGCGGCGCTGCGCCTCGCCAAGCCGGCCGGCTGCAAGCCGCGGGAGCTGGCGCAGAAGATCGTCGCCGCGTGGCCGGCCAGCCCGCTGGTGGCGCGCACGGAGATCGCCGGCGCCGGCTTCATCAACATCTTTCTGACGCCCGCCGCCTACGGCCGCGAGCTCGCCGCGATCCACGAGTGCGGCGAGCGCTATGGACGCACCACGGGCGAGAGCAGTCCCGGCCGGGGCGAGCGGGTGCTGGTCGAGTTCGTCTCCGCCAACCCAACGGGGCCGCTGCACGTCGGCCACGGACGCCAGGCCGCATACGGCGCCACGCTGACGAACATCCTGGCTGCCGTCGGCTTCGAGGTGTCCAGCGAGTACTACATCAACGATGCGGGACGGCAGGTCGACATCCTCGCCGTGAGCGCGTGGATACGGTACCTGGAGGCCTGCGGCGAGACACTGCCATTCCCGGAGAACGGCTATCGCGGCGACTACGTACGGGCGTTGGCAAGGAAGCTTCTGACTGCGGAGGGCGAGGCGCTGAGGCATCCCGCGGCAACCGTGCTGTCGGGCCTGCCGCCGGACGCTCCGGCGGGAGACAAGGAGGTCTACATCGACGCCCTCATCGCGCGCGCGCGCGACCTCATCGGAGCGGAAGCGTTCGGCCGGGTGCTCGAGGGCTCGCTCACTGAGATGCTGGCCGACATCCGCGAGGACCTCGGCGAGTTCGGCGTGACATTCGACCGCTGGTACTCCGAGCGTGCGCTGGAGCAGAGCGGCGCCATAGAGCGCGCGCTCGCGCGGCTCGAGCACGAATCGCGCCTCTACACGAAGGACGGCGCCACCTGGTTCCGCGCCACTGAGTTCGGCGACGAGAAGGATCGCGTCGTGGTGCGCGAGAACGGGCAGAAGACCTACTTCGCCTCCGACATCGCCTACCACCTGGAGAAGCGCGAGCGCGGATTTCAACGTCTCATCGACGTGCTCGGCGCCGACCACCACGGCTACGTGGCGCGCGTGCGGGCGGGCTTGACCGCCATGGGGGAGCCCGGCGACAGCCTGGAGGTCAATCTGATCCAGTTCGTCAGCCTGTTCCGCGGCGGCGAGAAAGTGCCCATGGGCAAGCGCGAGGCGCAGTTCGTGACCCTGCGCCAGCTGCGCGAGGAGGTCGGCAACGATGCCTGCCGGCTCTTCTACCTGATGCGCAGCCACGAGCAGCCGCTCGATTTCGATCTCGAGCTCGCCAAGTCGCGCAGCAACGAGAATCCAGTGTACTACATCCAGTACGCGCACGCCCGCGTCGCCAGTGTCATGAAGCAGCTCGACGCGCGCGGCCTGTCCTTCGACGCCGCCGAAGGTCTCGCCGGCGCGGCGCTGCTGACCGGCGCGCACGAGCAGGCGGTTCTCGGCTCGCTGGTGCGCTACCCGGAGGTGCTGGAGCAGGCGGCTGTGAATCGCGCGCCGCATGCCATCGTCCACTATCTGCGCGACCTGGCCAACACCTTCCACACCTACTACAACGCGGAGCAGTTCATCGTTGCCGATTCCAGCACCCGCAATGCCCGTCTGGCGCTGGTGCTCGGCGTGCAGCAGGTGATCCGCAACGGCCTCGGCCTGCTCGGCGTATCCGCGCCGGAGAGCATGTAGGTTTCCATGCCCCGGCTGACCACGCGCGACTACAAGCGGACATCCCGCGGCTCCGGCGCCGCGAAACTGAAGGAGTTCGGCCTCGGCGTCGTGGTCGGCGCGGTGCTGGCCAGCGCCGCGTTCCTGATCGCGGGGGCGCATGCGCACCACCATGCCGCCGCGCATTCGGGCGCCCGGGCGGGCGCCGATTCGCAGGGCGCCGCGCCGCACGCTCCGGCGCCCGACGACACCTCGTCCGACGACCCCGACTCCACCGCCCCTTCCAACTCCCCGCCGGCGGCCGCGCAGGCCCAGCAGTACGATTTCTACCGCATGCTGCCGAGAATCAAGGTTCCCGTCTCACACGACGATGAGCAGCCGGCGCATGCCGTGCCGCCGCCGGCCGCCGCGGATCCACCGCAGCGCACGGCCGATTCCGGCCGGTCCTACGTCCTGCAGATAGGCTCCTACCGCAGCACCGCCGAGGCCGACCAGGTGCGCGGCCGCCTCGCCCGCGATGGGATATCCGCGCAGGTACAGCGCATCGTGCAGGGATCGAGCACCTGGAACCGCGTACGGATCGGCCCGTTGAGCGACGCCGAGCTGACGCGGGTCCGCGAGCAGCTCCGCACCGCCAACATCCACGCCCTGGTCATCCGCGCGGACCGCTGAGCCGCTCGAAGCGTCGCTCAGTCGTCGTCGTTCGGGATGTGCGCGGCCACTTCAGCCGCGATGGCGGCCGGATCGGTGCCCGTGACCGGATACGACTTCGACCACGACAGCGAGCCGTCATCCGTGGTCACGATCCTGACGCTGAGCTGCTGACCCGGCCCGCTGCCGGCCACGGCGCCATAGACCACATAGCTCGAATCGTGTGCGCTGCCCAGTGCCGCTGCGGCCGTCGCGTTGAGTGTTGAGAGCGGCTGGTCCGCCAGCGCCACGCGCCCATGTCGGGCAATGGCGAGCCGCCCATAGACCTGAGTGAACACCGAGCTGGCGAATTTCTGCGCGGCGCCGTCGCCCGCGGGCGCGGCGAACGGAATGGCGAGCAGCGGGGCCGAGGCCGAGGGTTCGTCCCGGGCCGCGGCGGGGATTTGCTTCGCGATCTGCGTGATCAGATTCTCCGTGTCGGCCGCCGTCCAGTTGCCGGGATGGCTCTGCGCCAGATCCTTCAGCTTCTGCTCCTGCGTCGCCGAAATCCGGGGAGTGGCGGCAACCCTGTCGGGAACGTCCGGGCGATCGTACGACTGGCTGCAGCCGCGCGAGAGCAGCAGGATCCCGATCCACGCGTAGGCGATGATGCGCAGCCACCGGGGAAGGCGTTGGAACGCGGCCCAGGCGGACAGGAGCGCCCAGCCCGCGATCTGAAACCAGAAGCGGACCTTCTGTCCCGGCTCCTCGCGGGGAAACGGCGGGAATTCACTGGCGGCCGCGCCGCCGGCGTTCCCGCTCCCGTTCCCTTTCCCCGGCCCGGGTCCCGGCGGCCCGGCTGGGAGCGGGGCTGACGGCCCGGCGCCGGGGCTGCGCGTCGGGCGCGGCCGCTCGCCGCTCTGAGACGTCGCCGGCTCGCCGGATACCAGCCGGCGGCAAAGCGCCTCGAGCGCCGGGTTCGACTGCCCGTCCGGAACCCGCAGCCACTGCACGGCGCGAAACTTGTCGGGCACGCGCGCGCCGCCTTCCGCAGTGTTGTCGATGACGACCGGCAGCAGAAACACGTGATCATCGGCCATGTCGAGCGTCCGCTCCACGGCCAGCCGCCACTCCCGCCGGAAATAGCCTTCATGGCGTGCCTCGGTATGGGCCGAGATGACGGGCATGAAGTAGTCGCATTCGCGGATCTGACGGCGGATCTTCTGGTCCCAGGCATCGCCGCCGACCAGGTCGCTCTCGTCGTACCAGACCTCCATGCCGAAGGCCGGCAGCGCGTCCCGCAGGCGCTGCGCCGCGCGCCGATCCTCCGAGGCGTAACTCAGGAAGACCGTCGGGCGCGGAGTCGCCGGAGTTTCAGGGTTGTCGGTCGCCATCACTTTGGCCTGTCACTCTGGCCTGTCACTTTGGCCTGTCACGTTGGCCTGTCACTTTGGCCTGTACGGACGTAGCGCCGCTCGCCGCTGGCGCGGTCGTAGTGAACCTCCAGGGTCTCGCCTGTCGTTGGGTCCTGGAAGCGCTCCCCGGTGCGCTCCCAACGCGCGGCCGCGGGCGGCGCGTTGTGATAGCGCCAGCGCTCGAAGGCCGTGCCGAGAATGACCGCCGCGCCGAGGCAGATCAGGTAAATGCCTGCTCCCCGGTCGTGTCCCCCGGCGAGCAGCCAGCCTGCCGCGACGGCGATGCCGCCCAGCGCGAAGACGAGCGTCCGCAGCATCACCCGTTCGCCTTCTCCAGTACCACGGCCGTCCCATACGCGACGATCTCGCTCATGGTCTGGCCGATCTCCGCCGAGTCGAACCGCATCATCACGATGGCGTTGGCCTGCATCAGCGTCGCGTTCTTGACCATGCGGTCGACCGCATGCCGCCGCGCCTCTTCGAGCAGTTGCGTGTACTCGGTGATCTCGCCGCCGGCGAGCGAGCGCAGTCCCGCCATGATGTTGCCCCCGAGTCCGCGGCTGCGCACCACGACACCGAACACCTGACCCTTGACGTCTCTGACGCGATAACCCGGGACGTTCTCCGTCGTGACGACCAGCATGGCTTATCCCCGTACTTTACTTTATGTGATGTGGCCCGACCCGGCCGGCGCAAAGTATACCCTCGCGCGGACCGCGGCTGCTTCACCTGAGCCGTGGGGGCGGCCCCTTTCCCCCGATAGGGGGGCCGGGCGAGGCAATAGGCCGCAAATCTGCGCAAACGGGTGCCAAACGCCCTCTGGTCCGGCGGCAAAGCGGGGGACTACGCTGGCCGCCGTTACCCGAGGAGTGTCGCCGATGGCTCGCAAGAAAGACCGCCCGCCGGCAGCGATGTCGCGGCAGGCACGCTACGAGTTCGCCGTGGCCTATCTCAACGCCATGCTGGAGGACGCCGGCCCGGAGGAGTTGGCGGCCGCGCTCGGCCGCATCGCGTACGCCTCCGGCGGCCCGAAGTTGGCGGAGAAGGTGGAGCTCAGCGCCGACTCGCTCTATCGCACGTTATGTCGCCGCGGGAATCCCGAGCTGCGGAGCGCGACAGCCTTGCTGAAGGCCATGGGCATGCGGCTGGTGCTGCAGCCGGCGACACGGCACGGATCTTGCGGCTCCTCTGGCGCAAGAGAGATTGAGAGAGACAATCATGGGTGAGGTCATACATGTGGCCTTCGGCACGGAGCGCGAATGGGAGCAGACCCGGGCGAAGACGGTCGATGGCCTGGTCGCCATAGGGTCGCTCTTCGGCGACGACGAGTCGCTCATGCGCGCGAAGGCGGATTGCGTCTACACGATCCTGCGGCAGATCGTGGAGGAAGTCCCGACCGTGCAGATCACCACGAAATTGCCGGAGAACCTGTCGGGCGAGCAACTCGACCTGCTGACCGGCGCGATCAAGGAGGCGGCGCTGAAAGGCATCGAGATCGCCATGACTCATTCCGTGCAGGTGCTGATGGCGTCCATTTACGACCTCTGCACCTCCAAACTCCATGCCAGGCCTTCTTAATTGGCGAAAAGTCGCCTGCGGCGCTTTGAGCGGCCAGTCCAATAGCCGCGTTTGATCTCGCGACCCGAGGGCGGCCTCGGGTCGCTTACTTACTTGCTTTCGGACGGCGTTAGAACCAACGTATAACGAACCTCGACTTCGTCGTCCAGGAATCCGGTCGACCTCCATTGTCCCTGGCCGACGCCGAAATCGAGGCGGCGCAGGGTCGTTTGACCGGAGAGATAACCAACGGAGTGGCCCTGCACGGTCGTGGCACGCCACGTGAAGGGGACGGTGATCTGATGCGTCACGCCGCGCAGAGTCAGGGAGCCTGTCGCCGCGTAGCCGGTCGCCGTCCTGTCGATGTGGCTAGCGATGAATTTTGATTGCGGATACTGCGCGACGTCGAAGAAGTCCTTTCCTCCGAGCGTATCGTTGCGCTGCGGGTCACCCGTGTCGTACGAGCGCATGTCTATGACGACATCGAGCCGGCCGGCGGCCGGGTCGAAGCTGACCGCGAATGACTTGAAGCGTCCCTGGTTATCGGCTCCAGCCTGCCTGAAGGTGTAAGTCAACGCGCTCTGCGCCGCGACCGATGTGTAGGCCGGCGCGGCCGCGCGCGCCGCTCCAGGGACGAGCATGACCCCGACGGCGACCGCGAGAGTGGTCCGCCGCCGGAAGGGCAGCATCCTCCGCAGGGTGTCATCTTTCAGCACGAAGTGATGCTTGAGCGCGCCGGCGACATGCAATGCCACCGTGAGCGCCAGCGCGATGGCCAGTACCGCGTGCGTGCTCACCATTGCGTCGTACAAGGTCCCGCTCTTCGGCACCAGATCGGGCAGGCGCAGGAGATTGAACCAGCTGACGGGGAAGCCGCGGGCCGACGACATGATCCAGCCGCTGACCGGTATGGCGAAAAGGAGGACATAGAGCGCCGTGTGCGTGAAACGCGCCAGGAAGCGCTCGTGGGCCTTGAGGTTGGACGGCAGCGCCGGGGTGGGATTGAGCCAGCGCCACAGCAGCCGCACGGCCGCGAGGCCGAGAATGGTGATGCCGACCGACTTGTGGCGCGCCAGTACCGCCAGCTTCTCCGCGCCGAGCGGCAACAGCCGGCCGCTGAGGCCCAAGGCGGCCTGCACGGCGATCAACGCCACGATGAGCCAGTGAAGGAGCTGGGAGATGGGGCCCCAGTGGTCAGGCGAATTCCGCAGGATCATCGGCAAGGCTCGAGGTTGCACGGAGAGTTGGACAGTTACCGGAACGCGTCCGTGCTCGCCGGCCGGCCGTAGGGTTCAATCCGGGGCGGCATCCTGGAGCAGCAGCAGGGCAGTGCCCTCCGGCGCCCGCAGCAGGGCATTGCCGCGCCGGTCGAGTCCCCTCGGCGGGGGCTCGACGGGGCCGAGCGCCAGCTCCCGCAGGGCCGCGATCCGCTCTGCCATGGCCGGATCGCCAAAGGCGAGCAGCGGCTCCGCGCTGAGCTGTGGGCGGTGCAGTGCCAGATCGAGACCCTCTCCGGTCAGGGGCAGGTGAGGATAGGGATGAGCGCCGGTCTCGCCGGCAGCGAATCCCATGGCCTCCCAGAAGCTGCGCGCGGGCTCGAACTCGGCCGCCGGCATGCTCAGGCTGCGGAACACGCCGCAACGCGACGGCTCCAGCCCGGAGCGGTCCGAAGGCGAGTAGGTCCGCGCCTCCAGCAGCCGCACCGGCTGGCCGGCCGGATCATGAAAGCCGACTTCGTTGAAGACTTCGCCGCCGATGTTGACCGTGGAGGGCTCGAGCCCCAGGCGCTCGAGCGCGGCCAGATGGTCTGCAATTCCCGGCCGCACGAAGGTCAGCACCGGTGATTCCAGCCGCGTTTGATGCAAGCCGATGTACACCCGGCCGTCGGTCAGCACGCCGTACGGATGCGGCCAGATGTCGCCGGTCTGCGCCTGCGTGAAACCCAGCGCCTCGTAGAATTCGACCGACGCCCGAATATCGGTCGTGGCAATCCCGATTTCCAGGAAGCGCCCGATCATTGTGCCGTTCGAAAGCAACTGGCTAAGCGGCCTACGGCCGTACCGTGGGCCGCGGGATCGAATGAGTCATTGGGCCGGCCGCTAAAAGCGCCGCCAGGCGACTTTTAGCCAATCAACTACCAGGCTTAGCGCCAATCGAGTAGTCGCCGTAGGCGACCTCGGGCCAGTCCAGCGAGGCCCATCCCTGGCAGTGCCGGGCGATGTGACTCGCGAGGAAGCGCGCGTGCTCGGCGCGGTCATTGAGCGCCGGCACGTAATCGAAGCGCTGCCCGCCGGCCCGCAGGAACCTGTCGCGGTTCTCGATGCCGATCTCCTCCAGCGTCTCCAGGCAGTCGACCGCAAAACCCGGACAGACCACCGTCACCGCACGCACGCCGCGCCCCGGGAGCTGCGCCAGCACCTCGCTGGTGTAGGGCTTCAGCCACGCCGCCGGGCCGAAGCGCGACTGGAAGCTGACACTCCACTCGCCGTCGCGGAGCATCAGCTCCTCGGCGAGCAGGCGCGCGGTCTTCTGACATTTGCAGAAGTACGGATCGCCGTTGTGGAAGTAGCGCTCCGGGATGCCGTGAAAGGAAATCAACAGATGGCGCGTCGGGCCGTGCTCCTGCCAGTGCGCCGCGATGCTGGCGCGCAGGGCGTCGATGTAGCCCGGCTGGTCGTGATACTCCGCGACGAAGCGCAGCTCCGGCAGCCAACGCCAGCGCCTGAGCTCCGCGGTCACCTGGTCGTAGACCGCGCCGGTGGTCGCGCCGCAGTACTGCGGGAAGAGCGGCACCACCAGGATGCGCTGCGCGCCCGATTCGCGCAGCCGGGTGAGCGCCTGCGGCACGCCCGGATCGCCGTAGAGCATGCCGAGCTCCACGGAGAACGGCGCCAGCATGCGCTGCGCCAGGGTCCCGGTCAGCTGGGTCCGCAGCCGCTCGGACAGGTCGCGCAGCGGTGAGCCGGACTGCGACCACATCGCACGGTATTTGCGTGCCACCCGCCGCGGCCGCAGCGGCAGGATGAGGCCGTGGAGAATCGGCAGCCAGAGCGCGCGCGGCATCTCGACGACCCGCGGGTCGCTCAGCATGCGCGCGAGAAACCGGCGCACGGCCCACGGCTCCGGCGCTTCCGGGGTGCCGGAGTTGACCAGCAGGATGCCGATCCGCTCGGCGGAATCGCGGTGGAAGTCGGGGGAGCTGATGTAGCGCATGGGGATCCCGGAGCCTTATACCCATAAACCCCAGGCACAGGGAAGTGCCCCGCCGCCGCAGGTGGCGGCGCCTGGAGCAAAAACCACGCTTTTTGCTCCAGGCGCGCTGGGCCGGGCAGGAGCCCGGATCCAGCGCTTCATACTATTCCGGTGCACAGGTACTTCAGCTCGGTATAGTCCAGGATGCCGTATTTCGAGCCCTCGCGGCCCATGCCGGACTCCTTGATGCCGCCGAAAGGCGCCACTTCGGTGGAGATGATGCCCGTGTTGAGGCCGACGATGCCGTACTCCAGCGCCTCGGCCACCCGCCAGGAGCGCGCCAGGTCGCGCGTGTAGAAATAGGCCGCCAGGCCGAATTCCGTGGCATTCGCCATACGGATCGCCTCCGACTCGGTCTGGAAGCGAAAGAGCGGCGCGACGGGCCCGAAGGTCTCTTCCCGCGCGACCAGCATCTCCGCCGTGACGTCGGTGATCACCGTCGGCTGGAAGAACGTGCCACCCAGTGCGTGACGCTTGCCGCCGAGCACGACGCGCGCACCCTTCTGCGTCGCATCGGCGATGTGCTGCTCGACCTTCGCGAGCGCCTTGCGATCGATCAGCGGCCCCTGATCGGTCGGCCCGTCGAGTCCGTTGCCGATGCGCAGCTTCCCGACGGCTTCCACCAACTTGCGCGTGAATGCTTCGTACACGCCGCTCTGCACGAGCAGCCGATTGGCACACACGCACGTCTGGCCGGTATTGCGGTACTTGCTCGCGAGCGCGCCCGCCACCGCCGCATCGAGGTCGGCATCATCGAACACAATGAAGGGCGCATTGCCACCGAGCTCCAGGGAGAGCTTCTTCAGCGTCCCCGCGCACTGTGCCATCAGGCGCTTGCCGACCGCCGTGGAGCCGGTGAAGGTGAGCTTGCGCACCGCGGGGTTGGAAGTCATCTCGCCGCCGATCGCCGCGGCATCGTCACCCGTCACGATGTTGAGCACGCCGGCGGGAATGCCGGCGCGCGCCGCGAGCTCCGCCATCGCGAGCGCGGAAAAAGGGGTCTGCAGCGCCGGCTTGCAGACGAAGGTGCAGCCGGCCGCGAGCGCGGGCCCCGCCTTGCGGGTGATCATGGCCGCCGGAAAGTTCCAGGGCGTGATGGCCGCCACGACCCCGACCGGCTGGCGCAGCACCAGGATGCGCTTGTCGGCCTGATGACCGGGGATCACATCGCCGTAGAGCCGTTTGCCTTCCTCCGCGAACCACTCGATGAAGGCGGCCGCGTAGGCGATCTCGCCCCTGGACTCGGCGAGCGGCTTGCCCTGCTCTGCGGTCATGAGCACGCCGAGGTCGTCCTGATTCGCCATCATGAGGTCGTACCAGCGCCGCAGGAGCGTCGCGCGCTCCTTGGCGCTCTTCGCCGCCCAGGCGGGAAACGCCTCGGCCGCCGCCTCGATGGCGCGCCGGGTCTCGGCTCCCGCCATGTCGGGAACCGTGCCGAGCGGCTCGCCCGTCGCGGGATTGAGGACCTCGCGGGTGGCGCGGCCGTCGGCATCCGCCCAGACGCCGTCGATATAGGCCTGCTGGCGCAGCAGCGCGGGATCCTTCAGTTTCAACATCACTCGCCCTCCGGGGGCTCATCCGCTGACGCCGGCTTCTCGCCGGCGAGGCGGCGCGCCAGAAAGTCGAGCGTGCGCCGGCGCGCGAGGGCGGCAGCGGCCGCGTCGTAGCTCGGCCGCTGGTCGCAGTTGAAGCCGTGGCCCGCGCCGTCGTAAACGTAGAAGATGCCCTGCGGATGCGCGGCCTTCAGCCGCTCGACCTGGTCCGGCGGGATGCTCCGGTCCGCGGAGCCGAAGTGATACATCACCGGGCATTTGGGTGTCTGGCTGATGTCCCGGGGCTTGCCGTAATAGACGACGGCGCAGGCAATGGGGAGCTCGCATGCCGCGCGGTAGGAGAGCCCGCCGCCCCAGCAGTAGCCCACGGTGCCGACGCGGCCGGAATGCCTGACGACGGCCACGGCAGCAGCCACATCCTTCAGCGTCTCGTCGGGCTTCAGCTGCTGCGCATAGCCGAGCCCTTCGTCGCGGCCGTCATCGTCATAGGCGAGCTCTATGCCGCGGCGGATGCGGTCGAAGAGCGCCGGCGCGATCGCCGTGTAGCCCTCTGACGCGAAGCTGTCGGTCACCGAGCGGATGTGACCGTTGACTCCGAAGATTTCCTGCAGCACCACGACCGCGCCGCGGGGTCGGGCGGGCGGGGCGGCGAGATAAGCCTGGAACTCATGGCCGTCACGGGCCATGAGGGTCGTGAAATCACCCATCGTGGGGGACCCTTCGAAGTGATGCCGATCGGGTCGAGCAGAATACCGCCCGCGGGCGGCACGCTGCCACTGTCCGTTTTGCGCAGCGAATACTTGGCCTCGGCCGGCCGGGCGATGGTAGCGTAGGCGGATCGGGGCGGCCTTCCCCGGCTTCCGGGGCGCATCCACTGGAGGTTCCATGCTCGTCGGCACAACACCGCGGCGCGTCGCAATCCTGGGCGGTTTGCGCATCCCGTTCGCGCGGGCGCACACCGCATATGCCACGGTCGGCAACCAGGAAATGCTCACGGCGGTCTTCCGCGCTCTGGTGGAGCGCTTCGGCCTCGGCGGCGTGCGCCTGGGGGATGTGGTCGCCGGGGCGGTCATCAAGCATTCACGCGACTACAATCTGACGCGCGAGTGTGTGCTGTCGTCCGGCCTGGACGCGCAGACCCCCGGGCTCGACGTGCAGCGCGCGTGCGGCACCAGTCTCGAGGCGGCGATCATCACGGCCAACAAGATTGCGCTCGGCCAGATCGACTGCGGTATTGCGGGCGGCGTCGACACCATCAGCGATCCGCCCGTGGTCTATCCGCGCGCCTACCAACAGCTGCTGCTCGCGAGCGCACGGGGCAAGAGCTTCGCGCAGCGCGTGACGCCGTGGCTGCGGCTGCGGCGGCGTCATTTCAAGCCGGTGCTGCCCGCGGTCGTCGAGCCGCGCACCGGGCTTTCCATGGGCCAGAGCACGGAGCTCATGGCGCACCGCTGGAGCATCGGCCGGGAGGAGCAGGACCGGCTCGCCTGCGAAAGCCACATGAAGGCGGCCGCGGCCTGGCGCGACGGATTCTACGACGATCTGGTCGTGCCCTACCTGGGGCTGAAAACCGACAACAACGTCCGCGCCGACACTTCGCTCGAGAAGCTCTCGCGGCTGCGGGCGAGCTTCGATGCGCGTGACGGCACGCTCACCGCGGGCAACAGCACGCCGCTCACCGATGGGGCGAGCGGTGTACTGTTGGCTTCCGAGGAGTGGGCGGCGCGCCGGAAGCTGCCGGTGCTCGCCTGGCTGCGCTACGGCAAGGCATGGGCCGTCGACTTCGCCAGCGGCAAGGAGGGCCTGCTCATGGCGCCCGCCCATGCCGTGGCGGCAATGCTGCGCGATGCCGGGCTGGCGCTGCAGGATTTCGACTACTACGAGATCCACGAAGCGTTCGCGGCGCAAGTGCTCTGCACGCTGGCCGCCTGGCAGTCAGCGGAATACTGCCGCGACGCGCTGGGCCTCGCGGCGCCGCTCGGCGCCATCGACCGCGCCCGTCTCAACGTCAAGGGCGGCAGCGTCGCGATCGGCCATCCGTTCGCCGCCACCGGCACGCGGATCGTGGCCACCCTGGCGAAGCTCCTCGCGGGCAATCCGGCCGCCCGGCGCGGATTGATCTCGGTCTGCACCGCGGGTGGGATGGGCGTCACAGCCATCCTCGAGCGCTGAGGCAATCCCCGCGGCGGCGAGGCTATACTGGCCGCCACATAACAGGGGGCGTACCGCGGGGTGCGATAGAGATCCGTCGAATGGATGGCCATCCTTTCGAAGAGACTGCGACACTGCGCTCCGACGTGGGGACGCTGCTGGGGGAGATGCCGCTGTTCAGCGGCCTCGATCCGACGCTGGTGCGGGAAATTGCCTCGGCGGTCGAGTGGCTGTCGTTGCCCGGCGGCGCCAGGCTCTTCTCGGCGGGCGATCCGTCGGATGCGCTCTACATGGTGCTCAGCGGCTGCCTCGGCGCCTTCTCCGCCGATCCCACGCGGCGGCGCTTCCTCGCGCGCATCGCCGCGGGCGACATGGTCGGGGAGATGGGACTGATCTCCGGCCGGCCGCGCAGCGCGGATGTGGTGGCGTTGCGCGACACGGAGCTCGCCCGCATCTCGGCGACGGCCTTCAACGAAGTGCTGCGCGGTCAGCCGGAGGCGATGCTGCGGATCGCGCGCCTCACCGTGGATCGCCTGGCACAGTCGCAATCTCCCGCCGCCTCGGCCCGCAGCCGCGGGGCGTGCACCTTCACCGTGCTGCCGCAGAGCGTGGAGGTCGATTTCGGCGGCTTCGCGAGCAGGCTGGTCAAGGCGCTCTCGGAGCTCGGACGCGCCGAGCTCGTGTGGAGCGTCCGCGCCAAGACGCACACCAGCCAGTGGTTCAACAGAATCGAGGCGGCCAACGATTACGTGGTGTACGTGGCCGATCCGACGCCGGACCGCTGGACCAAGCTCTGCGTCCGGCAGGCGGATGCGCTGCTGCTGCTCGCGCGCGCGGAGAGCCCCGCCGGCAACTGGACGGCGCTGCGCTGGCCGCACGATCACAGCATGGCGCCGCAGCGCTCGGAGCTCGTCCTCCTGCACGACAGTACGCTCGAGACCGGCGCCGCGGCGCGGTGGCTCGCGGACCTGCCGGACGTGCCGCATCACCACGTGCAGACGCCAGGCGACTATGCGCGCCTGGCGCGCGTGTTGACGGGACGCGGTGTTGGATTGGTGCTGTCGGGCGGCGGCGCGCGCGGATTCGCCCATATCGGCGTCGTCAAGGCGCTGCGCGAGGCCGGAGTCCCGGTGGACCTCGTGGGCGGCACCAGCATGGGCGCCATCCTCGGCGCCGGTGTCGCGCTGCGGTGGAGCACCGATGAGCTGAAGGAGCGCTTCCGGCGCGCCTTCGTCGACTCCAGGCCGCTGCGCGACTACACCCTGCCGTTCGTGTCGCTGGTCTCCGGCCGCAAGGTGAGCACCAGTCTCTACGAGGCGTTCGGCGATCTCGCCATCGAAGACCTGCCGATCGACTTCTTCTGCGTTTCGTCCAATCTCACCACCGGCCAGACCATGGTGCACCGCCGCGGCACGTTGTGGCGCTGGCTGCGCTCCTCCGTCTCCGTTCCCGGAGTGCTGCCTCCCGTGCTGCACAAGGGCGACGTGCTGGTCGACGGGGCCGCCATGAACAACCTGCCGGTCGATGTCATGCGCGAGCTCGGCCGCGGCCCGGTGATCGGCTGCGACGTCGGCGCCGCCGACCGGGCCTTCACCGCCCGCAGCGACGAGCTCGACGTTCCTCTCCCCTGGCAGCTGCTGCGCTGGCTGAAGACGCGGCGCCAGCGCCCGAGCATCTTCCAGATTCTGTGGCGCGCGGGCATGGTCAACAGCAACGCCAGCACGCTCCTTCACCGGACACAGTCGGACCTGATCTTCCAGCCGCCGCTCGCTGAAGTCGACATGCTCGACTGGGACGCCTTCGAGCGGGCGATCCAGGCAGGTTACGAATACGCGGTGAAGAGGCTGGAGGAGCTTCCCGCGGACTCGCCGCTGTTGCGATACGCCGCGGAGCAGTATGGCTGACGATCGTGCAACGGGCCGTCGCCCGATTACCGCCTGGACCTCAGTCGATTCGCGCCGGCGCGAGCCGCGGCGACAGCAGGTGTACGACCAGGAGTGCCAGCAGGTAGGCGCAGCCGGCGTAAGCGAAGAGCGGCTTGAAGCTGCCCAGGCGGTCGAGCACCCAACCGGCGTACTTCGCGAGCAACATGCCGCCGACCGCGCCCGCGGTGCCGCCGATGCCGACGAGGGAGCCGACTGCGCGGCGCGGGAACACGTCGGAGGGCAGCGTGAAGAGGTTGCACGAAAAGCCCTGATGGGCCGCGGCCGCGAGGCCGACGATGGCCACCGCCCCCCACAGGCTGTCGACATAGCCGGCAGCGAACACCGGCAGGACCAGCACCGCGCACAGCAGCATGGCGTATTTGCGTGCGGCATTGAGGGAGAAGCCGGCATGCAGCAGCCGTGACGACATCCAGCCGCCGGCGATGCTGCCGAGATCCGACAGCACGTAGACGGCGACCAGCGGCGGTCCGAAGGTCTTGAGGTCGAGGTGATGGCGCTTGACCAGGAAGTCGGGCAGCCAGAAGAGCCACATCCACCACACCGGATCGATGAGGAATTTGCCGAGGGCATACGCCCAGGTCTCGCGCACGGCCAGCAGCCTCGACCAGGGAACGGCCACCACCGGGTCGGGCGGATCGCTTTCGATCACCGCAAGCTCGGCTGCGCCGAGCCGTGGATGCCGCCGCGGCGGCCGGTAGACGGCCAGCCACACGACCAGCCATACGATGGTGAAGCTGCCCGTGATGAGGAAGGCAGCCCGCCAGCCGAGCGTCAGGGTGATGGCCGGCACGATCAGGGGCGCGACGATCGCGCCGACGTTGGCGCCCGCATTGAAGATCCCCGTCGCAAGCGCTCGCTCGCGCTTCGGAAACCATTCGGCAACGGCCTTGAGGCCCGCCGGAAAGTTGCCCGATTCCCCGAGACCGATGGCGAACCGCGCGATGACGAAGTCGGTGAGCGAGCTCGCCCAGGCGTGGGCGACGTGCGCCAGCGTCCAGATCGCCACGGCGGCGGCATATCCGGCGCGCGCGCCGATCCGGTCGATCAGCTTGCCGAAGATGACGTAGCCGATCGCATACGCGAGCTGGAAAGCAAACACGATGTTGCTGTAGTCGATCTCGCTCCAGTGAAACTTCTGAGCGAGGAGCGGCTGCAGAATGGCGATGATCTGCCGGTCGACGTAGTTGAGTGCCGTGGCCGCGAAGAGCAGGGCGCAGATGACCCAACGGAACCGGCCGACACGCTCTGCCGCCGCCGCGATGCGTCCAGCCGGCTCCGCGCTCACCGCGCGGTACCTGACTCGGAGCCGGCTGCCGCCGAGACGGCCGCGAGAGAGCCGCGGGCGGCGATGGCCTCATAGGCCGCGCTCAGCGCGCGTATGAACCGCGCGTCCTGCTGCAGAGGGGCCGGGAAGACACCGGGCAACGCGAAGAACAGCGGCAGATCGTGGTCGGGGTCGCCCGCGGCTTGCCGGCCCAGCGCCGCCAGTTGCACGGCGAGAGGGTCGACGATCTCGACACCGTCCCGGGCACGCGCGCGTATGAAGTGCATCCAGGCGGCGATCGGCACCGCCAGGCGACCGACCGTCCTGCCGGCGTGCAAGGCATCGGTGAGGGTGCCGAGTAGCCTGATGGGCAGCTTCTGCGACCCGTCCCACGCGATCTGCGCGAGCAGATGCCGCATCGCCGGGTTCTCGAACCTTCGCAGGATGGACTGACGGTAGGCGGCCAGCGCGCCCGGCTGCGGCACGGCCAGTGTCGGCTCGATGTCCTCGATCATCATCCGCTCGATGAAGGCGCGCAGCGGCGGCTGCGACATGGCTTCGGCGACGGTGTCCAGCCCCGCGAGCAGCCCGACGTAAGCGAGAGTAGAGTGCGCGCCGTTCAACAGGCGCAGCTTCGCGCGCTCGTATGCAGTCACGTCACGGCTCACCGTGATGCCGACGGATGCCCAGTCGGGTTGCGCCGGGCTCTCCACCTCCTCCACCACCCATTGCACGAACCGCTCGCGCTGCACCGGCCATGCGTCCTCCAGGCCGGTCGCCCGCGCGACCCGCTCGCGCAGCGCCGGATCGGTGGCCGGAGTGATGCTGTCGACCATCGTGCGCGGGAATCGCGCCGTCTGCTCGATCCAGGCCGCGAGGCCCGGGTCGCGCCGGGCCGCGAAAGCCAACACCGCGCGCCGCAGCGTCGGCCCGTTATCCGACAGGTTGTCGCACGAGACCACGAGGTAAGGTGCCAGCCCGCGCGCGCGGCGCAGCTCGAGGCCGCGCACCAGCCAGCCGATGAGACTGCGCGGCGCCTCGGGCCGGCTCAGGTCGTTGGCGATGTCCGGGTGGTCGAAATCCAGGCCGCCGGCGCCGTCCAGGCAGTAGCCTTTCTCCGTCACCGTCATGGTGACGACCGAGGTGTCAGGATTGCAGAGGCGGCTGGCGACGGCGGCAGGGCTCTCGGGGGCGACCAGCAGCTCGCGGATGGCGCCGATGACGCGCATCGTCGGCGCTTCGTCGAGCTCCACGAGAGTGTAGAGGCCGTCCTGGGGCGCGAGGGCGTCGCGCAGCGAGGCAGTCTTGAGCGAGACCGCGCACAGGGCGCGCGCCGCGTCCCTTTCCAGCAGCCGATCGAAATAGAACGCCTGGTGGGCGCGATGAAACGCGCCCGGGCCGAAGTGCAATGTCCCGACGCGCGTTTGCCGGCGGCGGTAACCCGGCCGGATCAGCTGCTCCGACCCGCGATCCAGGGTGAGGTCGCCGAGGCGCGGGAGGCCGCTTGCAGGGCCCGCGGAGGCTACCGTCCGGCTTTCCGTCAAAGCGTCACTCCAGTCTTCCAGATGGCGAGCTCGCGCTCGCCGTTGCGCTCGGCGCAGGTCGCCTGGCCGGAGGCCGTGGCGACGATCAGATCGAGCAGCGCGCGGCTGCGCTCGTCCATGGCGGCGCCCGTCAGGAGCGTGCCGGCGTCGAAATCGATCCACCGGGGCTTGGTCTGCGCGAGCGCGCTGTTGCTCGAGATCTTCAGGGTCGGCGCCGGGAAGCCGAGCGGCGTGCCCCGGCCCGTCGTGAAGAGTAGCAGCGTCGCCCCGGCAGCGGCCAGGGCCGTGCCGGAGATGGCATCGTTGCCCGGTGCCTCGAGCAGCGCCAGACCGGGTCGACCGACGCGCTCGCCATAGCGCAGTACCTGCGTCAGCGGCGCCTCGCCCGCCTTCTGCACTGCGCCCAGCGACTTTTCCTCCAGGGTGGTGATGCCGCCGGCCTGATTGCCGGGCGACGGATTTTCCGACACCGGCTGTCCGGCGGCGGTGAAATAGTGTTTGAAGTCGTTGACGAGGGCGCCGACGGCGTCGAACACCCCCCTGTCCACGGCGCGGGCCATCAGCAGTTGCTCCGCGCCGAAGGTCTCGGGGATCTCCGTCAGGATGGGTGTGCCGCCGGCACGGGCAAGCTCCGTGCTGATGCGGCCGACCAGCGGGTTGGCAGTCAGGCCGCTGAAGGCATCGGAGCCGCCGCATTTCAGGCCCAGCACCAGGTCCGAGAGCGGGCACGGCTCGCGCACGTCACGAGCGAGCAGCTCCCCGAGCTCCTCCAACGCGCGCACGCCTTCCTCGACCTCATCGCTGACGGCCTGCGCGTTGAAGCTGCGGACGCGCTCTGGGTCGAACTCCGCCGTGCCGAGCAACGCGGCAAGCTGATTGTTCTCGCAGCCGAGGCCCACCACCAGTACGCCGCCGGCGTTGGGATGAGTGACGAGCGAGGCGAGGAGCCGCCGGGTGTGCGCCAGATCATCGCCGAGCTGCGAGCAGCCGAAGGGGTGAGTCAGCGCGTAGACACCGTCGACCTTGCCGCGGAGCCGCTCCCCGGCGCTGTCGGCGATCCGGCGGGCCGTGCGTGCAACACAGCCGACGGTACACACCACCCAGAGCTCGTTGCGCGTCCCTACGCGTCCATTGCGGCGCCGGTAACCGAGGAACGTGCGCGACTCGACCGGGCCCGATTCCCCCGCCGCTTCGGGCGGCTGGTAGGCGTAGTCGGCGTGCGAGCTGAGCGTGGTGGCGAGATTGTGCGTGTGCACGTGCTCACCCGGAGAGATGTCGCGCGTGGCGCGGCCGATCGGCCAGCCATACTTGCGGACGAGGCTTCCGGCCGCGATCGCGGCTACGGCGAGCTTGTGTCCGCGCGGGACTGGCGTTCGCGCGACGAGCTGCTCCGATGCGCAGCGTACCGTCTCCCCCGGCTGAACATCGCGCAGGACGACGAGCACGTCATCCTGCGGATGTACCCGCAACGCATCGGGCAAGGGCGCCTGAACCATGCTCCTATGGTAACCGGTGGCATAACTTGTGCAAGCCGAGGACGGCGATGGGCTTCCGCAAACGCCTCTGCTAGAGTCGGTAAAAACCACGGGCACTCCCGGGGACCCCTGCGCTTGAAGACCCCCAGCCGCCGCGGCAAGGCAAAACGCGATCATGACGACAAAGGCGAAACGCCCGCCGCGAAACGGGCGCGGACTCGCTCGCGGCTGACCATTACCGACATCGCGCGCCTCGCCGGGGTGTCGAAGAAAACCGTCTCGCGGGTCATCAATCAGGCGCCTTATGTCCAGGCGGACACACGCGCGCGCATCGAAGCCATCATCGCCGAGCACGGCTATCAGCCGGACCCGCAGGCGCGCGGCCTCGCGTTCCGCCGCTCCTTCCTCGTCGGCATGATCCACGACAACCCGAATCCGCAGTACGTGGAGAATATTCAGCTCGGCATCCTGGATGCGCTCGCGGGCCGCGGGTACGAGCTGGTGATCCGGCCCTGCGACCGCCGCAGCCCCGGCTTTCTCGAGGACATGCGCGGCTTCGTGGAGCGCCTGCGCCTGTTCGGTGTCGTGTTGACGCCATCCGTTTCCGAGGACGATCGCATCGCGAAGCTGCTGGAAGGCGCCGACTGCCCGTATGTGCGCATCGCCTGCGCCTCGGTCGACAAGCCGGCCCGCACGGTGTTGACTCATGATGCGCGCGGCGCCGCCGCCGCTGCCCGCCGCCTGGCGGAGCTCGGCCATCACCGCATCGCCTACCTCTCGGGGCCGCCGCTCTTCCGCTCGGCGCACGAGCGGCGCGCCGGCTTCATCGCCGGACTGGCGGAATACGGTCTCGAGCTTGCGCCGGAACTCGCCGTGCTCGGCGCCTATACTTACGAGTCCGGTCTTGCCCGCGGGCGCGAGCTCCTCGCCCGCCAGGACCGGCCGACGGCCATCTTTGCCGGCAACGACGAGATGGCGACCGGCGTGTACAGCGCCGCGCACGAGCTCGGCATCCGCATCCCCGAGGATCTCTCGGTCATCGGCTTCGACGATGCGCCGATCGCGACCCGGATCTGGCCGGCGATGACTTCGGTCCGGCTGCCGGTGCGGGAGATGGGGCGCACGGCCGCGGAGGGGTTGTTTGCCGCGCCCAAGGCTGCCGCCAGGGCGCCCGTCGCGGAATTCACACCGAGCCTCATCGAGCGCGACTCGACCGCGGCGCCGCCCCGCGCCCGGCCGCAACGCGCCTGAGAAGGACCGCGGCCACGGCGCCGGGGCGGACGCAGTTGCATCGTGTGACACCGGTTACCTATAATGACTCCATGGCGCGCCCGCTCGGCCTTCATCCCGACCGCCTCTTTCCGCCGGAGCCTGGCGTGCGCGCCATCGCGCGCTCCCTGTATGCGCACGTGCGCGATCTGCCGATCGTCAGCCCGCACGGCCATACCGATCCCGCCTGGTTCGCCTATGACCAGCCGTTCGGCGATGCCGTGGATCTGTTGCTCGCGCCGGATCACTACCTCTACCGGATGCTGCACAGCCAGGGCGTCGCGCTCGAAGCGCTCGGGGTGCGCTCGCCGCTTGGCGCCCCGGCGCACGAGCCGCGCGAGGCCTGGCGCCTGTTCGCCGGCCGCTATGCGCTCTTTCGCGGCACGCCCTCGGCGCTCTGGCTCGACCAGGTGTTCGCGCAGGTGTTCGGCCTCACGGTGCGCCTGGAAGGGCAGACCGCCGATCTCTATTTCGATGCCATCGGCGCTGCGCTCGCCAGCCCCGCGTTCCGTCCGCGCGCCCTCTTCGAGAGATTCAACATCGAGGTGTTGGCGACCACGGAGAGTCCCACCGATCCGCTGGCGGCGCACCAGGCGATTCGCCGCAGCGGCTGGCCCGGACGGGTGATCAGCACCTACCGCCCGGACCCGGTGGTCGACCCGGAGCACGAGCGCTTTCGCGACTCTCTCGCGGAGCTCGGGCGGATGACGGGCCAGGACGTGCACTCCTGGCGCGGCTATCTCGAGGCGCACCGGCGCCGCCGCGCCGCATTCATCGCGCTCGGCACCACCGCCAGCGACCACGGACATCCGAGCGCCGCCACCGCCGATCTCGGCGAGCGCGAGGCGCAGGAGCTCTTTGGCCGCATCGTTTCCGGGCGCTTCGGCCCCGGGGACGCGGAGCTCTTTCGCGCGCAGATGCTGACCGAGATGGCCGCGATGAGCGTCGATGACGGACTGGTGATGCAGATCCATCCGGGCGCGGTGCGCAATCACGATCGCGCGGTCCACGCCCGCTACGGCCGCGACAAGGGTGCCGACATCCCGCAGCGGACCGACTACGTGCACGCGCTCAAACCGCTGCTGGATCGCTTCGGCGCCGACCCGCGCCTGACACTGATCGTTTTCACCCTGGACGAATCGACCTACAGCCGCGAGCTGGCGCCGCTCGCCGGCCACTATCCGGTGTTGAAGCTGGGTCCCGCCTGGTGGTTTCACGACAGTCCGGAGGGGCTGCGGCGCTTTCGCGAGCAGACTACGGAGACGGCCGGTTTCTACAACACGGTCGGCTTCAACGATGACACGCGCGCATTCCTCTCCATTCCAGCGCGTCACGACGTGGCGCGCCGCATCGACTGCGCCTTTCTGGCGCGCCTGGTGGCGGAGCATCGCCTGCCGGAGGACGAGGCCGCCGAGACCGCGGTCGATCTCGCGTATCGCCTGCCTAAGAAGGCCTACCGCCTCTGACCGAATCGTGAAGCGGCCCTGCTTCACCGGGGGTACTGCATTGGCTCGCATCTGCCTGACTCACCTCGCCGCCTCACACGGGGTATTGGCACGCGCCGCACCATTGAGACCGATCGTGCTCCGCCATCACAAGCTCCGTGATCTGAAAACCCTGAGCCTGACACGCAGGGTTGCCGCGCGCGCCGCCGCCGAGTACGGTACGAGGCTAGCATGATGACACGTCGACGCTTTGCCGCGGGTGCGGCCACGATCGCTTTTCTCCAGGCGGCCGGCAGGGCTTCCGCCGCCGCGGCTCCAGCCGGCGCCGCCAGCCCAGGGGCCACGGAACTTTGCGCCGGCGGCTCGCCGCCATGGGTGGCACGCCTCCGGTCCGACCTCGAGGGCATGGCGCGGGAGCTGAGGGCACGGCTCCACCCCTGGCGCGGGCCGAGGCTCGTGCTCACGCCGGAATCTTTCGGGCACCGCGCGGGAGATGCTCTCTCGACATACGCCATCCAGGCCGCGTTGGATGCTGCGGGGCGCCGTGGCGGCGGCACGGTGCGTCTGTCTCACGGTGATTACGTCAGCGGGACCCTGGATCTGCGCAGCAACACACGCCTGGAGGTCACCAAGGGCGCGCGCCTGCTCGCCAGCCTGAATCTGGCCGATTATCCGGCGCGGATTGCAGCGCGCAAGACCGTCATGGACAGCAACATGGACGTGACACAGTCGCTGATCTTCGCGCAGGGCTGCAACAACATCGGTCTCGCCGGCGGGGGGCTGATCGATGGGCGCGGCTCGAGGCGCAACTTCCCGGGCGCCGAGAGCAACGGCGCCACGCCCGGACGCCCCTTCCTGATCCGCGTGCTCGACTGCCGCGGCGTTCATGTGGACGGCTTGCATCTGAAGGACTCCGCCTGCTGGATGCAGAACTACCTCAACTGCGAGGACCTGCTGATCGAGCGGCTCTACGTCGAGAACCAGGCGAATTTCAACAACGACGGCATCGACATCGACGGCTGCAGGCGCGTCATCGTGCGGGACTGCTTCATCAACTCGGAGGACGACGGGATCTGCTTCAAAGGAGCATCGCAGCGTCCTACCGAGAACGTGCTCGTCTATGACTGCGCCGTCTACAGCACGAGCAACGCGCTCAAGTTCGGCACGGATTCCGAGGCCGCCTTTCGCCGCGTGCTGGTGCGCAACCTCGAGCTCGGTGGCCCCGCTGCCGCGATGCGCGCGATCAGGCGCCGCCGTGCCGAATCCGGCATCTCCTGGGAATCGGTCGACGGCGGCACCGTGGAGGATGTGCTCGCCACCAACATCAACATCGTGCGCGCGCAGAGCCCGCTCTTTCTGCGGCTCGGCGACCGCGGACGAACCCGTCCGGGCGAGCCTCGGCCCGGCCCCGGCAGGTTGCGGCGGATCGTCTACGATGGGATCACCGGCGCAGACAACGGGCCGCGCGGATCCTACTTCCTGGGCCTGCCGGGCCATCCCATTGAGGATGTGGTCGTCCGGGGTCTGCGGCTGGGCGTGAACGGCGCGGGCGGGGCTGCGCCCGATGAGCACACGGTCCCGGAGTTCGAGGGCGTCTATCCCGACGCGGCGATGATCGGCAAGCTGGCGCCGGCATACGGCCTATGGACGCGGCACGTCAGGAACCTGACTCTCGAGCGGGTCGGATTCGTCACGATGTCCCCGGATGCGCGTCCGATGATCGAGACACTGGATACCACCGGGCTTTGCTCCGCAGCCGGATGATGCCCGCGCGGCCCCGGGCGCGCGAATCAGGCAAACTAGTCCGCTGTTCCCGACTGCACCCGGAGAGCCGATCTGATGATGATGCGCGCGCTTTGCAGGCTACTGATTTCCGCGGCCCTGGTCGTATTCCTGGTGCCGCCGGCGGCATGGGCCGCTGCGCAGTCCTCGCAGCGCGCGCCCGTCCGCATTGTGGTCGATGGCGATGCGCCCGCGCACGCCTTTCCTCACTTCTGGGAGCGGATGTTCGGATCGGGCCGCGCGTCACTCTCGTTGCGCGCCAGCTATCGCGACGACATGCGGCAGGTCAAAGGCGTGACCGGCTTCGGCTACGTGCGCTTCCACGGGGTGCTCGATCGGGATGTCGGCGTCTACACGGTCGACGCGCAGGGCCGGCCGGATTACAACTTCACGTACGTCGACCAGATCTACGATGGACTGCTGCGGCTGGGCGTGCGCCCGTTCGTGGAGCTGAGCTTCATGCCGCCGGACATGGCGGCACGGCAGCAGGAGATGGGCTTCTGGTACGACCCCATCGTGGCGCCGCCCAAGGACTGGGCGCTGTGGACGGGTCTGATCCGCCGGCTCGCACGGCATCTCGTGGCGCGATACGGCATCGACGAGGTCTCGCAGTGGTATTTCGAGGTCTGGAACGAGCCGAACGGCACTTTCTGGGGCGGCGATCCGCGACAGGCGACCTACTTCCAGCTCTACGATCTGACGGCGCGCGCGCTGAAGAGCGTGAGTCCCCGGTTGCGCGTGGGCGGGCCGGCCACCGCGCAGGCGGCCTGGGTGACCGACTTCATCCGCTACTGCGCGACTCATCACGTCCCGGTGGATTTCGTTTCCACCCACGTCTACGGCGACGACTCGGCCGAGAACGTCTTCGGGACGCATGAGAAGATAACACGGCGCGACATGGTCATTCGCGCAGTGCGCAAGGTCCACGGGGAGGTCGCGGCATCCCCGATGCCCGCGCTGCCCATCATCTTCAGCGAGTTCAACGCCACCTACACGGGCACGGAAGTCGATGTGACCGATTCGCCCTTCATCGGACCGTGGCTTGCCAACACCATCCGCGCCTGCGATGGACTCCTCGACTCGATGTCGTACTGGACCTTCTCCGACGTGTTCGAGGAGGGCGGTGTCGCGAAGAGCCCGTTCCGTGGCGGCTTCGGTCTGATCGCGGCGGGAGACATCCCCAAAGCCTCGTTCAACGACTTCCGGTTGCTCCATCAGCTGGGCGACCAGCGGTTGCAGGCATCATCCGATTCTGCGCTGGTTACGCGCCGCGCCGACGGTACGTTGGCAATCGCTGTTTGGAACTACGCGCCCCCGGGGCCGGGCGGCGCCGCGAGGACCTACCAGCTCCAATTCAGGAATGTGCCCGCTGCGCGCCGCGCATATATCTGGCGGGTCGATCGCGACCACGGCTCCGCGCTGACGGCCTGGAAAGCCATGGGTGAGCCGAGATTCCCCACATTCGAGCAGCACCGCATCCTGCTGCAGGCCGCGGAGCTGCCGGCTCCCGACGTCGAGAACCTGGCGTCCGCTGACCCACGGCTCACCCTGCAGCTTCGTGCGCATGCGTTGGCTCTGATCGAGCTCGCACACTGACGCACGAGCCTGCTGGGGCCCGCGCGGCCGGCTCCCGCTCACCGTAGGAGCGCCGGCTCAGCTCAGTCGTGGGCCCTTCCGGTGCGCGGCTGCTCACGGATCGGGCGGATCGGCCGGACCTCCACGCAGCCGACCTCCGCCGGCGGGATCTTTCCGGCGATCTGGATGGCCTCGTTTAGGTCGCGCGCCTCGATCAGGTAGAAGCCGGCGAGCTGCTCCTTCGTTTCCGCGAACGGCCCGTCGGTCACCGACAGCCGCCCATTGCGCACGCGCACCGTGGTCGCGGTGGCCACGGGCTCCAACGCTTCCGAGGCGATGCATTGTCCGCGCTCACGCAGCTCGTGGTCACAGGCCAGGCACTTGCGGTCGTCCATGTCGCCGATCTTCTGCTCCTCGCCGTACACCAGACACAGGTATTTCATCGGCCTCGTCTCCCCGTCTCGAACATGGATTGCGCCGGTCGGGCCCGCATGGCGGTCGCGGGCATACCGCGGGCGCGATGGATCCCAAGCGCCGCCGCTCCCCCTGATAGCCGAACCGGAGCGCGCAGGATCGACACGGCCCTGGTTCGGGTTCGGGCTCGTCCCCGGCCCCGGCCGGTATGGCCCCCTCCCTCGGCACCGGACTATTCCCTGCCGGCCAGCTCGGCCAGCCGACGCTGCAGGAACTGGCGCTCGGGCTCGAGCTGTGCCAGTGCCAGCGCCCGCTCATAGGACTCGCGTGCCTCGGCTCGCCGATCCAGCCGGCGGCACAAGTCTGCGCGAGCCGCGTGGGCCAGACGGTATTGTGAGAGCTCCCCCCTGCCAAGGAGGCCGTCAAGCAGCGCGAGGCCCGCCTCCGGGCCATCGCGCATGGCGACTGCCACCGCGCGGTTGAGCTCCACGATCGGTGTCGGCTCGATGCGCAGCAGCAGGTCGTAGAAGTGGACGATCTCGTTCCAGTCCGTGTCGGCGGCACGCGCCGCATCGCAGTGCACCGCGGCGATCGCCGCCTGCAGGGAATAGGGTCCGAAACGGCGGGAAGAGAGCGCTCGCTCCACCAATGCCGATCCTTCCGTGATCTGCGCCCGGTTCCAGAGGGAGCGGTCCTGCTCCTCGAGCACGATGAGTTCGCCGGCGGGTGAGGCGCGCGCGGCACGTCGGGAATCCTGCAACAGCATCAGTGCCAGGAGGCCCAGCGCCTCGGTTTCCGGCAGCAGGTCGACGAGCAGCCGGCCCAGGCGGATGGCTTCGCTCGACAGGTCGAGGCGCATCAGCTCCGTGCCGCTGCTCGCCGTATAACCCTCGTTGAATACCAGGTAGATGACCCGCAATACGGATTCCAGGCGCTCCGCCACCTCCGCGGGCGCGGGGACTTCGTAGGGAATCCGGGCATCGCGGATCTTCCCCTTGGCGCGCACGATCCGCTGCGCGAGCGTGGGCACGGGTGTCAGGAATGCCTGTGCGATCTGCTCCGTCGTCAGTCCACAGACTTCGCGCAGGGTCAATGCGATCTGCGCGTCGGGCGCCAGGGCGGGGTGGCAACAGGTGAAGATCAGGCGCAGGCGGTCATCCGCGACGGTCGGGTCGTCATCATCCGGAGCTGCAGCGCCTTCGGCGGCGACATCATGGGCCTGCGGATCGAAGGAGTCGAAGCGCGCCAGCCGCCGCAGCTGATCGATGCTGCGAAATCGCCCCGCGGAGACCAGCCAGGCGCGCGGATTCTCCGGCAGGCCTTGCTCCGGCCATTTCTCGAGCGCGGCGCGGAATGCGTCGTGCAGCGCTTCCTCGGCCCGGTCGAAATCGCCGAGCAGCCGGATCAGGGTCGCAAGGACGGCGCGCGATTCGCTCTGATACACGGCCTCGATGCGCCGCTTGAAATCCGCTTCAGGCATCGCTGCGGCCGACAACGGGCTCAACTCCGGGAGATGCGCCGAGCCCGGTAAGCGCCCGGCGTCAGTCCCGTTGCTCGCCGGAACTGGCGGTTGAAGGTCGACAGGTCCTCGAAGCCGCAATCCAACGCGACTGCCGCGATCGCATCGCTGGAGCGGCGCAGCCTCACCGCCGCGTGATGCAGGCGCATGCGCAGCATGTACTGACCGGGCGTGACGCCGACGACCTGCTCGAAGATGCGGAGAAAATGGAATGGGCTGACCGCCGCTTCCGCCGCCAAAGCATCAACTGACAGCTGCGTCCCCTGTTGCGCCTCGATGCGGCGGAGTGCGGCGGCCACCCGCCGCTCGTCCCGAAGTGTCGGCGAGCGGCGCGAGACCGATGAGCCCTCGTTGGAGCCCTCGGTCAGCGCCGCGCAAACCGCTCCGGCCAGACGCAATCCCAGTTCGCGGAATTCCTCCGAGCCGGCGCTCTCTTCCCGCAGTGCCTGCGCTGCCGCAAGCAAGGCAAGCACGGACGAAACTGGCGGCAGCCTGGGCGCCGCCAGCGTCATGCGCCTCGCGCCCGGTACTGCTGACACCACCGACTCGAACACTTCCGGCGAGAAATGAAACGCCAGGCAACGGTCGCCCCGGCTGTGCTGATGCCCGCATTCGAAGCAGGCTCCCTCGTTACCGAGCAGTAGCGATCCCGGCGTCATCAGCGCCGAGCCTTGGGCGGTACGGTAGTGGAAGGTGCCGTCCGTCACCAGCGCGATGCTGTAAGAGCCGTGTTGCTCCACATAACAGGGGTCACGCGGGCCGGACGTGCACACGAAATCGCTGACGTGCCAACCGGTACCGGAAGCCAGCGTTTTCGCCGAGAGTGCCATGCGCCAAGGATAGCAATTTTTCCCAAGCCGCTGACGGGGGCGATCTCTACCCTCACGGCTCGGACTCACCCCTGCTCACGCCCATTACCGGAGATCGGACAATGATCGACCACGTTTCCATTGGAGTGCGAAATGTCGCGGCCAGCAAGCGCTTCTACGACGCGGCTCTCGGGCCGCTCGGCTACCGCTGCCTCAGCGACTCCGCCCAATCCCTGGGCTACGGCGCCAAGGCGCCCGCCTTCTGGGCGAACGCCGCGGAGCAGCCGGTAGCTCCCGATACCCGCTCAGGCCTCCATTTCTGCTTCTCCGCCCCGAACCGCAAGTCAGTCGATGCCTTCCACGCGGCCGGTGTGGCATCCGGCGGCCGGGACAATGGACGCCCCGGTCTGCGCGCCGATTACGGCGCCGGCTACTACGCCGCCTTCCTCATCGACCCCGATGGTTACCGCATCGAGGCCTACTTCGCGGAGTAAGTTCCAAAGCCGCGGCGCTGTTTCACTTGATGTATTTGATGAAGAAATAGAGGACGCCCAACAGCGTTGCGGTTTGACCCATCATGACGACGAACACCCAGCGGACCAGGCCGGCCTTGATCGACTGCATCTCGACCTTGAGCTCGCTGATGTCGCCCTTCAGCTCCGCGCGGAGGGCGCTGATGTCGCTCTTTAGCTCGGTGCGAAGGGCGCTGATGTCTTCTTTCAGCTCGGTGCGAAGGGCGCTGATGTCTTCTTTCAGCTCGGTGCGAAGGGCACTGATGGCTTCCTTCAGCTCGGTTCGAAAGGCGCCGAGCTCCAAACGCAACTCTGAGATACTCTTATCAGTTTCGATGGCGAGCGTTCCTATTTCCTCACTCAGCTCACGACGGCATTCGCCGAGGTCTTCTCGGGTGGCCGACGCATCGCGAGCTCTTGCTATCTCCAGGTCGATCGCCTCACCAATGGCGCGCGCAGCCTGCGGATCGAAGCCGCCTTTTTCGGTGAGGATATCCAGTGTTGCGACGTACATGACCGACATGATGAGCCCTCCTGGCAGCTGAGCGGGATTTCAGCGATCTGGGAGTAGCGTCATCCTAGGGGCCGGAACCGCGCCGCGGTACCCGGAATATCTGCGGCAAACGCACAGAAACACTCGCAAAACCGTGTCCCGTGGGCACAAATTCACGCTGCCTCCGGAAGCCGGATGCGATCGCCTCCGGGCGGCGGCTCGATCATTCCCGGGGCACGTCGCGAAGGGTGGCGCGGCGGTCGGTCGATTTCGATCGTCAGGATGGGATCGAATGCCGCATTGAGCTCGAACGGTCCATAACCGCGCGGGTTGCAGATGACGCGCGTACCTTGCTCGACGTAGTTGCAGGAGTCGTGCGTATGACCGTGAACCCAGACCGCGACGGGCGGTCCCATGAGACTGGAGAGATCGCTGGCGAAGCTGGGGTTGAGACTCGATCCCCAATACTTCGCATGGATGCTGCGGGGGTGGGGCAGGTGATGAGTCACGAGAATCGTGGGGCCCGGAAACTCGTCGGCCAGTCTTTCGCGGATCCAGCCCATCTGCTCCAGGTGCATCGCCCTGGCATGCTCCGGCCGGAACAACCCATGCGCCCCGTGACGGATGACGCTGAAATCGTTCATTCCGTACTTTGCATCGCTCATCGCGCGCGCGACCGATCGGGCATCGGCGCCATGCAGGGCGAAATCCGTCCACAGCGTCCCGCCCAGGAAGCGGACGCCGCCGATGACGACGCCGCGTCCGTGCAGGACATCAACCTTGAAGCGTCTTCCTGCTCTCTGCAGATCCGAGAGAGTCTGCTGTATGTCCCGTCCGTAGAACTCGTGGTTTCCGGGCACATAGAGGATCGGCAGGACCGGGAATTGGCGACGCGCCCACTCGACTCCGCGAGTGCCGGAATGAATGTCGCCGGCGAGGATGATGACGTCAGCCGCTGCATCGGGCGGATTCCAGTCCTGAAATTCCAGATGCAGGTCGGAAAGGACACGGATTTTCACTTGAGGGTCTCGCGGGCGCCGATATGTTGGTCGGGCGATGATTGTAGGATATATCCATCAATCACCAAGTCAACGCCGAAGGGCTCTTCCGCGGAAATTTCCGTGCTGAAACTGACGTCACTACATGATGTGATTCCTGACGTGAACCGAGCGTCCGAAGCGCGGGGGTGTCAGCTGGCCAGAAAGTCCAGGATCCGCTTCTGCTCGACGGTCAGCTGCTGCTGCGGCGTGATGACCGCGCCCTTGAGGGCCCGCCGGCAAGCCCGTGACTCGTCTTCCGCGTACTCCGCCACCGCCCCGGCGATGAGCTTCTGCACCCGCCCCAGGCTGTCCTTGAACTGACTCATCACCTGATCCACCGAGACATGCTGGGAGGGGTCATCCAGCCAGCAGTCATAGTCCGTCGCCACGGTGATGACGCAGTAGCCCACCTGTGCCTCCAGCGCGAGGAATGCCTCCGGCACGTTGGTCATGCCGACCAGGTCCGCCCCCGCCCCGCGGAGCCAGAAGCTCTCCGCCCGCGTGCCGAGGCGCGGCCCCTCCACGCAGGCGTACGTCTTGTCGAGATGGAGCGGCTGTCCGATCGACTTCGCCACCCTCGCGATGAGGGCCGCCGTGTGCGCGCAGGTCGGATGGGCGGTCGATACGTGGGCGGCCAGCCCCTTGCCGAAGAAGCTCGCCGCGCGCAGGCCCTTGGTGAAATCGAGATACTGCGACGGCAGCGCCAGGTCGCCCGGGCGGATCTCCTCCCGCAGGCTGCCCACGGCCGATGCGCCGATGATGGTCCGTACCCCCACGCTCTTCAGTGCCCAAATGTTCGCCCGGAAGTTGATCTCGCTCGGCAGCAGGTCGTGGTTCAGGCCATGCCGCGGGAGAAACGCGATCTCCCGCCCCGAGAGCCGTCCCAGCATCACCGGCCCCGAAGGCCGCCCGAACGGTGTGTCGACCTCGGCCGAACGGGTGACTTCGAGCCCCTCCATCCGGTAGAGACCTGTGCCGCCGATGATGCCGATCATGTGGAGTCTCCGTTGCGCGGGCGCCCCGCGAGGCGGCAAGATGCCAGATACGCAGCCCAAGCGGTAGGCTTAGGGGTTCGCGCCTACTTACAGCCAGCGGCAAAGCAGTCACAGTCCATGAGCATTTCCGGCCTCTTCGAGCGGCGCCTGTCCGCGCTCGTCAACAGCGGGCAACCCGAGATCCTCCAGGGCGGCCGCAAAGGCCTGGAGAAGGAGTCGCTGCGCGTCACGCCGCAGGGGCGCCTCGTCCAGACGCCGCACCCCCGCGCACTCGGCTCCGCGCTCACCAGCGAGCACATCACGACCGACTATTCCGAGGCGCTGATCGAGCTCGTCACGCCGACCTTCACCACCAGCTGGGAGCTGCTGCAGTACCTGCTCGACCTGCATCAGTTCGTCTACCGTCACATGGGCAGCGAGCTTCTCTGGGCGACCAGCATGCCGGGCGCGATCTCCCGCGACGAGGACATCCCGATCGCGCAGTACGGTCACTCGCACATCGGCTGCATGAAGACCGTGTACCGCCGGGGACTCGGGTTGCGCTACGGCCGCATGATGCAGGCGATCTCGGGCGTGCATTTCAACTATTCCTTCCCGCTGCCCTTCTGGGATGCGTACGCCGATATCTCGAAGTCGCGGCAGAGCGATGCCGCCTTCGTCTCCGCGCGCTACTTCGATCTGCTGCGCAATTACCGCCGGCACGGCTGGCTGGTGTTGTACCTCTTCGGCGTTTCACCGGTGGTATGCAAGTCCTTCCTCAAGGGGCGCGACCACGCGTTGCGCGACTTCACGGCCGACACCGCGTACGAGCCCTACGGAACCAGCCTCAGGATGAGCGACATCGGCTACCGCAACCGCAATCAGGCGGACGTCACGGTCTCGGTCAACGACCTCGACGAGTACGTTCGCGATCTGAGTCATGCGATCACGACACCCTATCCGCCCTATGCGGAGCTCGGGGTGAAGGTGAACGGCGAATACCGGCAGCTGAACGCCAACATCCTGCAGATCGAGAACGAGTACTACAGCTTCATCCGCCCGAAGCGCGTGGCCCGCTCCGGCGAGCGGCCGACCAAGGCCCTGCGGCGCGCGGGTGTCGAGTACGTGGAAGTGCGGGCGCTCGATGTCAGCGCCTTCGACCCCGTGGGCGTGAATCAGAACAAGCTGCGCTTCCTGGAGGCTTTCCTCGCCCTCTGTCTGCTGAAGGACAGTCCCCCGATCAGCGCCGACGAGCAGGGCACGCTCGATCAGAACCATCTCGCCGTCGCCCGCCGCGGCCGGGAGCCGGGGCTCACGCTGCTGCGGGACGGGCGCAACGTGCCGATGCGGGAGTGGGCCCGGGAGCTGATCGACTCCCTCGCCGGCATCTGCGAGATCCTCGACCGCGGCGATGCCTCCCGGCCCTACTCGGCGGCGCTCGCCGCGCAGGCGGCCAAGGTGGAGGACGTGCGGCTCACGCCGTCGGCCCGGATGATGAAGGAGCTGACCGACACGGGCGAGCCCTTCTTCGACCTGGCGCTGCGCATGTCGGCGACCCACAAGGCGTACTTCCTCGATCTCTACCCGCCGAACGAGGAGCGGCTGCGGGAATTTGCCGCGGAGGCCGAGCAGTCGCTCGCGCGCCAGCGCGCCATCGAGGCCGCCGACCAGGGGACCTTCGACGAGTTCCTGGCCCGATACTTCAAGGACTGAGCTCAGGCGCCTCCCGCGGGCGGTCTACCGAAATGGGCATTGCGGCCACCCGCTGCCTGAAGGATTCTTGACCATCATGAACGCACTCTCGGTCCGCGGGCTGACGAAGACCTACAAGAACGGCGTGCAGGCGCTGAAGGGTATCGACCTCGAGGTCGAGCAGGGCGATTTCTTCGCGCTGCTCGGGCCCAACGGCGCCGGCAAGACCACCATGATCGGCATCATGACCTCCCTGGTCACCAAGACCGCAGGCGATGTGGTGGTGTTCGGCCACGACATCGACCATGAGCTCGAGGCGGCCAAGGCCTGCATCGGCGTCGTGCCGCAGGAGCTCAACTTCAACATGTTCGAGACGCCCGAGACCATCGTGGTCAACCAGGCGGGCTTCTA
>Ga0335072_10001261_pt1 | contig 41798 bp, 36 predicted proteins | sample Lox_Sample_21_FD_206725 | JGI IMG/M metagenome (GOLD analysis project Ga0335072, IMG submission 206725) | Soil microbial communities from Loxahatchee National Wildlife Refuge, Florida, United States - Lox_Sample_2.1 | ecosystem: Environmental > Terrestrial > Soil > Wetlands | place: USA... | reverse complement strand
CCACCAGGCCAGGGTTCACGTCCAGCGGCAACGGCTACAACCGTGGCATCGCGGCAGGCAGCAGCGCCAGCTTCGGCGGCGACGCCACGGCAGGGCCGCCCGATCTGGACAGCATCCAGCTCGGCGGCGGCTACCCGGCGAGCGGATCCCCGCGCGGTGACTACCAGTCAGGCGGGTACCCGGGCAGCGGCCAGCAGCAGCCGGGCGGCTACCCCGCCGGCGGCCAGCAGCAATCGGGCGGCTACCCGGCGAGCGGCCAGCAATCAGGCGGCTATCCGGCGGGTGGCCAGCAGTCCGGTGGCTACCCGGCGAGCGGATCCCCGCTCGGCGGCTACCAGTCCGGTGGCTACGCCCAGCCGGGCGCGCCAGTCTCGCCACCGTCGTCTTCGCCCGGCTCAGCCGGGGCTGGCCCGCGGCGCGGGCAGTACTCCGACGACGTTCCCGTGGTGACCGGCATTCCTGTGGCCAAGGACGCCGCCCCGCCGTTCGATGTCTTCACCCCGGTCAGCCGCCCGGAGGACGACATGGGCACCGCACCAGGGGCCGGCGGCGGATACGGGCCGGCCGGAGGCGCGTACCCGGGTGGTGGCCAGCCCTATCCGCCCGGTGACGGCCGCCGCCCAGAGTCGGCAAACAGTACATACCAGGCGCCTGGATACGGGAACATGATGGGGGACGGGAGAGGGGTAACCGAGGGCGGGGACAGCGCGGGCTTGCCGCGCCGGGTCCGCCAGGCCAGCCTCGCGCCGCAACTCCGTGATGTCGGCCCACAAAGCGGTGACCCGGCCGAGGCCGGGGTGCCGCAAGCCAGCGCGGCTTCCCTCTCGGACATGCGCAACACACTGTCGGCTATGCAACGCGGCTGGCAGCAGGGCCGTTCACAATCGGCGCAACGGGACACGGAGGGCAACTGATGGGGCCTAACAGTAACTATCCATCGAACCAGCTTGACTGGCTTCTTGATGACCTGGTGCTGCGCGTGCCCCAGATCCAGCGCGCCGTCTACCTGTCTCAAGACGGGCTGGCCCTTGGAGCCTCACGCGGTATGGACCGGGCCGACGCCGAGCACCTAGCGGCACTCGCCGCCGGGTTCCAGTCGCTGGCCCGCGGGGCGGGACGGCACTTCGGCGGCGGCGAGGTACGGCAGACCATCATCGAGATGAGCGCCGGCTTCCTGTTCGTCAGCGCGGCCGGCTCGGGAACATGCCTCGCCGTGCTGACCGGATCGGAGGCCGACGTGGGCCTCATCGCCTACGAGATGGCGATCCTCGTCCAGCGCACCGGGGACCACCTCGGGGTTGGCGCAAGGACCCCGTCGTATGACAGGTAAGGAAGCAGGAAGGGACTGCCATGGCGTCCGACGACGACCTGTGGCTTGATGCTCAGGCCGGCCCGGTGGTCCGGTCATATGTCCTGACCAGGGGCCGGACACGGCACACCGGCGAGGCGTTCGACCTGGTGTCGACCGTCACCACCACCAACGCCCGGGTTTCCGACCCGGCGGCACTCGGGCCCGAGCACATATCCGTGCTCCAGCTCGTCCAGCGGCCGACGACCGTGGTGGATATCGCCTCGGATGTGGACCTGCCGCTCGGCGTGGTCCGCATCCTGCTTGGCGACCTGCGCGAGCTCGGCCTCGTCTCGATCAAGGCCCCCGTGCCAATGCAGGCACGGAAGGTGGACAAGAACACGCTCAGGGAGGTCCTTCATGGCCTACGGGGACTCTGAGTTCTCGGGCGGGGTCATTGCGACGCGCGGGCACCGCGCGATCAAGATCCTGCTCGCGGGCGGGTTCGGGGTAGGCAAGACCACGCTGGTCGGTGCGGTCAGCGAGATCCGGCCACTGCGGACGGAAGAACCTCTCACGGAAAGCAGCAAGCGAACCGACAACGTGTCCGGCGTCGAGCGCAAGACGACGACGACGGTCGCGATGGACTTTGGCCGGATTACGCTGCGCGAAGACCTGGTGCTTTACCTGTTCGGCACGCCCGGGCAGCAACGGTTCTGGTTCATGTGGGACGAGCTCGCCATCGGCGCGCTTGGCGCGGTGGTGCTGGCGGACACCCGGCGGCTGGCTGACTGCTTCCCGGCCATTGACTACTTCGAGCGCCGCGAGATCCCCTTCATCGTGGCGCTGAACTGCTTCGAGGGTGCCAGGCGATACAGCGTCGAGGATGTACGCGTCGCGCTCGACCTGGACGGCGGTGTGCCCATCATCTTGTGTGACGCCCGCAGTCGCGAGTCGGCCAAGGAAGTGCTCATCGGGCTGGTGGAGCATGTCCTCGCCCAGGCGGACGAGCCTGCCGTCCCCTGAGGCCCGCAGCCGGACAGGCCTGCCGTCGTGAAGGGACGCCGGGCCTGCCTTACCTGGTCCGCAGGACGGCCCAGACGGCCTTGCCGTGGGCCTCGATGGGGGACCAGCCCCAGACATAGCTGAGCGCACCGACGATTTGCAGCCCGCGGCCGCATTCCCAGGTCACGTCAGGCGACTGGGGAGCGGGCGCGTCGGCGCACGGGTCCGTGACGGCCAGCATGATCTCCCCGGCCCGCCGCAGCAGGCACAGCCGCAGCGGCGGCGGCGTGGACGGGCTTACCGGCGCGAGCCGCGGCGCGCCCCGCATGCCATGCTGCACCGCGTTCACCACCAGCTCGGTGATGATCAGCTCCGCGTCCTCGATGAGGTCGGTGAGGTCCCAGGACTTCAGGAGGTCCCGAACGAACGCGCGGGCGGTCCTGGCCTCCTCGGTGGCCGGGCGCAGCACCCGGGTGCACACCGCTGGCGTCTCCCACCACGTTGACGGGATGGGCAGGAGCTGCGGAGGAGACGACGGCGCGAGAGCCGGGAATGGGGCGATGTCACCGTCGCCGTCCTCCGGCTCGTAAGCAACCCTCAAGTGAGCCAACGCAACCGCTTCCTGCTCGTCCTGGGCCCCGTAAAGCCGTACTGTCGCAGTATGGGGGTTATGTCACTCTCGCCATAGTGCCTCATGTTATGTGCAAATGCAAGACCGGATGCACGTTCATTCGCCCCGTGCACACGGGCATCTGATGGCATCATGGAAGCGTAGTCGGCTCCAACCGGGACGGATCGTCGCTGCGCACCCCTCCGTCTCAGCCGCCACAGTCGCGCATGTGACCTTGGCCCCAGAGCCGCGACCTCCCCCCGCGCGTGCCCGCTCTTCTCGCGTGCCAACGGCAGTCGTGGCCTCCCCGGGCCGGTCCACCACTCCACAGGAGGAACCCATGGCTCATATCTACAACGGGATGCCGGCGACCGACCTCACCGGCATCGCCTGGCGCAAGAGCGCGCACAGCAACCCGAACGGGGCATGCGTAGAGGTCGCACTGCTTCCGCAGGGCGAGATCGCGTTCCGCAACTCCCGGTTTCCTGACGGCCCCGCGCTGGTCTACACGCAGGCCGAGATCGCCGCCTTCCTGGCCGGCGCCAAGGACGGCGAGTTTGACCACGTTCTTAACTAGTACCCCAGAGGTACTAGTCGCACCTATAGCACCAATTACCGGCGGCCGTCCCCATTCTGGGACGGCCGCCGGTAACGTGAGCGACGCAGAGATCTATTGAATCGTCATACGAACCCCTTCCCCGGACGATGCTGGCATGGGACACTGGCCCATGCCCACCTCGCGAAGGGGGCACAGGCCGGCGGAGGAGGGGCGATGGAATCGTCCGGGCAGCCAGTGCAGGGTCAAGGTCACGACGTGTCGGCGGCCATGTTCGTCACGCGCGCTTCCGGTCCGTCGGTGCAGCGCCTGGTGCTTGGCGGCCACCTGCGGCGCCTGCGGGAGCGGGCCGGGTACACCACGGAGCAGGCCGCGGAGGCAATTCGCGCCTCGCACTCCAAGATCAGCCGCATGGAGCACGGGCGGGTGAGCTTCAAGGAGCGCGACATCGCCGACCTGCTCACCCTCTATGGCGTGGCGAGCCTGACCGAGCGGCAGGGGCTGCTTACCCTGGCGCGGGAGGCCAACACGCCGGGCTGGTGGGCGGGCTATTCAGACATCCTGCCGAACTGGCTGGAGCCCTACTTCGGGCTTGAGGCGGCGGCATCCTTCATCCGCACCTATGAACTGCAGTTCGTTCCCGGCCTGCTGCAGACAGACGACTACGCCCGGGCGGTCATCAAGCTCGGCAACGCCGTGACTGAGGACGAGGTCAGCCGGCGCACTGAGGCGCGGATCAACCGCAGGCTGCTGCTTGACCGCGAGGACCCGCCACGCAAGTGGGCGGTGATCGACGAGGCCGCGCTTCGCCGTCCGATCGGCGGCCGGGACGTCATGCGCGAGCAGATCAGGCACCTGATCAAGATGGCCGACCACCCGGCGGTGACGCTGCAGGTGCTGCCGTTCGGCGCGGGCGGGCACCGGGCGCTCGGCGGGCCATTCACGATCTTGCGGTTCGCCGAGCCGGACCTACGTGACGTCGTCTACATCGAGCAGCTGACCAGTGCCCTCTACCTTGACAAGGCAACCGAGGTCGACAGCTACCTCGAGGTCATGGAGCAGCTCTGCCTGCAGGCCGAGCCGGTCGCCCGGACCCAGGATGTCCTGAACGCCATCCTCGAGGACAGCTGAGCCCAGCGGGCAGCAGCGGAAGGTCCCTCCGCTCGCGTGGCACCCCATGGCGACGTGAGGCGCTTCGGGTGGAAAGATGGCGGGGGTGAGCATACTTGGCACCCGAGTCCTGCGGAGCGAGGATCCCGGCTTCCTGACCGTAGGCGCCGTCTACACGGAAGACGTGCAGGATGAGCGCCTGACCGGCGCGCTGCACGCGCACTTCGTCCGGTCCACGGTCGCGCACGCGCGGATTACCAGCATCGACACCACGGCGGCCAAGCAGGCCGCTGGGGTGGTGGCCGTATTTACTGGCGCTGACCTGGCGGCCGCCGGAGTTCCGCTGGTGAAGCCGATGCTGCCGAGCATGAACCAGGCCATGCTGCAGCCCTGGCTGGCGACCGACACCGTGCGGTACGTCGGCGAGCCGGTGGCGGTGATCGTGACCGAGCACCCGTACCAGGGTGAGGATGCCATCGAGCTTGTGGACATCGACTACGACTTCCTTCCCGCGGTCGTCGACCCGAAGGACGCCGAGGCCGCGACCGGCGGCTTCCTGTTCCCCGAGGCGGGGACCAACGTCATCGTGAGGTTCGGCGATGCCGCGGGGCTCAGCCCTGACCTGTTCGCGGGCTGCGACGTCGTGGCCAGTGAGACGGTGATCAACAACCGGGTCGCCCCGGCCCCGATGGAGACCCGGGCGGCCGCCGCCGCCTGGGCCGACGGCCGGCTGACCGCGTGGATACCCAACCAGGGCGCACAGGGCACCAAGCGGGCGATCTGCGGCATGCTCGGCCTCGAGGCCGGCGAGGTCCGCATCATCACCCCTGACGTCGGCGGCGCCTTCGGCGCCAAGTTCGGCGCGGACCCCGAGCACGCTGCCGTCTGCTGGCTGGCCAGGGAGACCGGACGACCGGTCCGCTGGACCGAGACCCGCAACGAGAACCTGCTTGGGATGACCCATGGCCGCGCCCAGGTGCAGAAGCTCACGATCGGCGGCCGTAGCGACGGCACCGTGCTGGCCTACCGGATCGAGGTACTGCAAGACTGTGGCGCCTACCCGAAGGCGGGCGCGTTCCTGCCGTCCCTGACGATCCTGATGGCCCCGGGCCCGTACGACATCCCGCGAGCCGAGGCGGTCGCCACCTCCGTCGTCACCAACACCACCCCGGTCGGCGCCTACCGCGGGGCCGGGCGGCCGGAGGCGACCGCGGCCGTAGACCGCGCCATCGACCTGTTCGCCCAGGCCGCTGGCATCGACCCGGCCGAGGTTCGGCGCAAGAACCTGCTGCCGAAGTTCGCCGAGCCGCACACCACCGCCTTCGGCGCCAAGTACGACTCAGGCGACTACGTCACCGCCCTGGAGAAGGCGCTTGAGGCGGCCGGCTACGACGAGCTGCGGGCGGAGCAAAAGCGCCGCCGGGCGGCGGGCGACCCGCTGCAGCTCGGCATTGGCCTGTCCAGCTACGTGGAGATCACAGGACCTGGCGGCGAGGCCGGCGGCCCGAATGAGAACAGCACCGTCGAGGTCCACCCGGACGGCACCGCGACGATCCTGACCGGAACCTCCCCCCATGGCCAGGGGCACATCACCGTCTGGGCGATGCTCGCCAGCGAGGAGCTGGGCATCCCGGTCGACAAGATCACCGTCAAGTGGGGCGACACTGACCTCGTGCCACGCGGCGGCGGCACCGGCGGCTCTCGCAGCCTCCAGCTCGGCGGCGCCGCCGTCCAGCAGGCCAGCAGGGAGCTGCTCGACGCGGCCAGGGAGCGCGCCGCGCAGGCCCTGGAGATCAGCCCAGCCGACCTGGAGTTCGACGTCGGCCGCAGCGCCTTCGCCGTCAAGGGCGACCCGGACACCGCCGTGCCGCTGAGCAGGCTCGCCCGCGGCGAGCGGCTGTTCGTCAGGAGCGTCTTCACCGCGCCCGGCCCCACGTTCCCGTTCGGCACCCACGTGGCGGTGGTGGAGGTCGACACCGAGACCGGCAAGGCGGTCTTGCGCCGCGTGGTGACCGTCGACGACGCGGGCACGGTCATCAACCCGCTGCTCGCCGAGGGGCAGCGGCACGGCGGCATTGCCCAGGGCGCGGCGCAGGCCCTCCTTGAGGAGGTCGTGTACGACAGCGACGGCAACCCGCTGACGGCGACGTTCGCTGACTACCCGTTCGCGTCCGCCACCGAGCTTCCCAGCTTCGAGCTCGTCGACATGGCCACCCCGACCTCCTACAACCCCCTCGGGGCCAAGGGGATCGGCGAGGCAGGCACTATCGGCGCCACCCCGGCCGTGCAGAACGCGGTTGTCGACGCGGTGTCCCACCTGGGCGTTACCCACATCGACATGCCTACCTCCCCGCAGCGGGTATGGCGGGCGATCCGGGCGGCAAACAATGGCAAGGAGGCCTAGCCAGATGACGGAGATCAAGCTCACCGTCAACGGGGCAGCGCGGGGTGACGAGGTCGAGCCCCGGCTCCTGCTGGTTCACTACCTGCGGGAGACCCTAGGCCTGCGCGCGGCGAACGTCGGCTGTGACACCACGTCCTGTGGTGCTTGCACGGTGCTGCTCGACGGCGAGTCGGTCAAGTCGTGCACGGTCCTGGCGGTCCAGGCCCAGGGCCGCAGCGTGACCACGGCTGAGGGCGCCGTCAACCCAGATGGCACCCTCGGGCTCGTCCAGCAGGCATTCCGCGAGGAGCACGGCCTGCAGTGCGGCTTCTGCACGCCGGGGATGGTCATGGCCGTGACCAGCCTGCTGGCCGAGAACCCTGACCCGACCGAGCAGGAGGTCCGCGAGGGCCTTGAGGGCAACTTCTGCCGCTGCACCGGCTACCACAACATCGTCCGTGCCGCGCTTAACGCCGCGGTGAAGCTGCGCGGGGCCAGCGGCGACGCCACGGCCGCGCCTTCCAGCCCCGAGGTGGCCGCGTGATCCCCGCCTCCTTCGACTACGAGGTAGCCGAGTCGACCGCGCAGGCGCTCGCGCTGCTGGCCGAGCACGGCGAGGACGCCAAGCTGCTGGCCGGCGGCCACTCGCTGCTGCCGATGATGAAGGTCCGGCTGGCACAGCCCGCGGTGCTCATCGACATCACCGGCCTGACCGAGCTGTCCGGCATTCAGCTGGACGGCGATCAGGTCGTGATCGGCGCGACCACCCGGCATGCGGACCTGGCCAGCTCCGAGCTCCTCAAGGCCGAGGCACCGATCCTCGCCTACGCGGCCGCCCAGGTCGGCGACCCGCAGATCCGGCACCGGGGCACGATCGGCGGCTCGGTCGCGCACGCCGACCCGTCGGCGGACCTGCCGATGACGCTGCTGGCCCTGGGGGCGACGGTCGACATCACCGGCCAGTCCCAGACCCGCTCGGTCGGGATCGACGACTTCTTCCTCGGGCCCTTCGAGACGGCCCTTGGCCCGGACGAGATCCTGTCCGCCATCCGCGTCCCGCGAGCGGCCGGCCAGGCCTGGGGCTACCAGAAGTTTGTCCGCCGGGCCAACGACTGGGCGATCGTCGGCGTGGCCGCCTGCGCGGGCCGGGTCGCGCTGGCCAGCATGGGCGGCACCCCGCTGCGCGCGCACGCCACCGAGGACGCGCTGCAATCTGGCGCCTCGGCGCAAGACGCCGCCGCCCTCGCCGCCGTCGGTACCTCACCAGGGGCGGACTTCCACGCCGACGCCGACTTCCGCGAGCACCTGGCCCGGGTCCTGACCCGTCGAGCGCTCGAAGGCCGAACCGGCTGATCCCCGTCCACCGAGGCATAACGGGCAGTGGCTTGTGTTGCTAAGAGCGACCACTATCCGTTATGCCCGTTATTTCAGGGTTTATAGTTGTTTAGTGAGTAGTACGCTCCAGCGGGAGCGGCTTGATCCTGGCGTGACGCGGCTGTTGTGGTTCGTGTGCGCGATCGTCCTCGTGGACACGATCTTCTTCTCGGCCCTCACCCCGCTGCTCCCCCACTACACCCTGGCCGCCGGGCTTTCCAAGGCGGCGGCGGGCGTCCTTGTCGCCTGCGACCCGGCGGGGACCCTGGCCGGCGCGCTGCCGGGCGGGCTGCTTGTCGCGCGGCTCGGCGCGCGCCGGGTGGTCCTGCTCGGCCTCATCGGCATGAGCGTGGCCACGCTGGTGTTCGGCTGGTCATCCTCGGTGTGGCTCCTCGACCTCGCGCGCCTGGCGCAGGGGGCGGCCGGGGCTTGCACCTGGGCGGCCGGACTGGCCTGGCTAGCGGACGCGGCACCGGAGTCGCGGCGCGGAGAGCTGCTCGGCACGGCACTGGGGCTAGCGGTCGTGGGGGCACTGCTCGGCCCGGCGGTGGGGGCGGCGGCCAGCCTGGCCGGAACGGGTCCCGCGTTCTGCGCCGCCGCCGTCCTTGGCGTCATCTTGATGGGCTGCGCCTACCTCCTGCCCGCGCCCCCGGTCATGGTGGCACCGCAAGGGCTGCGGGAGCTGCTTCCGGCCCTGCGGGACCGGGATGTCCTGGCGGGCATGTGGCTGATGATGCTGCCGGGAATGGGCTTTGGCGTCATTGACGTGCTGGCGCCCCTGCGGCTCGCCCGGCTGGGGGCGTCGGGAACGGCAATCGCGGCCGCGTTCCTGTGCGCGGCCGCGGCCGAGGGAGCGCTGGCCCCGGTAGCGGGGCGGATGACGGACCGACTCGGGGCGGCACGCCCGGTCATCATCGCCCTCGCCGTCGGTGCGGCCTACGGGATAGTGGCCTGGCTGCCTACGGCCTCCTGGGAACTCATGGCGATCCTCGTGGCCGGGAACCCGTTCTTTGGCATGCTCTTCACCCCGGCGGCCGCGCTGACCAGCTCGGGCGCGAAGCGGATCGGCCTCAACCAGGGCCTTGGCTTCGGGTTGACCAACCTCACCTGGGCCGCGGGGCAGGCCATTGCCGCGTCCGGCGCGGGGGCACTGGCCCAGGCAACCTCGGACGCGGTCCCCTACCTGCTACTCTCCCTGACCTGCCTGGTAACGCTGGGCGCACTGTCAGTTACCAGTCGCCTGCGCTGCGGGCGGGCCGAGGGCTAGCTTAGCTAGTGCGATGGCGTGCCGCTGAGGCCGGCCGCCAGGCCCTGGCTGCCTATCGCGTTCTCATCGGCCAGGGCGATCGCGAGCTCGCCCTCGATGTTCGGGTGCAGCGGGGCAGCGTCGGTGGGCCCCTGCACGTAGGGATCGGGGCTGCACAGCGCGTGCCCGGTGAACTGGGGCTGAGCCACCCCGAAGCCGAAGGCCCCCGCCCCCTGGACGAGGACCGTGTTCAGCTGGTTGAGCCGCGAGGCCAGGTCCTTGGCCTTCGCCCGGGTCATCCCGTAGTGAGACAGGCAGCTGACCGAGGGACCGAACGGTGAGTAGTACTCGTTCACCAGCACCTTGGGGTGCCACGGCAGGTCGGTGAGCTCCGAGAGCAGCTCGTAGTAGTGCCGGGTGAAGGTGCTGAGCAGCTGGCTGAAGTACGCGCCTGAGATCTTGTCGTTGCAGACTCCACCCCCCGCGCAGAGCTGGGTCATCACGCCCCACTGCATGTCATCGGCTCCGACGCTGACGATGATGAGCCTGGCCTGGGTGGCCTCCGACGCGAGGGAGAACTGCGGCGCCGCGATCTGCCCGTTGGACAGCACCTGCGCGCCGAGCAGGCCGTCGGGAATGGTGGCGCTGCCACAGGCCAGGTTCTCCACATTCCAGCCGTTGGCGGTGGCCAGGTCCATCGAGTAGGAGTCGGCCGACCGGCCGCAGCCCTGGTCAAGCTGGGTGGACGAGGACGCCCATGGCAGCCCCCACCCGGAGGCAGTCGAGTCGCCCATGACCACCACCTGGACGCTCGGGTTCACCTTCACCGGGGTCGCGGGCGGCTGGACCGTGTCCACTCCCACCAGCTCATCGAGCGTGTGGACGCTGCGCAGCAGCCGCGGCGTGCTTGACGCGGTCGCCACGATGCCGCCCACGTTGACGGCGATGGCGATGGCCACGCCGCCCGCGACGCTCTTCCAGGCCACGTGCCTGCGGCGGATCGCGTAGACGGTGATCAGGCCGAGCGCGGTGAACCCGGCGGCGATCAGCGTCTCCCAGACGAAGTACCGCTCCCAGCCCGCCGCGAGCTGCTGGCTGAACGTCAGCTCGACGCGGTGGGCACCGTCCGACCGCAGCTGCCTCACGATCTGCGGGGTGATGCTGATGCGGTCGAGCTGCAGTTGCGGCCTGATCGGCCCGGGGAACGTGAGGCTGGTCGGTATGACCTGGCCGAAGAGGTCAAGCTCGCCCGGCCCTGACAGGGAAAGCGATCCGAGTGAGGGGTCGGCCGCGCCCACCTGAGCCACCTGCCCGGCGGCCGAGACCGTCTGCAGCGGGGTGATGCGCAACGCGAGCCAGATGGCGCCCAGCACAACGACAAGGAGGGTAAGCGTGACGAGCGCGGCCACCCGCGCCCGCCGGAGTAGCAATCGAACTCGCACTGGTACCCCACCCTACCTCGCCGACGGCGGCTCGCTGGCTTTGAACCGTGCCGTCCGGGGTTGTCCGACCATTTCCCAGCCGCCGTAATTCGCCCGGCAAGCTGCGGATACTTGGTCGGGCTGAGTGCGCGCTCATGGGGGTGGGAGGGATTGGTCATGAGCTCCATCGCAGGTGAGCTGAACTCGACGTGGACGGCGCAGTGGTACCAGGCGGCGAGCGGGACAAGGCGGGCTGACGCGTGGGCCGAGCGGCTCCGCTACTTCACCGCCCTATCGGAGCTGCTGGCCGAGCTGGTGCCGGGCGACCGTCGGCAGCTCCTGCAGATCGCGCCGCCTGGACTGGTCACCGAGGTGGCCAGGCGGGCGCAGTTCGCGGCGCACGAGACGCTGTACAAGCGGTTCCGGCCGGACTGGGAGGGCCCGATCGCCCGCTGGGCGGGCGACGACGACACGGTCAAGCCACGCGGCGCCCTCGTCGCGGAGGCGAAGATCGTGTCCTTCTGGCCCTACCGCGACAACGTCGTGCGCCTGGCCGGCCAGCCCGATGCCCGGCTGCAGGACGTCGCAGAGGCTTACCTGCTCGCCCTGGCCGAGTGGGCCAGCGATGACATCCCGCTCGCGGCCTGCCGCCCGGCTGGGCCGCCGGCCTGCGTGGCCGAGGACATGGCGGTCATCGCGGCATCGTGGCTGGGCCGGGCCCTGTCCGGACGCGTCATCTCCACACCCGGGCCTGACCTGCTGGCCGACCAGGCCGAGCAGCTCGGGCGGCTGGCGGGCAGCGTGGTCCGCCAGCTGCTTGAGAACCCTGAGCTGCCGGCGGCCAAGGTCGCCGAGACCGCCGGCGGCGACCTGGGCCGGCTGCTGGCCGACCCGACGGACCCCGTGGTCGAGCAGCTGGCCCGCGCCGCCGGCCAGCTCTGCGATCGCCTGGCCTGTCCCGGGCCGGCCGACCCGCCGGTCACCGCACCGCAGGCCCGCCGCCTGCTGGCCGTCCTGGCGCCGCTTGCCACCCGGCTTTCTGCCCTCACCGCCGAGTGAGCCGACCCGGCCGGAGTCCTAGTCCGTCCCCGCCTCCATGGCGGCCCGGTCAAGCAGCTCACCGCTGGACTCCTGCCCCGAGGAGGTGATCACGTCCGCGCCGCCCGCTGACGGCGCGCCGATCAAGGCGGCGGTGGCCGACTGCACGGCCTGCTCCTGCACGGTCAGGGCCGGGTGCGGGCTGCCTATCACCCCAAGGCCGGCGTACTGCTCAAGCTTGGCCCGGGAGTCGGCGATGTCCAGGTTCCGCATCGTGAGCTGCCCGATGCGGTCCACCGGCCCGAAGGCCGCGTCCTCAACCCGCTCCATCGACAGCTTCTCCGGGTGGTAGCTGAACGCCGGGCCGGTCGTGTCGAGGATCGAATAGTCGTCACCGCGCCGTAGCCGCAGCGTCACCTCCCCGGTGATCGCCGTGCCCACCCAGCGCTGCAGCGACTCGCGCAGCATGAGCGCCTGCGGGTCAAGCCAGCGGCCCTCGTAGAGCAGCCGGCCGAGCTTGCGGCCCTCGGTGTGGTAGGCGGCGATGGTGTCCTCGTTGTGGATCGCGCTGATGAGCCGCTCGTAGGCGACGTGCAGCAGCGCCATGCCCGGGGCCTCGTAGATGCCCCGCGACTTGGCCTCGATGATCCGGTTCTCGATCTGGTCGGACATCCCGAGGCCGTGCCGGCCGCCGACCGCGTTGGCCTCAAGCACGAGGTCCACCGGGGAGCCGAACTCCTTGCCGTTGATGGACGCCGGCCGCCCCTGGGCGAACCCGATCGTCACGTTCTCGGCGGCGACCTCAGTGGCCGGGTCCCAGAACCGCGCGCCCATGATGGGCTCGACGATCTCGATCCCCGCCTCCAGCTGCTCAAGCGACTTGGCCTCGTGGGTCGCGCCCCAGATGTTGGCGTCGGTTGAGTAAGCCTTCTCCATGCTGGCCCGGTAGGGCAGGCCCCGCTCAAGCAGCCATTCCGACATTTCCTTGCGGCCACCGAGCTCACCGACGAACGTCGCGTCCAGCCAGGGCTTGTAGACCCGCAGGGCCGGATTCGTCAGCAGCCCGTACCGGTAGAACCGCTCGATGTCGTTGCCCTTGTAGGTGGATCCGTCGCCCCATATCTGCACGTCGTCGTCCATCATCGCGCGCACGAGCAGGGTGCCGGTGACGGCCCGGCCGAGCGGCGTGGTGTTGAAGTAGGCCTTCCCGCCTGACCGGATGTGGAAGGCGCCGCAGGACAGGGCGGCGAGCCCCTCTTCTACCAGCGCCGCCCGGCAGTCAACCAGCCGGGCGATCTCCGCGCCGTAGGCGCCGGCCCGGCCGGGCACCGAGTCGATGTCCGGCTCGTCGTACTGGCCGATGTTGGCGGTGTACGTGCACGGCACCGCCCCCTTCTCGCGCATCCACGCGACCGCGACCGACGTGTCGAGGCCGCCGGAGAAGGCGATGCCGACTCGTTCACCGACAGGCAGGGATGTGAGCACCTTGGACATGACAAAATTATATGCACATGCCTGCATATTCATGCAACCCCGGTTGGCCAGGGTCAGACCTGAATGCGCCCCTGGATGGCCGCGACGATCTCCGCGACTGCCGCATCGACGGGGACGCCGTTGTTCTGGGTACCGTCGCGGTAGCGGAAGGACACCGCCCCCGCGGCCACGTCGTCATCACCCGCGAGCAGCATGAAGGGAACCTTCTGCCGCTGGGCGTTGCGGATCTTCTTCTGCATCCGGTCGTCGCTTGAGTCCACCTCCACCCGGACCCGAGCCGCCCGCAGGCGCTCCGCGACCGAATCGAGGTAGGGAACATGCTGGTCACTAATCGGGATGCCGACGACCTGCACGGGCGACAGCCACGGCGGCATCGCCCCGGCATAGTGCTCGATCAGCACGCCCATGAACCGCTCGATCGACCCGAACAGTGCCCGGTGGATCATGATCGGCTGCTGCCGGGTACCGTCGGCAGCCTGGTACTCAAGCCCGAACCGCTTCGGCTGGTTGAAGTCCAGCTGAATGGTCGACAGCTGCCAGCTGCGGCCGATCGCGTCACGCGCCTGGACCGAGATCTTCGGCCCGTAGAACGCGGCGCCACCGGGGTCGGGCACGAGGTCAAGGCCGGACTCGGTGGCGACCCGGCGCAGGGTCTGCGTCGCCGCCTCCCACTCCTCATCCCCGCCGATGAACTTCTCTGACTCACCGCGGGTAGACAGCTCAAGGAAGAAGTCGTCAAGCCCGTAGTCGCGCAGCAGGTTAAGCACGAAGGTCAGCAGGTTGGTGAGCTCGCCTTCCATCTGCTCAGCGGTGCAGTAGATGTGCGAGTCGTCCTGGGTCAGCCCGCGCACCCGGGTCAGGCCGTGAACGACGCCGGACTTCTCGTACCGGTAGACCGTGCCGAACTCGAACAGCCGCAGCGGCAGCTCGCGATAGGACCGCCCGCGCGCACGGAAGATCAGGTTGTGCATCGGGCAGTTCATGGCCTTGAGGTAGTAGTCAGCCCCCTCAAGCTCCATCGGCGGGAACATGGTGTCCGCGTAGTACGGCAAGTGCCCCGAGGTCTCAAAGAGGTGCCCCTTGGTGATGTGCGGGGTGTTGACGAACTCATAGTCCGCCTCCTCGTGCCGCAGGCGGGCGTAGTGCTCCATCTCACGGCGGATGATTCCGCCCTTGGGGTGGAACACCGGCAGGCCCGAGCCGATCTCGTCGGGGAAGGAGAACAGGTCGAGCTCGGCTCCGAGCTTGCGGTGGTCGCGCCGCTCGGCCTCCTCCAGCATCTTGAGGTAGCCGTCCTGCGCGGCGCGTGACTCCCACGCGGTCCCGTAGATGCGCTGGAGCTGGGGGTTCTTCTCGCTGCCCCGCCAGTAAGCGCCGGCGTTCCGCATCAGCTTGAAGGCCGGGATGTGCCGGGTGGACGGCACGTGCGGCCCCCGGCACAGGTCCTTCCAGCGCAGCTCGCCGGTCTTGGCGTCGATGTTGTCGTAGATCGTCAGCGCGCCCGCGCCGACCTCAGTTGACGCCTCGTCGTCGGCGGAGGGCGCGCCCTTGCCCTTGATCCCGATCAGCTCGAGCTTGAACGGCTCGTCCTTGAGCTCGGCCCTGGCCTCGTCGTCGGTAACCTCACGCCGGGCGAAAAGCTGGCCCTGCTTGACGATGTCGCGCATCCGCGACTCGATCTTCTTCAGGTCCTCAGGGGTGAACGCGCGGTCGAGGAGGAAGTCGTAGTAGAAGCCGTTCTCGATCGGCGGCCCGATGCCCAGCTTGGCCTCGGCGAAGGCCTCCTGCACCGCCTGCGCCATGACGTGGGCGGTGGAATGCCTGATGACCGAGCGCCCGTCCGGGGAGTCCGAGGAAACCGGCTCGACCTCGTCGCCGTCGGCCAGGATCCAGGCGAGGTCCCTCAGCTGCCCATTGACGCGGGCGACGACGACGTCCCGCTCGCCGGCGAACAGGTCAGCCGCGGTAGTCCCAGTCGTGACCTCGCGTTCGGCCCGCTGGGACTGGCGGTCGAGCACGCGGATGCTGATCTGCGACACGGTTTTCTGCCTTCGGTAGATGCCAGCCGGGTTTCAGGTCAGATGCTACCGGGCACCATGTCAGCCTCTCACCTCGATGGGGGCCTACAGCCAGGCGGGCAACTCGGGCACGGGGGCGCCGGTGACGTCCGTCAGGCCAGCCACCGGGCGGCCAGACAGCCACCCGGCCAAGGCGGCCAGCGGTGCGGTCACCGAGACAGGGCTGGTGGCCCCCGTGACCTGCCAGGTCGCGCCCGTGCCCGCCGCGGTCAGTGACAGCGCCGGGCTCGTCCCGACCGCGGACCGGCGCGCGGTTATGTCGTCAAGCAACGCCGCGAGGAACGACGCGGGCAGGTCCGTGAAGCTGATCCCGGCGGCCAGGTCCACCGCATGGATGTACACCTCACGTGCCCGCATCCACGGGACCTCCGTGGCATACCTGGTAAGGCCCTGAGCGGTGATCACCTGGGCGGACCAGGCCGGGGCGGGCATCGCGTCCAGGTCAGACCACAGGCCAGCGGCCGTCGAGCTGACCAGGGACCGCAGGTCGGCAGGCGCGGCCGTCGCGCCAGCCTCGATATCGGCGGCGCGCTGCTCGCTGGAGGCGTACATCCGCCGTTCCTCCCCCGTCCGCGCCCAGTACAGCAGGTTGCCCAGCGCGCCCGCGTTGTTGGCGAGGTGCGAAAGCAGGTAGCGCCGGTTCCAGCCGGGCAGCAGCGTCGGCTCGTCGAGCGCCCCGTCATCCAGCTGGGAAAGCGCAGCAAGCAGCAGCCGCGTGCCATCGTCAACCCATTCAAGTGCCTGCTCCGGACGTTCCTGCTCGCTCATTGGCGGACCTCCTGTGGCGGGTGGGGGGGTGACTGCGCCACCCGCCAAGGAAATCACACTAGGGCTGGCAGTAGAGCGTGACCGTCGCCCCCGCGGGCACGGCGGCGCCGGAGGCCGGCGCCTGGCCCCACACCACGCCCGCCGGCACCGACTTCGTGGCCGGGGCCGGACGGTCCTGCACCACCACGGTGAACCCGGCGAGCTGGGCCGTGTTCTGCGCGGCGAGCGAGGTCTGCCCGACGAGGTTCGGGACGCTGGCCGCCGCGGCCGTCGGAGTGGCCACGGGGACTCCTGTGGTCGCGGCCGGGGTCGGAACCGTGCTGGCGGTCGGCACCGGCGCGGACCCGCCGCCTGGGGCGCTCGGCAACGGGGTCGGCGCGGAGGTGGCGGTCGGCCACGGGGTCGGCGTGGCTCCCCCGGCGCCGCCGACCGGAAGGCAGGTCGGCACCGGCGTGGCCGCGACCGCACCGGAGGAAATGGTCAGCGTCACCATCGACCCACGAGCAACGTGCGTTCCCGCCGCCGGAGACTGGAGCATCGTGGTCCCCCCTGGGATGGCCCGCGAGGCCTTCTCGTTGTTGACTACCTCAAGGCCAGCCCGCTCGAGGGTTGCGTCCGCCTGGACACGGGCCTGGCCCACCACACTCGGCACCGTGACGGTTTCGCCGCCTCCCGCCGTTGGCATGGGCTCGGGAGTCGCCTCGCAGCCAGGCGAGGTGGGCCGAGGGACCGGGGTCGCCGACCCGCCAGCCCGGCTGGTGCCCTGGTAGGCGGCGGGCGCTCCCGGCGTCGGCTGACCTGAGCGGGTGGCTGCGACCGCTCCGACCGCTCCCCCGACGATCAGGACCGACGCCGCCGCCAGCGTGGGTATGAGCCAGGACTTTACTGTTCGCTCCGCGTTCAGCACGGTGATCTCCTCGTAGCTCAGCTGTCGTGGTGGATCCGGCACGACCTGCTTCAGCAGGTCCGCCAGCCGCTGCTCGTCAGCGCTCATGCCGCCGTCCCTCCCAGCAGGACGTCCATCAGGCCGGGCACGTGCCGCAGCCTGGCCAGTGCCTTTGCGGCCTGGCTCTTCACTGTCCCGACCGAGCAGCCCATGATCTGGGCCGTGTCGGTTTCAGTCCGATCCTCGAAATAGCGCAGTGTGATGACCGCTCGCTGCTTCGCTGTCAGCTCGCACAGCGCACGGCGCAGTGACTCCCGCGTGTCCACCTGGCGGAAGGCACCGCTGTCCGAGGGCGACTCGGGCAGCGCCCCCGAGGCGATCTCCCCGGTCCAGCGTCGCCCGCGCCAGCGCAGGAAGGTGTTCACCATGACCTTGTGCGCGTAGGCCTCGGCTGACTCCATCGCGGCCACCCGATCCCAGCGCCGCCAGACCTCGCCGAGTGCGGTCTGCACGAGGTCCTCAGCGAGCGCCCAGTCCCCGCCAGTCAGCAGCCACGCCGCGCGCAGCATGGCACTCGACCGACGCCGCACGAAGTCGGCGAAGTCGGGTGGTTCGGGCATGACGTCTCCCCGCCCTGAGTTGGCTGGATACTCGATCGCCTGCACACCTGTCTAAAGCAGGTGGGCCTATCAGAAGGTTGCCGCATACCGGGCACCATGTTGCGCAGCCACCATCACCGGGCCAGCCGCCCGTATCGCCGGGCCAGTCCCCGCGCCGCGGATCTCGTCAGCAGGTAGCCGGAAGGATCCTGCCGCTGACCTCACCGAAGCCGATGCGGCCGCCGTCGGCGCCCGGGGCGGTCGCGGTGATGGCCACCTCGTCGCCATCAAGCAGGAACGTCCGCTGCTCGCCGTGGACCGTGACCGGCTCCGCCCCGCTCCAGGTCAGCTCGAGGAACGCGCCGCGCTCTGAACGCGAGGGGCCGGAGATCGTGCCGGAGCCGAAGATGTCGCCGGTGCGCGTCGACGCGCCGCCCGCCGTCATGTGCGCGAGCATCTGCGCCGGGGACCAGTACATCGTCCGGTACGGCGGCCGTGACACCTCCTCGCCGTTCCACGTGACGACCAGGTCGATGTCAAGCCCCCACGACGCGGACTCCCTCAGGTACGGCAGCGGCTCGGGGTCCTGGCCGGGCAGCGGCACCCGTGCCGCCGCGAGCGCCGCCAGCGGCACCACCCAGGGCGACACCGAGGTCGCGAACGACTTCCCCAGGTGCGGTCCAAGCGGCACGTACTCCCAGGCCTGGATGTCACGGGCCGACCAGTCGTTGAGCAGGAATGCGCCGAACACATGCGAGGCGAAGTCGCCCGTGCCGATGGGCGTCCCCAGGGCCGACCCGACCCCGACGACGAACCCGAGCTCGGCCTCGATGTCAAGGCGCACGCTCGGCCCGAACGTCGGCAGAGCGTCGCCGGGCTGCTTCCGCTGGCCGCACGGCCTGACGACGGGGGTCCCCGACACGACCACTGTCCCCGCCCGGCCGTGGTAGCCAACCGGCAAGTGCTTCCAGTTCGGCATCAGCGGGGCCGCGTCGGGCCTGAAGATCCGGCCGAGGTTGGAGGCGTGGTGCTCCGAGGCGTAGAAGTCGACATAGTCGGCGACCTCGAACGGCAGGTGCAAGGCCACGCTCGGCAGCGGGTAGACGGCCTCCTCCGGCACCCTGGCCCCGCCGAGCAGCGCCTGGGTCTCCGCGCGCGCCCAGGCCCAGCGCCGCGGCCCCTGGGCCATGAACGGGTTGAGCGACGGCGCCGCGAACACGTCGTCCGCCAGCAGCAGCGCGAGGTCGACAACGCTGTCCCCGACCCGGACTCCTACCCGCGGGCTGGCCGCCCCCACGGAGAACACCCCGTACGGAAGGTTGTCCAAGCCGAACTGCGAGCCATCAGGAATCTCCATCGCGGACACGCCTCTCCCTCCTGTGCTGCCGTGGGCAGATCCGCCCTCAGCAGCGCGCCCTCGCCTCTTTCGACGCAAGGACGCACGCTAGACCCATGTCCGACCAAGATAAATCCCCAGCGCTCACCGAACGCACCCGCCAGGCTCTTGCCACCAAGCGGGTTCTTGTCCTCGACGGCCCGCTGGACGATGACAACGGGACCTTGCTGATCACGCAGCTGATGACCCTGGCCGCCGATGACCCCGCTGCGGACATCGCGCTGTGGATCAACTCGCCCGGCGGCTCGGTCCCCTCCATGCTCGCGATCCGCGACACGATGCGCCTGGTGCCGTGCGACGTCTCGACGCTGGCGCTCGGGCTGGCCTGCAGCGCCGGGCAATTCCTGCTCTCCGCGGGCAGCACGGGGAAGCGGTACGCCCTGCCGCACGCGCGCATCCTCATGCACCAGGGATCGGCTGGCATCGGCGGCTCGGCCGTGGAGGTGGAGGTCCAGGCAAACGACCTGCGCCATACCAGGGACACCGTGCTCGGCCTGATCGCCCACGACACCGGCCAGCCGGTCGAGCGGATCTTCGAGGATTCCAGGCACGACCGCTGGTACACGGCCAGGGAGGCGATGGAGTACGGCTTCGTCGACGCGATCGCCGAGTCGTTCGGCCAGGTGATGCCGACCAGGAAGCACGCGTTCGGCCTGCGGTCGCAAGCCGGGAATGGAGAATAGGCATGAGCACGTACACCATCCCCAACGTCATCGCCGAGTCGCCCCGCGGTGACCGGATCATGGACGTGTACTCGCACCTGCTCACCGAGCGGATCCTGTACCTTGGCACCCCGATCGACGCCGGGGTGGCCAACGCGCTCACCGCGCAACTGCTGTACCTGGAAGGCGCTAGCCCCGAGCAGGAGATCAACCTCTACATCAACTGCGAGGGCGGCGACATGATGGCCATGCTCGCCGTGTACGACACGATGCAGTACATCAGGGCACCCGTGGTGACCACGTGCGTGGGCGAGGCGATCGCGGCGGGCGCGGTGCTGCTCGCTGCGGGCACTCCCGGGCGCCGCGGCATCCTGCCCCACGCGCGGGTGGTGCTGCACCAGCCGTCGGCATCCGGCCGGGGCACGATCCCCGACCTGATCCTGGCAGCCGATGAGGTCGTCCGCATCCGCGCCGACATTGAATCGGTACTGTCAGTGCACACCGGCCAGTCGGTGGAGGCCCTGCGGGCCGACACCGACAGGGATCGCGTCTTCACGGCGCAGGCGGCCATCGGCTACGGCCTGGTCGACCAGGTGCTCACCGAGCGCTCCTGATCGGGCCGCGCGCGTTCAGGCGGCGATGGCGAGCAGGGCGACCGGGCCGGACGCGCGCAGGCCCGGACGTGGCCGCAGCGCCTGCTGTACGGCCCGACCGCGCAGGTCCTCGGTCACGAGCCTGGTCAGGTCGATCAGGGTGAGGCCGAACGCCCCGGCGAGGGCGGCGATCATCTCGCTGGAGGGCTCCTTGCGGCCGCGCTCGATCTCCGACAGGTACTGCGGCGAGATCCCGGCCCGGGCCGCCGTCTCGGCCAGCCTCTCCTGCCGCTCATGCCGCAGCTCCCGCAACTGGCTTCCGAGCACCTCCCGCCACAATGGCTCCGGTGCGGTAGTGCGTGGCGGGACCGCGTGCGGCGGGACCGCGTGCGGCGGGACCGCGTGCGGCGGGACCGTGGGCGGGGCGACCGTGGGCGGGGCGACCTTGCGCAGCGGGGTAACGTTAGCGGCCATAGCCCGATGGTAGGCAGCCCGCGACCGGCTGCCTACCAGGATTCGCTCCTGGCAGAGCGGTGAGCGTCCTCCTCACCCTGCGCCGGCGGGCGGCGACGCTGCGGTGACCGGTAGCGATAGCCGAAGCCGCGCACCGCCTCGATCCGCGCCCCAACCCCCGGCGGCGCGCCGAGCTTGCGACGCAGCCGCAGGATGCTGTACTTAACGCGCTCAGGACCGATCCCGTAGGGGTCGCTCCAGGCCAGTTCGAGCAGCTTTTCCGGGCTGAGGACCTGGCCCTGGTGCCGGACAAGCGCGACAAGCAGCCGGTACTCGGTAGGCGTCAGGGCGATGGGCACGCCGTCCACGGTGACCTCATGCGAGCTGAAGTTCAGCTGGACGGAGCCGTCGTTGAAGACCTCGGCCCGTCTCGTGTCGCCGGTCGCCATCCCGCGCGTGCCGCGGGACCGGCGGACGAGGGCCTGCGCGCGGGCGCCGAGCTCCGCGTTGCCGAAGGGCTTGAGCAGGTAGTCGTCGGCACCGCCTGCGAAGCCCTTGACCTTCTCGGACTCCTGGCCGTGCGCCGTGAGCATGAGGATGGGCACGTCGGACAGGTCGCGGATGCGCTCAAGAACCGTCCAGCCATCCATGCCAGGCAACCCGATATCGAGGATGACAAGGTCGGGCCGGTCACCGTGGAAGGCCCGCAGCCCGTCGGGTCCCGTAGGCGCGGTAGTGACGGCGAACCCGCCGCGTTCAAGCACCACGCGGATGCCGAATGCGACGTCCCGCTCGTCCTCGATGACCAGGGCCCGCCAGCCACTCATGGCCCCTCCTGATCACCGACATCACCGGTCTTGTCCGTGTGCGCTGGTACGGACGGATCCGCCTGCGGCCCGGCGACCGGCAGGAAGAGGCTGAACGTGGTGCCCGCGTCCAGGACGCTGTGCACCCGGATGTGCCCGCCATGCAACTCGGTAAGTAGCTTGACGATCGACAGTCCAAGGCCGCTGCCTGGCAGCCCGGCGGCACGGGCGTTGGAGCCGCGGGTGAACCGGCCAAAGAGGTGCTCGACCTCACCCGGGGGAATCCCGATGCCAGAGTCCGAGACCGTGATCCGCCAGGTCCCGCCCGCTGGCCCCCGGGTCGCGTGGAACCTGGCCGTCACCCGGACCAGCCCGCTCGGGCGGGAGAACTTAACGGCATTGCCGATGAGGTTGTCCAGGACATGCAGCAGGCGACGATGGTCGCCCCTCAGCATCGGCCCCTCTCGGGTGTCGGTGTCGATCGTCAGGTCCTGCTTGGCGGCGGCAGGCGCGGCGATGACGACGGCATCGGCGACCAGCCTCGGCACGTCGACGGGACCGAGGTCAAGCGGCAGTCCGCCGGACTCGATCCTGGTCAGCATGAGAAGGTCGGTCACTAGGCGCAGCAGGCGGTCGGCATTCCGCTCGATGACATCGAGGTAGCGCCAGCCTTCCGCGGACAGCCCTTCGGCCTCGCCCCTGATGAGCTCGCTGAAGGAGATGATCGACGTCACGGGCGTGCGCATCTCGTGGGCCACGACGGCGAGGAACTGCTCGCTGCGCCGCCGCTCGTCGCTGGTCTCCCCCATGGTGCCCCCACAGTGCTGGGCCGTTGCCTGGCCTACGCCCCGCTTCCTTCCCGCTGACAACATCACCCCAAACCGCGACGATTACTCTATGGGACCAGTTTGTCTCGCAACTGCCCCACTCGACACGGCAATCACACTAATGTGCTCTAGCTGGACGGCCTCGGTAACGCACTGTACGGTTGCCGGACGCTGCAGCAATTACCCGGCGCCCATTTTCGCTGGGCGCGGCCGGAGAAAAGCGCCCAGAAAAGACACGGGAAACGCATCGTTATCTTGCGAATCACCCGTAGTCAAACCTGTGCGGCAAATGTTAGCGTTCGCGATATATGTCACTGGCCGGACGCGGGATCCACTGGGGACAGCCGCGCGATCTTGAGGTTCGCGCCAGCGGCTCCGCCTGAATGTTCACTCATCCACAGTGAGGCGAGGCATGCACAAATCCATCGAAAGACGCCTGTCATGGGCGCAGGCACGGCACAAGCTGTTCATCGCGGCACTGGCCGTCGGCGCCGTACCGGCCCTAGTCGCGGGGCAGGGCCTGCTGGCAGGAGCGGCCGACGCCGCGCCGACGGCCGCGAGCTCCCTCACCGCGGCGCTGACGCCGGCCGTGGCGTCACAGCTGTCGCAGAACGTCAGCCAGCACGTCATCGTGATCCTGAAGAGCCAGCTGGCACAGCAGGCTGTTGGCAGCCACGCCGCCTCGCAGCGGGCGGCCGCCGTCACCGCGGCCCAGAAGCCCTTCATGACCGAGCTCAACCAGGTGCATGCCACCCACGTCAAGCAGTACCAGCTGGTCAACGGGTTCGCCGCTACCATCTCCTCCGGCGAGGAAGCCCGCCTGAAGGCCAATTCCTCGGTGGCCGAGGTCATCCCCGATCAGACGATCAGCCTTGGGGGCGGCTCCACGGGCTCCACGTCGTCTGCCGCCACGTCGCCTGCCGCCACGTCGCCTGCCGCCACGTCGCCTGCCGCCACGTCGTCGAAGCCCGCTCAGGCGGCCAAGCTGGCGTCGAAGGACGCCGGCCCGACACCCAACGTGATCCCCGGCGCCTGCAGCACCACCCCGCAACTGGCCCCGGAGGGGCTGTCACTGACCCAGACCGCCTCTGATGTCCCGCACGCGCCGACCGCCGCGTCGCTCGGCTTCACCGGCGCGGGCGTGAAGGTCGGGTGGATCGCGGACGGGCTCGACCCCAGCAACGAGAACTTCATCCGGCCGGATGGCACCTCGGTCTTCGACTCGGCGACCGGCGGCGACTACCAGGACTTCAGCGGGGAGGGAACCGGCGCGCCTACCGGCGGCGACGAGGCCTTCCTCGACGCGAACGCGATCGCCGGCCAGGGCCTGGTCACCTACAACGTGAATGGATTCTCGGCCCAGTCCTATCCGTCACCGTGCAACATCAAGATCCAGGGCACCGCGCCGGGCGCCAGCCTGGTCGGCCTGGACGTGTTCGTCGAGAACTCCAGCGGTATTGACACCACCGAGTCGAACTTCGTGCAGGCGATCAACTACGCGGTCACCGTGGATCACGTGGACGTGCTCAATGAGTCGTTCGGGAGCAATGGCTTCCCTGACGTGGCCGCGCTTGACCTGGTCACGCAGTTCGACAAGGCCGCCGTGGCGGCGGGCGTCACGGTCGTCACCTCCACTGGTGACGCCGGCTATACCAACACGACTGGCTCCCCGGCCAGCAGCGGGGACTTCATCTCGGTCGGCGCGAGCACGCAGTTCCAGATGTACGCCCAGACCAACTACGCGATGGCACGGGACTTCGCGACGACGGGCTGGCTTAGCGACAACATCAGCAGCCTGAGCTCAGGCGGAGTAAGCGAGGAAGGCAGCACGGTCGACCTGGTCGCCCCCGGTGACCTGAGCTTCGCCTCGTGCGACGCCAACCCGGCGCTCTACAGCGAGTGCACCAACTTCGTCTCCCCCGGCCAGCCGTCCGACATTGAGGAGTCGGGTGGCACCAGCGAGTCCTCACCGTTCGTGGCGGGCATCGCGGCCGACGTCATCCAGGCCTACCGCAAGACCCACGCCGGCGCGTCCCCAACCCCGGCGCTGGTCAAGCAGATCCTGCTCAGCACCGCGACCGACCTCGGCACCCCCGCGACCGAGCAGGGCGCAGGGCTGGTCAACGCCTACAAGGCGGTCGAGCTGGCCGAGTCGGTCAAGACCCCGGCCGGATCACCCGCACCGGTCGGCCAGACCCTGGAGCTGTCCACCAGCCAGCTGAACGCGGCCGGCGAGCCGGGCAGCCAGGAAAGCTGGCCAGTGACCGTGACCAACACGGGGACTCGCACCCAGACCGTGCGCCTGTCCGGCCGCGGCTTCGGCCCGGCCCAGGACACCCAGTCCGGCTCCGTCACATTGAACGACTCGACCAGCCCGCAGGTCCCCAACTACCAGGGCCTGCCCAACAACTACAGCGTCTTCCACTTCACCGTACGGCCCGGCCAGGACCGCCTGTTCGCACAGATCGCCTACCCGGCCACCAGCGCCAACAACAACGCGCGCGTCCGGCTGATCCTCATCGACCCCACCGGCAAGCTCGCGGCCCACTCACTGCCGCAAGGCGTCGGCAACTACGGCAGCGCCGACGTCCGCTACCCAGCCTCCGGCACCTGGACCGGCGTCATCTTCGGCGACGTGGCCGCGGATGACGGCACCAATGGCGCCGTCCCTTGGCAGGTCTCGACCCAGACGTTCGACTCGTTCGGCTCGGTATTCCCGGCGCTGATGACGCTACGGCCGGGGCAGAGCGGGACCGCCTGGGTATCGGCCATGACGCCCTCCGCCCCCGGTGACGGCTCGGGCTCGATCGTGGTCTCCGCCAGCGGCTCCCCGCAGGCTACCTCCATACCGGTCACGCTCAGGAGCGAGATCGACGTGGCCCGCGGCGGCGCGTTCTCCGGCGTCCTGACAGGCGGCAACGGCCGGCCGAACGGCCAGGGCCAGGAGCAGTTCTACGAGTTCAAGGTGCCGTCCGGCGTCAAGAACATCGCCGCCAGCGTCTCGCTCGCCAATGACCCGGGCGACCCGGTAGGCGAGTACCTCGTCGCCCCCGACGGCGAGGCCCTCGGCTACGGCCAGAACCAGGATCCGCTGACCGGGAACCTCAGCACCGCGCTGACCGCGTACACGGCCAACCCGGCGGCCGGCACCTGGACGCTGGTGGTGGACTTCGCCGAGCCGGTGGAGGGCAACGAGGTCTCCGAGCCATACACCGGGTCGGTCAGGTTCGACGCGGGGAGCGCCAGTGCGGCCGGCCTGCCCGACAGTGCCCGTTCGGTGCTCGCCGCCGGAACTGCGGTGACGGTCCCGGTGAAGGTCACCAACAACGGGCCGGAGCCTGAGGACTTCTTCATCGACCCGCGGCTGGACAGCGACACGTCGCTGACGCTGGCCTCGCTGACTGGAACCTCCTTCACGCTGCCGCCGACCGGGCCTCCGGCCGAGTGGATGGTCCCGACGGAGACCTCCGGCATCCAGGTGACGCAGTCCTCGACCGTACCGGGAATGTTCGACCTCGGCCCGGTCGTGGGTGACCCCGACCTGGCCAGCGTGGGCACGACGCCGGGCAGCCTCTGCTCCACCTCGGAGTACTCGGCCGACTTCCCGTCGGGCGGCACCGTGGCGGCCGGCATCTGGTACGCCCAGCCGACGGAGTGCGGCCCATATGCCGCCCCCGTCCCGTCCGGCACGGCCACCGTCAACGCGACGGTCACGACCAAGGCGTTCGACCCGGCGGTCACTTCCCCCACCGGCGACTTGTGGACGGCCGCGGAGACCGGGGCGTTCAGCGTCAAGCCGGTGGTGATCGCCCCCGGCGCCTCGGCCACGATCGACGTGACCATCACGCCGTCCGCTGCCGCTGGCACCGTCGTCAGGGGAACCCTGTACGTGGATGACGAGCTGGCTGGCATCCCGCCGTACGGCCAGTTCTCCGGCGACGAGATCAGCGCGCTTCCCTATGAGTACAAGGTCGGGTAAGGCGGCCTTCAGTTAGCCGGTGGCCCGGCAGCACGTGGTGCTGCCGGGCCACTCGGGTGCTGCAGGACGTGGAGATACGAGCCTCGGCCAGGGCACGCGAGCTGACGTTCAACAAGCCGCCACGGACCCACGTCGAGACCTACGCCCAGCCCGCGAGTCCTAGCCGTCGTGACGAAATGATCGAACCGCGTCCTACCGGCGCCGCTTCCCGCATGCAACCCTTCTGACAGATCCTGGGGTCTGTACGGGCGAGGTGGTGAGACGTGAGCACTGGAGCGGACGAGGAGTTCCGCGAGTTCATGCGCGGCCGCTGGCCCGCCATGGTGCGGCTGGCGTACGGGCTGACCGGTGATCTCGGGCACGCCGAGGACATCACGCAGGCGGCATTCGCGCGAGCGTACGCAGCCTGGGGCCGGGTTATCAAGGCCGGCGACCCGGAAGCTTACCTGCGGCGGATCGTGATCAACGAGAACCGCCGGCGGTTCCGCAAGCAGCGGGTGGCTGAGGTCCTGCTCGGGGTCCCGCCGGATTCCAGTGTGCCCGACACGGCCGTGGAGTCCGATGAGCGCGCGGCGCTGCTGCCGGCGCTGCGGCAGTTGCCGCCGCGCCAGCGCGCCGTGGTCGTGCTCCGGTTCTGGCTCGACATGTCCGAGGCGGACACGGCGGCGGCACTGGGCTGCTCGGTCGGCACGGTCAAGAGCCAGGCATCCCGTGCCCTGGTCGCCTTGCGGCACGGCAGTGCCCTCGCGGGCTTCTTGCCCACGGATAGCGACCGCCTCGAAGGGGACATCATCGAGGGAGGATTGCGATGAGCGACCTGCGTGAGGATCTCGACGCGGCACTGCGCACGGTAGAGCCAGGCCAGGCCCCCGTTGACGCGGCCATCCGAAGCGGACGCCGCATCCGGGCGCGACGGCGCGGGACGGCTATTGCCACCGCGATCGGGGTTGTGGTGACGATCGCGGTGGGATACCCGGCGGTGTCCCACCGAGCCGCCGCCCCCGCGCCCACGCAGCCGACCGACCGCCGGCCGGTCCTCATCACCGACACGCCACCGCCCGCGGGCGCTCCCGCGGGCGTGATCGCCGTCGGCCAGGTAGGGATCACGACGTGGCAGGTCAGCGCGGACAAGTCAGACGGGTCTGGGCAGGCCGGCCGGCCGCAGTGCTTTGACGTGGCCCTTGACCCGGGCGGATCCACCCCGCTCTCCGGCTCCGTCCTCGACAACGGCGGGTCCACCGACTGCGACCTGCGGTATCCGGGCCAGGGGGATCCGGTAACACTCGAGGGAACTGGCGGCAACGCGCTCTACGTGATGGCCGGGGGCGTCGCGGCCAATGTTCAGTACGTCGTCGTCCATCTGGCCGGCGGGCAGGTGGTCACGATGATCCCGCACGCGGCCTACGGCAGGAGGTTCGTGGCATACGCCGCGCCGGCCAGCGACCGGGTCCTCAGCGCCACCCTCCGCACCGACGGTGGTCAGTTGCTCGCCACCAGGCCGTTCATCCAGCCGGACGGGGTGCCGGTCTTCGGCTTGTGGGCGACGCCTGGCCGGGCACAGCCGCCCACGGCCACGGTGGTGCTCGACTCGGGCCGGGCGGACGGAGGAAGCTGGTCGGTCACCGCCTACGAGGGACCCTGGGGCACCTGCGTGGTCACGGCGGCCAGCGGACCAGGCGGCTCGTCGACCGCCTGCCGGGCTACCGTACGCGGGACGTCCCTCGCCGTGCTCGGCTTCGATGAGTCGGTGGGCAGCATGCCGTCGGAGGTCGCCGGCTTCGCGCCGCTGGCCGCCACCCACATCGCGGTGACGCTGACCAACGGGACCAGCTTCCAGGTCCCGGTCATGGCGGTCGGGAACGAGCGGCTGTGGTCATTCAGCCTGGCAGCAGGACAGGGGGTCAGGCGCCTGACCGCTCGCGACTCGGCGGGCCACTCCCTCGGCTCGACCACCCTGCCCTAGGTCACGGCCACCCCGCCGTTCATGACACGAAGGCCGGCGGCCGTCACATTCAGGCGGGCTGTCTCGTCTGCATTCGGAAGCATGACGCGGAGGTACGGAGGTTCAGGCGATGAAGGTAGCGGTCGCGGGGGGCACCGGGGTAGCTGGCCGGTACGCGGTAGCGGCGTTGCGCGGGGCGAGACACGAGCCGGTCGTCCTGGCCCGGTCGACCGGCGTGGAGCTGGTGAGCGGGGCTGGCGTGGCCGACGCGCTCGCCGGGGTCGACGCGGTGATTGACGCGAGCAACATCTCGGCGCAGCGCGCCACGGTCGTCTCTGAGTTCTTCGAGGCCACATCGCGGAACCTGATGCGGGCCGCTGCCCACAGCGGGATCAGGCACATGGTGGCGCTGTCGATCATCGGAATCGACCGCGTTCCCTACGGGTACTACAAGGGCAAGGTCCGCCAGGAGGAAGTGCTGCGCGAATCGTCTGTGCCGGTCAGCATCCTGCGGGCGGCGCAGTTCCATGAGTTTCCCGGACAGTACCTGCAGTGGTCTTCTGGCCGGCTCGTGGTCGTGCCGAAGTGGCGGGCCCAGCCGGTCGCGGCCCGCGAGGTTGGCGAGCTGCTCGCCCGGCTCGCCGTCGGCGCACCCGTGCCCATGACGGAGCTCGCCGGGCCAAGGGAGGAGCGGATGGCCGATCTGCTGCGCCAGGTGCTCGCCGCCCGTGGCGAGCGGCGGCGGGTCCTGGAGATACGCCTGCCCGGGGCGACCGGCAAGGCGATGGCGACCGGCGGCGGCCTGCCCGGCCCCGGTGTGACCCTCGGAACCCAGACATTTGCCGACTGGCTGCGGTCGCAGGTCACGGACCCGCCGGTGTCTTCCCCGCGAGTGGCGGTGCCTGATGAGTGAGGGCGAGGATCGCCTGGCCGAGGCGTTCAGCGCGGCGCGACCCCGGCTCGTCCGGGTGGCCTACGCGATACTCGGGTCGCATGCCGAGGCCGAGGATGTCGTAGCCGACTGCTGGCTGCGGCTGGTCGGGGCTGACGCCGTCGAGCCGGTCAGGGACCTCGAGTCCTGGGCGGTCGTGGCGGTGTCGCGGATGGCCCTGGACGTGCTGCGCTCCGCCCGAGTCCGCCGGGAGCAGTATGTGGGCCCGTGGCTGCCTGAGCCAGTCCTGACTGGCGGTGGCGGCCAGGCGGCCGCGGTCGCAGGTACCGTGGGCGCGAGCAGCTCAGCTGGGTTCGGTGGCGATCCGGCCGACAAGGTGACGCTCGATGACGAGGTCAGCTACGCGCTGCTGGTCGTGCTCGAGACGCTGTCGCCACCTGAGCGGACCGCCTTCGTTCTCCACGACCTGTTCGGCATGCCGTTCGCCGAGGTCGCGTCGGTCGTAGGCCGTTCACCGGTGGCCGTCAGGCAACTGGCCTCCCGCGCCCGGCGCCAGGTCCGCTCTCACGGTGGCGTGCCCTCGGCCAACTCGGCCGAGCGGCGGCGCGTGGTCGCCGCCTTCGAGGTGGCGGTCACGTCGGGCGACCTGACCCGGCTCATCCACGTCCTTGACCCGGATGTGGTCCTGGTCAGCGACGGTGGTGGCGTGGTTTCAGCGGCCCGCCGGCCCATTGAGGGCGCCGACCGGGTCGGCCGGTTCCTGCTCGGCGTCATGGCCAAGGGCCTGGCCGAGGCCCAGGTCGCCCAGGTGGACGTCAACGGGGCTCCCGGCTTCGCGCTGTACCACGACGGAGAGCTGGTGACCGTCGTGTCGGTGACCGTGGCCGGGGGCAAGGTCGCCCGGCTTGACCTGGTGCGCGCACCGGCGAAGCTCCCCCGCCCAGCCGACTGAGTCGCTCGCGGAGCACCACCGCCGCCCTTTATTGCGTGAATTTTTCTTGTTGCGAAGGAATTTCACAGTGATAATGCGGAAAATCCTTCGCAACGGGAAAAGTCTTCCACATATTGTGAGACGTGAGAGATAGCGCGGACAGGCGGGACGCCAGGGCATCCGCGGGAGCATGGCCGACGGGCATGACCGCGGGGGCCGTGACCGCGGGGAGCGGGCTCCGGCCGAGTGGGAGTGCGGGGCAGGGGCTGGCATGGCGCCCGCGGAGCGAGAGCAGCGCGCTGGGCGGCGCCTGGGGCATTTCTGCCTCGCCATCATCCGACAGATCAGATAAATAGCGCACATGCCGGGGTCCCGGTATTGACGGCGGTCTCCCGGTCGGGCTAGCGTCCTGTCCAGAAAAGAATAGTAAAGTTTCCTATTCATTTCTGAGACCGGAAGCGAGCGGAAGGAACCGCGCTTGAGACGACTCATCCCCCTCGCGCTGGCGACTCTTGCTGTCGCCGGCGCGGGCACTGCCGCCGCCGCCGGGGCCGCAAGCGGTGCCGTCACCGCGACCGCCAGCGCCACGACTGGCAGCCCAGCCAGCATCGCGCAGGCCCCACTAGGCGCCCGCCGCCTGCCCGCGCACGTCTACGCCCCCTACTTCGAGAGCTGGGACTCCAGCCAAGGCTCGCTGGCCCAGGTCTCGCAGGAGTCGGGGGCCAAGTACGTGACGCTGGCCTTCCTGCAGACTGACCAGCCCGGCTCGTGCACCGCCTACTGGAATGGCGACACCGCCACGCCGATCTCGGCTACCACGGCGGGCAGCTTCGGCGCCGACATCGCGGCGATCCAGCGAGCCGGCGGGCAGGTCATCCCGTCGTTCGGCGGGTACACGGCCGACACGACCGGCACCGAGCTCGCCGACAGCTGCACCAGCGTGGACGCGATCGCGCAGGTCTACGAGAGCCTGGTGGAGACCTACCACATCACGCGCATCGACCTGGACGTCGAAGGCGACTCGGTGACCAACACGCCCGGGATCGAGCGGCGCAACGAGGCCATCGCGCAGACCGAGGCCTGGGGCCGCGCGCACCACCAGCTGATCCAGTTCTCCTACACGCTGCCGACCTTCCCGACCGGCATGCCGGCGGCCGAGCTCGGGGTCCTGCAGAACGCGGTGGCCGAGCACGCGCAGATCTCGGTCGTCAACATCCTGACGTTCGACTACTACATCGGCACGTCCCAGGACATGCTGGCCGACGCCGAGAGCGCCGCGACCGCGGCAGAAGCCCAGCTGGCGACCCTGTACCCCGGCACCCCGGCGCGGGCGCTGTGGGCCAGGCTCGGCTTTACCCAGATGCCAGGCATCGATGACTTCGGTGCGGACGAGACCTTCTCGACCGCGCAGGCGCCCGCGCTTGAGCAGTGGGCCGCCGCCCATGGCCTCGGCGAGTTGTCGATCTGGGCACTGCAGCGCGACAACGGCAGCTGCCCGGGCACCAAGGGCGCCGGCGATTGCTCAGGCGTCACCCAGCCGACGTGGTACTTCAGCCACGTCTTCGAGCCGCTCAGCTACCTGCCCGGCTGGTGGTAGCCCGGGCACGGTGAGACCACGGCCCCTGGCCGGCGCGCAGGCCGGCCAGGGGCCGTCTCATGCCGTGGCCAAGGCTGCGGTCAGGCCAGGCCGAAGAGCGCGGCGGCGTTGCCGCTCAGCACGGCGGAGAGGTCGGAGGCCGGCAGGCCCGCGGTGGCGGCCCGCTCGACCGGGTCGGTCACGCCCATGTCAAACGGGTAGTCGGTGCCGAGCATCACCTTGTCTGAGCCCACCACCTCGACGAGATGGCGCAGCGCCCGCGGCGTGTAGACGAGGGAGTCATACCAGATCCTCCGCAGGTACTCACTCGGGGCGAGCGCGCAGCCACGGGCGTCCTGCCGCTGCGCCCAGGCGTGATCGGCGCGGCCGATGTAGGTCGGCAGGAAGCCGCCACCGTGCGCCGCCAGCAGCTTGAGGCCCGGGTAGCGGTCGAGGGTCCCGCCGAAGATCAGGTGTGAGAGCGCAAGCGCGGTCTCCGCGGGCTGCCCGAAGGTGTTACCGAGGAACTGCGCCCGCAGCCGCGGGCCCAGCGTGCATCCCCACGGGTGGATGAACACCACGGCGCCGAGGTCGGCGGCGGCCTCCCACACCGGGTCGAATCGCGGATCGGCCAGCTCCCGCCCGTCTACCTGGGTGGAAACGCTCACCCCCGTCAACCCGAGTTTCCGAACGGCGCGGTCCAGCTCTCGCACCGCCAGGCCCGGGTGCTGCAACGGCACGGTGCCGAGCCCGAACAGCCGGCCGCGGCCACGAGCGCAGTGCGCGGCGATGGCCTCATTGATGGTGGCGGTGAGCTTGGCGGCAAGGTCGGGCTCGGCCCAGTACCTGTGCATCGGCATCGGCCCGACGACCTGCACGTCCACGCCGATCGCGGCCAGGTCGGCCAGGCGCCGTTCCACCGAGGTGAGCTGCGGCCACACCCGCTGGATCTGCGCCCGGTTCGCCTCCGTGCTTGCCTCGGTGAACGTCGCCCGCTCGGCCGCCGCGTCGGCCTCCTCCCGCGGATGCCCGGCGGCCAGCGCGCCCGCCTCAGGGACCAGCAGGTGCCCGTGCGCGTCGATCACCGGCCGGGCCGTCCGGTTAACCATAGACATGGTCTTCGTCTTGATCACAGCCCCGCGCTCCGTTTCCCGCTCGCGTTTCCCCGGCACCCGCTCATGCCTCCGCGGCCGCGAGGAAGCTGAGCGTGGAGCTCATCGTCGCGGCCACGTCCTCATCGGTATGCGCCTCTAGCCCCATCTCCCAGCGGACCAGGCGCATCGAGTTGCGCACCACGACCTCCACGCGCGGCATCCGGCGAGCCATGAACGCGGGCAGTGCCCGCTCAAGCGGCAGGTCGCTGGTGACGAGCTGGGCGAGTACCACGGCGTCCTCGGCGCACATGGCGGCGCCCTGGGCGATCAGCGGCGGGCACGCGTGCGCGGCGTCACCGACCACGATGGCCCGGCCCCGGTACCACGGATCCGGCACCAGCAGCCACTCGATCCTGGTGTGCGAGACGTCGGAGCCCGGGCCGATACTCTCGCGGATCTCTCCCCAGGTACCGCCGTACCCTTCGGACCGGTCGTACATGAGCTGCCAGGCGGGGGCATCGCCGAAGTCCCGAGCCGTTCCGTCCCGATCAAGGACATAGGCGTAGCACTTGTCCGGCGAGATCGGGCTGTAGCCGGCCTTGTAGCGGGGGCCGCCGTAGTAGACCTCGGCGCAGTCCATCGCCGCGGGCCGGTCCGCGACCACCCGCCAGATCGACATGCCGCTTGGCCTGGGCTCCACGTCGATGCCGAGCATCGAGCGGGTCGCGGACCTGATCCCGTCGGCGCCCGCGACAAGGTCGTAATGGCCGGTGCTGCCGTCGCTGAACTCCACGGAGGCATGCCGCGAGTCCTGGGCGATCGCTCGCACGGTCAGCCCGAGCCGTACCGTGACGCCGGCCGCGTAGACCCGTTCGCACAGCACCGCCTGCACGTCGGAGCGAAGCGCACCCAAGGTGGCGGGCAGATCGGGACCACCGGTGCGCGGCGTCGGCACCTCCGCGATCAGCGAGCCGTCGGCCTGGCGCATCCGCAGCTGGTCGAATGGCACGCCCCGGCACAGCACCTCGTCAAGGACGCCCACGCGTTCGAGCGCGGCCAGCGCGTTGCCCTGCACGGTGATCCCGTGGCCGACCCCGTGCCAGGTCGGGCTGATCTCCGCCAGGTCGACCCGCACCCCGCGCTGCGCGAGGGCCAGGGCCAGCATGCTCCCGGTTATCCCGCCCCCGACGACCAGCACCGATGACACGCTCAAGGTGCGCTCCTAAGTTCTTGTTCCGTTGCTTGGCTCATGTGCCGTCCGGTCGCCGCCCGCCATCAGGCGGGCGCGATCATCCCGGCGGACAGGTCGATGTCGGCACCGCACAGGCCGGGCATGCGGAGCATGGCGAGGACCGCCGCGGCGACCTCGTCCTCATCGACGAGCCTGCGCAGCGCGGCGCGGGAGACGAATGCCTCCTGGGCCTGCTGGTAGGTCACGTGGGTCGCGGCCGCCTCGGCGGTGAAGTTGCGTGTCATCCGCTCGCCGCGACACGGTCCCGGCGACAGGCTGTTGACCCGGACTCCGTTCGGCCCGGCCTCGAACGCCAGGGTGCGGGTCAGGCCGAGCACCGCCATCTTCGATGCCGCGTAGGGGGTGCGCCGGGTGAGCGGCCGCTTGCCCGTAACCGAGGCCACGTTGATGACGTCTCCGGTCCCGCGCTGGTACATGGCGGGCAGGAAGGCCCGGCACATCAGGTAGATGGACCTGACGTTGGCCGCGAAGACCTCGTCCCACTCCGTCGGCTCGATGTCAGTGATCGCCTTGACCGGGCCGCCGATGCCGGCGTTGTTCACCAGGATGCTGATCTCGCGTCCTCGCAGGCCGTCTCGCAGCGCGGCGACACCCTCCGCCGACGCGACGTCGGCCACAGCCACCAGGGCCTCGGCCTGCTTGCCGATCAGGCTGGCGGTCTCCTGCAGCGTCGAGGACGTCCGGCCGGTGAGGATCACCCGGGCACCGGCCCGGGCCAGGGCGGCCGCGATGGCCCGGCCGAGGCCGTTGCCTGCCCCGGTGACCAGCGCGGTGCGCCGGGCCAGTTCGCCCGTCTCCGCCGTCACCTGTCATCCAGGGCGATGTCGTCCAGGGCCGCCGCGAGCCAGCCGGGGCGCTCGCCGCGGACCTTGGCCGCCCGGATGTCGCCGGACCGCGCGTGCCCCTCGAAGAACTCGACCCGGGCAGCCCGGCCGCACACCTCGCCGAGCAGCCCGCTCGACTGCGGGCTGCGCACTTCCTGGTAGGTCACGGTTTTCAGGTACTTGCCGACCCACAGGCCTCCCGTGTAGCGGGCGGCGCCCCGGGTCGGGAGGACGTGGTTGGTGCCGATCACCTTGTCCCCGTAGGAAACGCAGGTGCCCTGGCCCAGGAACAGCGCACCGTAGTTGCGCATCTTCACCAGCGCATCGCGCGGGACGGCGGTGAGGATCTCGACGTGCTCAAACGCAAACGCGTCGGCGACCGCATACGCCTCGTCGAGGTCGTCGACCACAATGACCTGGCCGTGATCGCGCCAGGCCGGCCCGGCGAAGTCGCGCGTCGGCATCGCGGGCAAGATCGCGTCGATGTACCGGCCCACCATGTCGCCCAGGGCACGGGACGTGGTCACCAGGACCGCGGGCGAGTCCGGCCCGTGCTCGGCCTGCGACAGCAGGTCGACCGCCACGATCTCGGGGTCGGCGGTGGCGTCGGCGACAACCAGGATCTCGGTCGGCCCGGCCAGCAGGTCGATGCCCACCTCACCGAACAACTGCCGTTTCGCCTCGGCCACGTAGGCGTTGCCCGGCCCGGCGATGAGGTCGACCTTCTCGATCGTCGCCGTTCCGAGGGCGAGGGCGGTGACCGCCTGCACGCCGCCGAGCAGGTAGATCTCGTCGGCGCCGGCCAGGTGAGCGGCGGCGATCGTGGCGGCAGGGATCTCGCCCCTGATCGGGGGCGTGCAGGCCACGACCCGCTCGACCCCAGCGGCCTTGGCGGTCAGCACGGTCATGTGCGCGGAGGCGGTGAGCGGGTAGCGGCCGCCGGGAATGTAGGAGCCGGCGGAGGAGATCGGCAGGTGCTTGTGCCCGAGGAAGACGCCGGGCAGCGTCTCCACCTCGACCTCGTGCATCGACTCAAGCTGCGTCCAGGCAAAGCCCCGCACCTGGGCCTGTACGAACTCGATGTCGGCGATGACCGGTGGCGGCAGGGTCGCGATGGCGTCCTCGATCTGCGTCGCCGTCAGCAGGAAGCTCTCCGGTGACCAGTTGTCGAACTTGGCCGAGTACTCGCGCACGGCGACGTCGCCGCGATCGCGAATGTCGGCGATGACGGAGGTGACGGTCTCCCGCACTCCGGCCAGGTTCCTGGCTACCTGGGCCACCGGAACCGCTTCCTTCAGGTAGGTCTTGCTCATGATGGGGCACTCCTGCCGTTCACGGCGTTGAGGACGGACTCGCTGGCGCAGTCGTAGCCGGCGAACAGGCGATCGGGATCGCGGGCGCCGCGGACCCGCAGGAAGCGGTCCCAGGCGGCGTCGCTCATGAAGCGGTCAGGCCGGACGTTAAGGTCGCTGTCACCGAGGTAGCACCCGGCCGACAGGGGCTGGAGCCGCTCCATGGTCGCGGTAACCCAGTCCCGGCACAGCGCGTCCTGCGACGGCGACTCGCTTACGACATAGGTGGCGAAGTACAGGTCGCTCGGCGCGAACAGCGCCCCCGCGGGCCGCGGGCGCCCGGGGGCAGGCGGGGCCGACGGCCCAGCGAGGTCGAACCACAGCGAGAACGACTTGGCCGTCGGCAGCCCGGTGAACGCGGGTGCCAGGGCCGGGATCAGCGCGTCCGTGTCCCCTGTGAGGTAGGCGTTGTCGGCGACGTACCGGTGCCCCTCGGGGTTCGCCCGGACCTGCTCGGCCCGCAACTGGCCGATCGTGACCGGTCGGCCGACCGCGGCCACCAGGGCCTGCCCGACAACGGGGCAGCCGTCCAGGGGCCGCAGCGAGTCCGGTCCGCCGTCGAAGCTGACGCCATCTACTACGAGCACCGGCCCGTCGTGGCTGACTTCTGGCGGTAGCGGCGGGAGGATCCCAACGGCGACGAGCTCGACCGACGCCGGGACGTCATGGCGGGCGGCGTGCAGCCAGCCGAGCACGTCGGCCGCGACGGAGGCGGGGTACACGTACGTGGTCTGGGTCAGCTCCCGGTAGCGTTTCCTTGTCCGCAGCCGGAAGGCGGTGACCACGCCGAAGAATCCGGGTCCGGAGCCGCGCGCGGCCCATAGCAGGTCCGCGTTGGTCGTCTCGTCACACCACAGGACGTCGCCATCGGCGGTGACCACCTGGATTGCCTCGACCGACTCCGCCGCCCAGCCCCAGCCACGGCAGTTCCAGCCCATCCCGCCCTGCAGCAGGAAACCGCCGAGGCCGACCGTCGGGCAGTGCCCGCCGGCGAAGAACCGGCCCCGGTCAGCGAGGTACGGGTCGAGGTCCGCGCCCCCGCGTACCGCCGGGCCGACCGTCACGGTTTCGCTGGCCTCGTCATAGTCCATGCCGGTGAAGGCGGCGAGATCGATGAGCAGGGTGTCCTCGCGCAGTGACCAGGCGGCCCAGCTGTGCCCGCCGGCCCGGACCGCGATGGAAAGGCCCTCGGCTCGGGCCAGCCGGACCCCGGCCGCCACGTCGGCGACATCGGCCGGGCGCAGCACGGCGGCGGGCCGTCGCGCTGGCCGCCGGTGGTTGAAGATCCGGCTGACCGCGGCCTCCTCGAACCCCCCCTCACCGTCCCGGAGGAACGACCCGGTGAATGACGCGGTCATGACGGGCCGGCCTGGGCCGTGCCGCCCTCGGCGTGGCCAGCCACCGGCTCGACCAGCTCGATCAGGTTGCCGTCCGGGTCGGTGACGTAGGCCATGCGGAATCCCGGCTCGGGCGAGTCGCGCGGGTCCCACACCGCGCCCGCGCCGCACCCGATCAGCCGGGCATAAACGGCGTCAAGGTCGGCCACGCGGAAGCAGACATGGTTGAAGCCGTGCATGGCGCTGGCCGAGGGCGGGTCAGCGCGGGGTGCGCCAGGCCGGGAGCCGTCCTTCTGCAGCAGCTCCACGCCGGTGCCGCCCTCACCGAGCGCGAACGCGCCGCGCAGGCCGATCGGCGGGACCTCGAACCGGAAACCGGGCCGCAGGCCAAGTGCCCGGCAGTACCAGGCCAGCGAGCGGTCAAGGTCCGGGACGCTGACTCCAGCGTGGTGCAATCTCATGGTGTCCTCATGGTTGTCGGGCGGCAGGAGCTTCCTCGGCGATCAGACCCGGTCGCGCAGCCGTCTCTCCCGGCCGTAGAGCGCGACGGTGAGCAGGATGAGCGCGCCGAAGACCACCTGCTGCGCCGCGGCGTTGACGTTCAGCACGGAGATGACGAAGTTCAGCGCGGTGATGATCAGTGCCCCCAGGCAGGTGCGGAGGTAGTCGCCGCGGCCACCCATCATGGTGCCGCCGACGATGACCGCGGCCAGCCCGGGGAACAGGTAGTTGTTCCCGATGTTGGTGTCGCCGCCGGTGCTGAACCCGGCGAGCAGGATCCCGGCCAGGCCGGCCAGCACCGCGCTGGCCGCGTAGACGCCGGTCCACACCCGCCGGGTCGAGATCCCGGCGAGGGCAGCGGCGCGCGGGCCCGCGCCGGTCAGGTACAGCCGCCGGCCCACGGTGGTCTTGGCCAGGATCAGGCTGATCGCCGCGGCCGCCGCGATCCAGGCGACGACAATCGGCGGGACGGGGACGCCGAAGGTGTCAGAGGACTGGGCGGTGAAGGTCTGCAGCCAGCCGGGGCCGGCCCCATTGACCAGCCTGGAGTCGGTCCCGAGCAGGGCGCCGACGACGACCGAGGTCATGCCGAGGGTGACGACAAGCGGCTCGAGGCGGAAGCGGTGGCAGGCCCAGCCGGACAGCCCGCCGCCGGCCACGCAGATGGCCAGCGTGATCAGCCCCGACAGCGCGAAGTTCCAGTGGTCGACGCCGGTGAGGTGGGTGACGAGCAGGTTGCCCGCGACGATGTAGGCGGCGATCGAGAAGTCAAGGCCGCCCACCAAGATGGCCAGGGTCTGCCCGGCCGAGGCGATGCCGAGGAAGGATGCCTGCAGCAAGATGGGCGCCCACAGGTCACCCCAGCTGAAGTCACCGTCGGCGGCGCCTACGTAAAGCACCAGCGCGATCAGCACAAGGAACTGCAGCAAGGGAACCTTGCGCTGCAGCACCGCCGCCTGGCGCGCGGCCCTCCTGGCCGCGCCGGTGGCGGGATCCGCCGTCAGGGTGGTCACTGACCCGACCTCCTTGTGCCCTTGGTGACACCGCTTCTGGCGGCCGTGCGGGCGGCGAACACGACGGCGCCGATAAGGGTCACGCCGTAGACGGCCTGGGACCAGAAGGAAGACAGGCCGATCGCGCCGAGCAGGTTCTCGATAAGGAAGATGACGGCCGCGCCGAGCAGCGCGCCAAGCAGTCCGCCGCGCCCGCCCGTCATCGACGTGCCGCCGATCGCCACGGCCGCGAGGGCCAGCAGGATGAACGGGGTCACGAAGGCCGCGTCCGCCTCGGCCTGGTGCAGCTGCGCGACGATCGCCACCCCGGCCAGGCCCGCGATCGCACCGCCGATGGCATAGCCCATGGTCCGCGCGGCCGCCACGCTGACGCCCGCGGTGAACGCGGTGGTCTCGCTGCCGCCCACCGCGAGCAGGGTCGCGACGAACGGGGTACGGCTCAGCCCCCACCAGGCCAGCAGCGGCACCGCGAGCAGGATCAGCCCGCCTGGCACCCCGCCGACTGTCCCGCCGAGCGCACTGAGCCAGCCCGTCGTCCCCGAGACCGGCGCGGGCGCGTAGCCGAGGGCGAAGCCGGACAGGATGAAGTTCACGCACAGGGTCGCGACCACGGCCTGGAACCGCCCGTAGTTGACAAGCACGCCGTTGACCGCCCCGATCAGCGCGCCCGCCACCACCGCGACGGGGATGACCACGAACGCGCTCGTGATGCCGTGACGGAGCAGCATCACCTCGATCACCACCGACACCAGGGTGAACAGGGGGGCGACGGAGATGTCGATGCCGCCGCCCAGGATCGCCGGCGTCGAGGCCATCGCCAGCAGCGCCGGGGTTGCCAGCTCCGCGAAGATGACTGGCCAGGCCGACCAGGACAGCAGCGAGTGCTGGGCGATGAAGTTCGCGATCAGCAGGAGGACGGCGAGCACGGCAGGCAGCTGCCACGGGTGATTACGGCGGCCCCAGCCCGGGCGCGCGGGGATGGAGGCGGCTGGGACGGGGGCTGGGCTGGGCTGGGCTTGCTGGGTGAAGGCGGGGCCGAAGAACGCCCCGACGATTGCCGTCCGGCTCAGTTGCGCGCGGCTGAGCTCGGCGGCCGGGGTGCCGTCCCTGAATACCAGCACCCGGTCCATCAGCTCCAGGTGCTCATCGACCTCCGTCGACAGCATGACGATGGCCAGGCCCGTCGCGGCCAGCTCGCGAAGCAGCGCGTAGATGTCTCGCTTGGCGCCGATGTCCACTCCGCGGGTTGGGTCGTTGAGCAGCAGGACCGCCGGGTGGCAGGCGAGCGCCCGGGCGATGACCACCTTCTGCTGGTTTCCCCCTGACAGCGTGCTGATCGCGTCGCTGTCGCGGCCGAGCCGGATGTTGAGCCGCGACACGTACTGCGCGAACCTGGCGGCGGCGCGGCGCGCGGAGATCAGGCCGCCGCTCGTGTCGGCGCCGAGCGTCGCGGCGGTGAAGTTCTCCCTGATCGACAGCGGCGGGAAGATCGACTCCTCGCGCCGGTCCCTGGCCACGTAGGCGATCGGGCCGCCGCCCGCGGCCGCGGCCTGCCGCAGTGCCCGCAGGTACTCGTCTTGTCCCTGGCCCTCCAGGCCGGCCAGGCCGACGATCTCTCCGGCCCGCAGGTTCAGCCCGCCGGCGGGCAGCCTGATCTCGCCGGCCGGCGCCGCCGCCGGAGCGGTCGCCTCGGCCTGCACAAGCTGCTCGCCGCCGGTCATCAGCTCGACGAGCCGAGCGGCCGGCGCGTTGCCGCGGTCCAGGGTGGCCACGGACTCGCCAGAGCGCAGCACGGTGACCCGGTCGGCGATCTCGGTGACCTCGTCCATCCGGTGCGAGATGAACAGCACCGCCGCGCCCGCCGCGGTCAGCCGGCGCAGCACGGTGAACAGCCGGTCCCTGGTCGCGACGTCGAGGGCCGAGGTCGCCTCGTCGAGGATGAGCACCTTCGGGTCACGTAGCAGCGCGCGCCCGATGGCCACGGCCTGCCGCTCGCTGAGCGAGAGCGACCCGGCCGGCGCGGCCAGCAGGTCAGCGGGACAGTCGCCGAGCAGGTCGGTGAGCACGGTCGTGGCCAGCTCGCGCCGCGCCGACCGGGGAAGGCGGGTGGTGCGGAACAGGCCGTCGCGGCCGAGCCAGAGGTTGTCAAGCACCGTCTGGCCCGGCACGCACTGTACTTCCTGGAACACCGTGGCCACCCCGGCGGCGGCGGCCGCCCGCGGGTGGCGGGCCCGCAGTGGCGCCGCCCCGAGCAGGACCTGTCCCCCGTCGGCGCGGTGCACCCCGGACAGGATCTTGACCAGGGTCGACTTGCCCGAGCCGTTCTCTCCCATGAGCGCGTGCACCTCGCCGGGGGCAAGCGCAAACGAGCAGCCGCGCAGCGCGGCCGTGGGGCCGAAGGACTTGACCACTCCCTCGACCCGGAGCAGGGCCGAGGGCGGGGCCTGGGTGCCGGTGACCGGCTGAGTATGCGTCATCGTCATCGTGGCGGGATGGCTGCGGGCCTCAGCCT
>Ga0335072_10001260_pt1 | contig 41806 bp, 25 predicted proteins | sample Lox_Sample_21_FD_206725 | JGI IMG/M metagenome (GOLD analysis project Ga0335072, IMG submission 206725) | Soil microbial communities from Loxahatchee National Wildlife Refuge, Florida, United States - Lox_Sample_2.1 | ecosystem: Environmental > Terrestrial > Soil > Wetlands | place: USA... | reverse complement strand
TGTCCGGGTGCTGTTTCCCCAGCTCCTTCTCGCTCCCTTCCAGCGCTCGCCGGCTCATCGCCTCGGCCTCGGAGTACTTGCCCTGGTATTGCAGCACCGACGCCAGGTTGTTGACGCTCGTGAGCGTGTCCGGGTGCTGTTTCCCCAGCTCCTTCTCGTACCCTTCCAGCGCTCGCCGGTTCATCGCCTCGGCCTCGGAGTACTTGCCCTGGTATCGCAGCACCGACGCCAGGTTGCTGACGCTCGTGAGCGTGTCCGGGTGCTGTTTCCCCAGCTCCTTCTCCCCCCCTTCCAGCGCTCGCCGGTTCATCGCCTCGGCCTCGGAGTACTTGCCCCGGTATTCCAGCACCAACGCCAGGTTGCTGACGCTCGCGAGCGTGTCCGGGTGCTGTTTCCCCAGCTCCTTCTCGCACCCTTCCAGCGCTCGCCGGTTCATCGCCTCGGCCTCGGAGTACTTGCCCTGGGATTGCAGCACCAACGCCAGGTTGCTGACGCTCGTGAGCGTGGCCGGGTGCTGTTTCCCCAGCTCCTTCTCGCCCCCTTCCAGCGCTCGCCGGCTCATCGCCTCGGCCTCGGAGTACCTGCCCTGGTATCGCAGCACCAACGCCAGGTTGCTGACGCTCGTGAGCGTGACCGGGTGCTGTTTCCCCAGCTCCTTCTCCCTCCCTTCCAGCGCTCGCCGGTTCATCGCCTCGGCCTCGGAGTACCTGCCCTGGTATCGCAGCACCAGCGCCAGATTGTTGACGCTCGTGAGCGTGTCCGGGTGCTGTTTCCCCAGCTCCTTCTCCCTCCCTTCCAGCGCTCGCCGGCTCATCGCCTCGGCCTCGGAGTACCTGCCCTGGTATTGCAGCACCAACGCCAGATTGTCCACGCTCGTGAGCGTGTCTACATGGTCTATGCCTAATCTTCTTGTCCTAGCCGATACCGAACCCTGAGCCATCCTTTTCGCCTCAGAATAGAGTCCTTGAGACCGTGTGTACCATGACGCATTGTATAGAATTTGCGCCCACCATTTCGCTTCTTCCGCATCAATCGGCTCTGTATCCACAAGTGGTTCAACATGTGGAAGAAGTAGCCGACATTGCGCCCAGTTGTTGAATTCTCCTGTCGGAAACTCCTTCGACAGCGTACAAAGAAACTTTCGCCGCCATTTGTCTTCCCCGCCAGAAGATTGGAGGCATGCTCTTGTCGCTAACTGAACCAGCCGGTGCATCTCAAAGCTGCTACCAGTTTCGTTTACTGTAACTAGTAGGTAACTTCTCAACAAATCCAGGTCATCTTCGAATTCGCCTTCATGACATGAATAGTACCGGAGAAGAAATTCGGGAATGCCCTGCGGGTTGAAGAAGCTTATAAATGATAGAAGGTCGGCAGCCGATGGTCTATCCTCGCGGATGCGCTCGAAAGTTATCTGCAATGCAGCAAGGGAAGAATTGGAGGTGTCTTCACTTGTATCTAGGTTTGCAGTCGATTGACCAAGCAGTAATTCTCGCGCTTTATCACCCGTGTGCATCTCTTGCGTATAGCTAGCGATCGTCGTTCGTGGCCAGCGCTTGTTGATATAAGCAGCGGCTCGAGATATTGCGAACGGCATATACTCAAGTGCGGCCAGCAACTCAGTAGCCGGTGCATCTAACGGATGGGAAAGCTTGTTCCGTAGTAACTCGAGACTCTGATCTGTACTCATATTTCGGATCCGAATGACATCATTGTCCCTGCCTGTGAGTCTCACAGCGACGTCTACGTTCCGAGAAGTGATGAGAATGGATCCATTTTGGCTCTGTGGCAAGAAATCCGCGAGCATTAGTCTACCGTGAGTGTCCGAGTACGATGAGTTTTGCGCATCTTGCCTCTGTACGCGGAAAAGGCTGTCGTCATCGGCGTTGTCCACGATCATAAGCCATTGTCCGTTGCTCTCGCTACTGAGCCAGCTGCGCACCAGCTGGAGTAAACTTACAGTAGCGCTGTCTCGGCCTGGCAGCTGAAGACTCTCTGCGATATTCTTGTATGCCGCTTCGAATCTCGCCGCGTTGCTCGCAGGCGTCCAGAACACCCATGTTTGCGGTGACCGTTCTCGGATGCGGTAGGAGTACTCGATGGCAAGTTGGGATTTCCTGCGTTAGATTATTAGCAGAGTAGACATGGCAAAGTATACTGGGCGCTTACCCCACACCGCTTAAGCCCACGAGGGCAGCGCGGCCGGCTGGCCGAGAGCAGCGTTGGTCAATCTGAGCGAGGGTGTCGCCGCGGTCGACGAAGTCGGGATCTCGTCGGAAGGGCACGGTGGAGAATGGTTTCGGCGGGGTGTACGGAGTGCTTGCTAGATGCAGTGTTAGCTCAACAGATCTAAAGACTGGAACAGGGAGACTAACAGTCGCGAGCCGTAGTGTTTCCATAGTACACATTCCCATGGACGGTGCCCGCGAAAGTCTGAGCGCCGTCCGTCGCTGACACGTCGCTAATGTGCTGATGGTGGGGCTGACCAGCGCTCGACATTGGTAGTGCACCTTGTTTGTCCCAGGTTTGGTTGTCGAGACTGTCAAAGCTGATATTTTTGCAAGGCGAAACTACTGTGAAGAGGCCTCATAATCGATTTAGAACTGCGACGTTCAGCTGAAGCTAATGGTGGCATTGTCTCGCCGCACTAGAAGGTGGCTGAAGACAACCAATCGCAAATACGATTGCAGGTACTAGAAATGGCGGCATGCCTCCAAATCTCAAGATTGCTCAGAGTCTGAGCTCAGTCTTGTCATTGCGTTCCTGTCTGTCAATTCTATTTTAGCGGAAAGAGAAGGCGTTAGCATTGTAGCCTAAGTTATATAATCGGTGGCTCGAGAACTGCTACTACTACTGCTACAGCAGTAGCAGTAGCAGGCGCGAAAACAAGCCCTAATGAGCTAGGGAACAAGATGAGAGGTTATTTCATCGAGATCTGGCTGATCTGGCTCCATAGATGAGTAAGAGAAGCAGTTTTGCACTTCAACACCATGAAATTTTGTAGCACGTAGCAGGTCGCGACCTGCTACGTGCTACATACTGTGGCCCAGAGAGGCTTAAGCCAGCCACGAAAAGCCTCCTTTGCTACTGCGAAGCCGAAACAGGAAGGTGTAGTGCTACTGCGTGAACAACCATTGCTACTTTTTGAGCACAGACTGATTGGTGGCTCGAGAACTGCTACTGCTACTGCTGTAGCAGTAGCAGTGGTAGTCGCGAAAACAAGCCCTAAGTTTAAAAAAGAGCGTGTCTAGGGTGAAACCGATTTTGCAAAGCACTGTACAATTGCTGCTCCTCTTTACGCAGGTACTGTTTCTTTATAGGCTACTACTGGTCCAAGTGTTGGTGATGGAGGCCGGATATCGCATCTCAGCCACAACATCGGAGCCTAGGGGCCGGGCGGAGAGCCGGAAACGATGAAGCCGTGCAGCACTCTATTGTGAGGCATGACAAGATTCAAGCAAGCTAAAGGACGCTGATAGAATCTCCGGGTAGCCTTGATAACCTAAGGGCGGCAGTACTGGCGGTTGCTATTTTTGCTTAGTTACAGCCGTGGTTGTTTGCTGATGGACACCTTGACGCAAGATAGGCGAGTACGGTATGTGAGTGCTGCTGCTGCGCGCTGCTACTGCGCCTGCTCAGTCTTACCAGGCGTCCAGAAAGGGCCGGAGGGTCAAGAGTATCAAAACATCAAATCGTACATTCAAATCGTACCGCTACAACTTCATCAGTGGCAAAGAGAGGAAGATGTTGACACGCAAAAGACTCGGAAACGTGACATGCAGCAGATCATTGGTGTCTTTCATCAGTGGCGTCCAGGGCCGGGATAAGATGCAGTTCCCCAACCTCAACACCGGGAGAAGTCTTAGGGACGTTAGCGACCCTTGGCTCTGTTCGGGCAGGGATTCCGACGCAAACTTCATAACGTCTTGAGCCCCAACAACTACAGAAACTAACAAGTACCTGCCCCAAAGGACATTCTCCGCAAATCCGGCAAGGACGTGGACGGCGGGATGTTCCTGAAACTCCCGGAACGTTGTTCAGCAAAAGGTGGCCATTCAGCGGGAATGCGCTCATCGATCGATGGAGATTTTTGATGGGCTTTACCACGGATGTGCTAAGCCGCATCGGGGCTCAACAGCTGCCAGCTTTTCAGGCTCATCGGACAAAAGCAATTGGGTGAGCGGAGAGATCGGAGAGGGGAGGACAAATGCCGTAATTAGTACTGGGCTGCCGTAGCTGTACGGAAACTGTGCATACGCTAAAAGCTTTCCGTCGACGTAGTAGCAAGTGAGATGCGCTGCACCGCCAAAAACATAAAATATATTCCCAACTGGCCCTCCACCGCCGTTCCCACTGCCCTTTTACCGCTTTTCCCTCTCACTCTTCTCCTCTGAGCATCAGCACCGTTATTCCGCTCTCCCTCTATCCACTCAATCTCTCATCCTCTCTGCAATTCCCGCCAGATACCCTAGATCCCTTTTTTCGTGGTGTTGGGACAAGCCGGATGAGCCACCAGCTGCTCCTTACTCCCACAACACGCCTCGACTCTTAGGCACACGACTCTTTGTTTCTGAGCCTCACGGTTCTCTTGTGCCAGACACAGTAGCTCATTCTCTAATTTACTGTCATTGACATTGCCGTCCGCACTTTTCCGAACCTTCGTCACCCTTTACGAGACCCTTCTCCGAAACCAAAACTCGACCGTTAAACTTCTTCCACCTCCCACAGGCCTAGAAGATCGTCTCTTCCCATTCGACCAAACACATAAAAGTCAAATTTGAGAGAAACAGCCCCCGAGGTGTATGGGCGTACCTGCCAACAACATGGCCGTCAACGGCGTGAAGATGAACGGCGCGCCTTCGAGCAATGCTGCAAAACACAACCTAGCCTCACACTTCATAGGTGCAAACCATTTGGGCGTGGCACCGCCGAGTAAAGTGAAGGATTTCGTAGCCGCGCATGGAGGCCACACTGTCATTACAAACGTAAGAGCTTCAAGAAAATGGCAGGAAAATGGCGGGAGAAAGACTGACAATTTGATCGCAGGTCCTGATTGCCAACAACGGTATTGCCGCAGTCAAAGAGATCCGCTCCATACGCAAGTGGGCCTACGAGACCTTTGGCGATGAGCGCGCTATTCAGTTTACTGTCATGGCGACGCCGGAGGACTTGGCCGCCAATGCGGACTACATCCGTATGGCAGATAAATACGTTGAGGTGAGTATTCTTAGTATTTAGAGGTCTGCAAAAATTCTGACTTTGAGAATAGGTGCCCGGTGGTACTAACAACAACAACTACGCCAACGTGGAATTGATTGTTGACGTTGCCGAGCGCATGGATGTGCACGCTGTGTGGGCAGGATGGTGAGTTGCGGAAAGCTCTAATTCGCTGAACAGGAACATAAAAGCTAACATCTCTGTAGGGGACACGCTTCAGAGAACCCAAAACTCCCAGAGTCGTTAGCGGCCTCTCCGAAGAAGATTGTTTTCATTGGTCCTCCCGGTTCCGCCATGCGATCGCTCGGTGATAAGATTTCCTCCACAATCGTCGCACAACACGCGAAAGTCCCTTGTATTCCCTGGTCGGGAACTGGTGTCGATCAGGTCAAGGTTGGCAGTGACGGTATCGTCACCGTTGAAGACCATATCTATGACAAGGGTTGCACGCACTCGCCAGAAGAAGGTCTAAAAATGGCCAAGAAGATCGGCTTCCCGGTCATGGTCAAGGCCTCCGAAGGTGGTGGTGGTAAAGGTATCCGAAAGGTCGTCCGAGAGGAGGATTTCATGGAAATGTACCGTGCTGCTGCCAGTGAAATTCCCGGCTCACCAATCTTCATCATGAAGCTTTCCGAGGAATCGCGGCATCTGGAAGTTCAGCTTCTGGCTGATCAGTACGGCAACAACATCTCACTTTTTGGCCGTGACTGCTCCGTTCAGCGACGACACCAGAAAATTATCGAAGAAGCTCCCGTAACCATCGCCAAGCAGGACATCTTCCAGGACATGGAGCGCTCAGCCGTCTCTCTCGGCAAACTTGTCGGTTACGTATCCGCTGGTACCGTCGAGTATCTCTACTCCGACAGAGAGAAGAAGTACTACTTCCTCGAGCTCAACCCGCGTCTTCAGGTCGAACACCCTACAACCGAAATGGTAAGTGGTGTCAATCTCCCAGCCGCTCAGCTGCAGGTTGCTATGGGTCTCCCTCTCCACCGTATGCGCGACATTCGATTGCTCTACGGAATGGATCCAAAAACCACCTCTGAAATTGACTTCGACTTCTCAAAGACCGGTGTTTCTGCCAGCCAAAGACGACCAATTCCAAAGGGTCACTGCACGGCCTGTCGTATCACTTCAGAAGATCCTGGTGAAGGTTTCAAGCCATCTAGCGGTACTATGCACGACCTCAACTTTAGGAGCAGCTCCAACGTCTGGGGTTATTTCTCCGTAAGTACTGCCAGTAGCATCCACAGCTTCTCCGATTCTCAATTCGGTCATATTTTCGCCTACGGTGAAAACCGACAAGCATCGCGGAAGAACATGGTTGTTGCGCTGAAAGAACTGAGCATCCGTGGTGACTTCAGGACCACCGTTGAATATCTCATCAAGCTACTCGAAACAGAAGACTTTGAGGAGAACAAAATCACAACGTCATGGCTTGACGAGCTCATCATGAAAAAACTCACGGCCGATCGACCTGATCCAATGGTTGCTGTGATTTGTGGTGCCGTCACAAAAGCCCACATTGCCAGCGAACAGTGCCTTGCCGAGTACCGTCTGGCTCTTGAGAAAGGTCAGGTGCCTTCGAAGGAGGTGTTGAAGGCCGTCTTCCCCGTCGACTTCATCTATGAAGGCTACAAATACAAATTCACCGCTACTCGATCCAGCAAAGAAAGCTATACGCTTTGGATCAACGGCTCAAAATGCGCGGTCGGTGTTCGTCCACTCGCCGATGGCGGTCTCCTTGTTTTACTCAGTGGCAAAGCTCACAACGTCTACTGGAAAGAGGAAGTTGGTGCTACTCGTCTGTCAGTTGACAGCAAGACCTGCTTGCTCGAACAGGAAAACGACCCTACTCAACTGCGTACACCCAGCCCTGGTAAGCTGGTTAAATTCACAGTTGAGAACGGAGACCATGTGAGCAAAGGTCAGCCTTTTGCTGAAGTCGAAGTCATGAAAATGTACATGCCTTTGATCGCACAAGAGGCCGGTGTTGTGACCTTGATCAAGCAACCGGGCTCTACTCTCGAGGCTGGTGACATCCTTGGTGTTCTTGCCCTCGATGACCCATCAAAGGTGAAATCCGCGCAGCCATTCCTAGGCCAGATGCCAGATCTCGGACCGCCAGTGCTGACTGGCAACAAACCGCCTCAGCGATTTGCATACCTCAAAGGCATTGTCCAAGACATCCTTTCTGGCTACGACAACCAAATCGTCATGGCAAGCACGTTGAAGGAGCTTGTCGATGTTCTTCGCGATCCGGAGCTTCCTTATGGCGAATGGAACGCCCAAGCATCAGCTCTGCACTCCCGCATGGCACAGAAGTTGGACTCGCAGCTTACCCAGATTGTTGATCGTGCACACAGCCGTCAACTCGAGTTCCCTGCCCGCCAGATCGCTAAGACGTTCTACCGCTTCATCGAAGAGAATATGTCTCCAGCTGACCAACCTGCGGAAAAGGCTAAACTTGCGCCTCTGATCGATGTCATGGAGAGATACAACGATGGCCTTAAGATTCACGAGTACAGCGTAATGATTGGCTTCCTTGAGCAGTTCTGGGCTGCCGAGCAACTGTTCTCATCTCGAACCGTCCGAGATGACGAGATCATCCTCAAGCTCCGCGAACAGAACAGAGACAACCTTCTGTCGGTTGTACAGAGCGTACTCTCTCATACCCGAGTCGCTCCTAAGAACAACCTCATCGTTGCCATTCTGGACTTGTACCGCCCGAATAGGCCCGGCGTTGGTAACGTCGCCAAGTACTTCAAGGGAATCCTCAAGAAACTCGCCGAACTTGAGGGCCGCGCAACTGCTAAGGTCTCGCTAAAGGCTCGTGAGGTGCTGATCCTCTGCGCTATGCCGTCTCTCGAGGAGCGCTTTACCCAGATGGAGCACATTCTGCGCTCTTCAGTCATCGAATCCAAGTACGGCGAGAGTGGCTTTGACCACCGTGAGCCCAACTTGGATGTTATCAAGGAGGTTGTTGATTCCAGATACACCGTATTTGACGTCCTGCCACATTTCTTTGCCCACGAAGATCCTTGGGTCGCTCTTGCAGCCCTGGAAGTCTACACCCGTCGCGCGTATCGGGCGTATCACCTCAACGCCATCGAGTATCACATCGATGAGGAGGCTCCTTTCGTTCTCTCCTGGGAATTCACGCTGCGAAAGGTTGGCCAGGCCGAGTTCGGCTTGCCAGTTGATATTTCGTATCCATCGACTCCTGGAACTCCATCGGGATACTCGGAGAAGGGTACCAAACGCATCGCCTCAATCAGCGATATGACCTACCTCACAAACCGTTCCGACGGCGAGCCAACTCGCAGGGGTGCTGTTGTTCCAGTACAGTTCCTCGATGACGCTGATGAGTACCTTCTGAAGGCCCTCGAGACGTTCCCATCCTATGCGAAAACTAGCAAGGGCCAGAACGGTCTGATCGCGGATCTTAGTCGCCAACGCAAGCCCACTATCAAAGCTGAAGATGAAGAACTTGCGGCTGTTTGCAACGTCGCTATCCGTGACGCCGAGAGCCTGGATGATAACGACATTCTGAGTCGAATCAAACCAATCATCGATGAGTACCGTGAAGAAATGCTCAATAGACGTGTACGCCGCCTCACGTTCATTTGCGGCCATAAAGACGGCACTTACCCAGGCTACTTCACTTTCCGTGGTCCTGCTTACGAGGAGGATGAGAGCATTCGTCACGTTGAGCCCGCGTTAGCCTTCCAGCTTGAGCTTGGCCGTCTCTCCAAGTTCAACATCACGCCAGTGTTCACACAGAATCGTAACATCCATGTGTACGAGGCAATTGGTAAAGGTGCCGGGAACGACAAACGCTACTTCGTTCGTGCCGTCATCCGTCCAGGTCGTCTGCGAGAAGATATTCCTACCGCTGAGTACATGATCTCTGAAGCTGACAGGCTGCTGATCGATATCCTGGATGCTCTCGAGATCATCGGCAACAACAACTCCGACATGAACCACATCTTCATCAACTTCTCTCCTGTCTTCCCTCTTGACCCAATTCAAATTCAGGACGCCCTTGGTGGCCTCATCGATCGCTTTGGTCCCCGTGCTTGGAGACTGCGTGTCACTACTGTGGAAGTTCGCATCCTTTGCACCGATGCTCAGTCTCATACGCCGTATCCACTGCGTATCGTCATCAACAACACCTCTGGATTTGTTGTTGAGGTTGAGATGTACGCTGAGCGTAAGTCTGATCGAGGACCAGAGTGGGTGTTCCACAGCATCAATACTCCTCTCTCGCCATCAGGCAAGGTTGGATCTCTGCATCTCCTCCCAGTGTCGACACCGTACGCTACAAAGGGTGCTCTGCAGCCGAAGCGATACAAAGCACATCTCATTGGCACGCAATACGTGTATGACTTCCCAGAGCTGTTCCGTCAGGCCATCGAGAATAGCTGGGTTGAGACTGTCAAGTCGAGTCCTCACCTCAAGGAACGTCAACCGGTCAAGGGTGCATGCATCGAGTACAATGAGCTTGTGCTGGATGAGAACGAAAATCTCGTCGAGGTCAATCGTGCGCCCGGTACCAACAGCATTGGCATGGTGGGATGGATCGTCACCGCGAAGACGCCTGAGTATCCGAAGGGCCGTCGCTTCATCATCATTGGCAACGACATCACTTTCAACATTGGCACTTTCGGCCCCAATGAGGACAAGTTCTTCCACAAGTGCTCCGAACTCGCTCGCAAGCTGGGTATTCCAAGGATTTACCTATCTGCCAACTCCGGTGCACGCATGGGTATCGCAGAGGAGCTCATTCCACACTTTAGCGTTGCGTGGAACGATCCCGAGAAACCACAGTCCGGCTTCAAGTATTTGTACCTTACACCCGACAAGAAGAAGCGGTTCGAGGATAGTGGTAGACGCGACGTCATCACTGAGCAAGTCAAGGATGATGGTGAAATCAGACACAAGATCATTACTATCATCGGAGCTGAGGATGGTCTTGGTGTTGAGTGCTTGAGAGGTTCTGGTATGATTGCAGGTGAGACAAGCAGGGCTTACGAGGATATCTTCACCATCACGTTGGTTACGTGCCGCTCGATTGGTAAGTTTAGTCACAGCACCATAGTCAACAATGCAATTGCTAATGAAATCACACAGGTATCGGTGCATATCTTGTCCGTCTCGGACAGCGTGCCATCCAAATCGAAGGCCAACCGATCATCCTTACTGGTGCTCCAGCTCTCAACAAGTTGCTCGGTCGCGATGTCTACACGTCCAACCTGCAGCTTGGCGGCACTCAAATCATGTACAAGAACGGTGTGTCACACATGACTGCTAGTGACGACTTCGCGGGTGTCTGCAAGATCGTCAACTGGCTATCCTTCGTACCGGACAAGAAGGGCAACCCGGTTCCCATCTCGCCAAGCGTCGACTCGTGGGATCGAGACATCACCTACTACCCGCCGCAGAAGCAAGCTTACGATGTGAGATGGCTTATTGCCGGCCGTGAGCAGGGCGATGAATTTGAGTCGGGTCTCTTCGATCGTGGCTCGTTCGAGGAAGCGCTCGGCGGCTGGGCCCGCACCGTCGTCGTCGGCCGCGCTCGCCTCGGCGGTATCCCAGTCGGTGTCATTGGCGTCGAGACACGCTCTGTCGAGAACGTCACGCCAGCTGATCCGGCAAACCCGGAGTCAATGGAGCAAATCACATCGGAAGCCGGATGCGTGTGGTACCCCAACTCAGCGTTCAAGACCGCGCAGGCCATCAAGGACTTCAACAATGGTGAGCAATTGCCACTGATGATCCTGGCCAACTGGCGTGGTTTCTCTGGCGGTCAGCGTGATATGTACAACGAGGTGCTCAAGTACGGCTCGTACATTGTCGACGCTCTCGTCAAGTTCGAGCAGCCCATCTTCGTGTACATTCCACCGACCGGCGAACTGCGCGGTGGCTCGTGGGTGGTCGTCGACCCCACCATCAACCCTCAGTACATGGAGATGTACGCAGACGAGGATGCGCGCGGCGGCGTCCTGGAGCCCGAAGGTACCATCGCCATCAGATACCGGCGCGAGCGACAGCTGGAGACGATGGCGCGGCTGGACCCGGTGTACTCCGACCTCAAGAAGAAGATGGACGACCCGACGCTGTCGCGCGAGCAGCAGGCCGAGGTGAAGACGGCTATGACGGAGCGCGAGAAGCTGCTCGCGCCCATCTATAACCAGATCGCGCTGCAGTTCGCGGACCTGCACGACCGCGCCGGCCGCATGCAGGCCAAGGGCGTGATCCGCCAGGGCCTGCGGTGGGCCAGCGCGCGCCGCTTCTTCTACTGGCGGCTGCGGCGCCGCCTCAACGAGGAGTACGTGCTGAAGCGGATGAGCGCCTGCGAGGGCCGCGAGGTGCCCACCGGCCGCGATGCACAGCTCGCCCTGCTCAAGGCTTGGAGCGCCGTCGAGCGCTACGACGCCGACGATATGAGTGTTGCGCTGTGGCTCGAGGAGAACAGGAAGGAGACGGCCGCCCGCATCGATGCGCTCAAGCGTGAGGGCATCGCCAACGACGTTGCTGGCCTGCTGCGCAAGGACAAGGAGGCGGGCTTGAAGGGTGTTGCTCAGATGCTCTCGATGCTGCCGGTTGCGGAGAAGGAGGAGGTGCTTAGGCTGCTGCAGAAGGCGTGAGCTTTGGTTGGGATAGAGGTCTTTCGTTTTGCTCGGAAGCGGTTACGCATATCGCCTTGTACTATGGAATAGTAGTGCTTTACACGTGCAGGTGTTGGAGCATGGTTATCCAATTTCGTCACAAATTTAATGGCTCAGTCATAGTTATAGAATTAGCAACCCTTAATTCAAAAATTTAAATCAATCCGGTTTTCTCCCTTCACGTCCTTTTTCCAGTGACACCTTCCGCGATGCTCGGAAGAGGCTATCCTCAGTCTAAGGATGTGGTCGCCAATTTCAGCGTACGCTTCTTGCATAAGTCCTTGTTAATCTCTTGCGTATGCTATATCACTCACATTATTCACAACGGTCCCCACTGCACCACCCTCAAAGCAGTAAATATGCCTCACCTGCGAGCCCCGAGCGAGATGACGGTGAGCCACTCCCCGGCTCAAGCGCTCAGGAACAAAAAGCAAGTCCAACTCAATTTCAGCACCTCCAGCGCATCGCCCCAGTCCTCACCAACAAAAAGGCAATAAGCCAACCCCAACGGCCGCTCAACGCTTCCCTACGCGCTCGCAAAAAAACCTCCGGCGCGCGCCCCACCGCCCACGTGCAGCCAGGCACGGGGCAAACGGTCGCGCAGCCACGGAATTGCTTCTTTGCGCGCTGCGTTGCGCTGCGGCGGCGGCCCGCGCCCCTGTCCCTGCGCCGCCCCACGTTGTCCCCAGCGCCCTGGCCGCTCGCACCCCCGCCGTTCAAACGCCCCACACCCCGCTACTTTGCAAGCCACCCGCACCCCTGCGAGCGCCCGCCCTTGTGTGAACGGCAGGGCATGGCTGGCGCGCAGAGAGACGGTAGGGCTGCGCGGCGGTGCCGTCGCGGATCAAGCTTGATTGCTTGCGCTGCAGTGGCGAACGATGGAGCGGCTCACGCATTCCGAACGCAGGCGCAGAAAAGTATTGATTTGGCATTGTCCCAGCACGCCAGCCCTGCTGGCTGGCCCACGAAACGGCGCGCGCGCGGCGATTAACCACCATCGTTCCAAGACGGCGCCGCGGCCGCGAAAAAGCTAAAACCGAGAAAAAGAGCTGCCGTGAGAAAATAGCGTCAATGTTCCCCCGTGTCCCTCGTCCCCGTTCCCCGTGTGCCGCCGAAGACCGTTCGGCGCGCACGAAATAGAAAATGAATGCTATGGATTCAATCCACGGCCGCACAGCGAATTCTACAGCCGGCGCGCGTGGAACAGCAGAAGCTAACGCTCGTCTCGTAGTAGCAGCTTAGAGTATCACGTAGAAGAGAGTAAGACCAGCCGACCACCGCAGCGATACGGCAAGGCCCGGCCGCCAAAAGGCAAACCGACGCCTTGGCCGGCGAGCGCGTAAGCAGCGGCCGTGGTGAGCAACGAGCGACGGCCGCACGCACGTTGAAGCAGCGCGAGGCCCTGAGGTAAGACAAGACGATGGACGCACAAGGTGTGCCAGCCGAGCCGTTCGCGGCAAGGATAGACGGCGGGCGCGGGTGAAGCGAAGGAGCAAGAGGCACGAAGAGGGGGCCGGCGTCGCTTGGGCGAGCCGTGCGGATCGGAGCCGGGGGTGTGGAGCAGAGCGAGAGCGCGAAAAGAGAGGTTCGCTTGCCGGGTGGGTTTGCAGGGTGAGGCCGTAAACGAGGGCTTGGTTTTTTTGCGCTGCTGCTCGCCCATTTAAGGAGAGCTGGCGCCGCCGTCTTCGCGCTTCGCTCGTTTGTTGCGCTCAATCCACTTGCGTTTGCCCACCCGTGTCTCGAAGTGCGGTGCTACCGATGCCACGTCGTGGCCCGCTGCTACCATCGTGCTTCGCATCTTGTTGCGATAGGCGTCCACTGTGAAGCAGTGTCAGCCGTTTCTGGTTTGCAAATCGAAGCGTATATCGAAGCGCAGAGCTCGATATGTCGTCACTCACAGGATCTCTGCAGGAACAGTGTCCGACCTGAAAAGACTCGGCTTTGGCTCCAGCTCATGCGGTAGCCCAAATCGTTGAGCGTAACCTCCTTTGCTCTCTTGGTCCTGTTCATGCGCGGCACCGGCACTTTCGCTTCGGAGCCGTCCATCATCGGCACGGGAACAAGCGTCTTGACCTCGACGGCACCCGGCTCTTCAACGTCGACATCGTCCGGCCAGCGGCCGCGGCGTGGTTCCGGCGGCGGAGACTGCATCTCGGTAGCGAACCACGACCGCGGGTACACCGAGTTGTTCTTGCGGTACGAGTCGGGCATCTCATGCATTTTGACTTGATCCAGCATAACGCGGACTCGCACGCGGGTGCCGCGCTGCGCGTCATCAACGAGGATAAACTTACGGCGCTTGGCCTCGGGCAGGTCGCCGAATAACGCTACGTTCCGCTCGTCGTCGTCATCCTCTTCTTCCTCCTGCTGCTGGCGACCGGCCGCTGCCGACGATGATGACGTGGCGATCGTGGTTGCGTGCGAGGGCGCGTGTCCGCCCATGTGCTCGATGCCGTCGCCCGAAGTGGGAATACCGGCACTCACCATGCCTGGAGCCGTGGGATACGTAGGATAGAATTGGTGCGCTTGTCGTACCTCATTACGAGGCGCGGCGGTGCCGTTTGGCGCTTGATGGTGATGGGTATGCGATCCATCATTGTACTCAGCGCTAGCTAAACAAGAGAAATAAGAAATTAGCTTCCTTATCGCATTGCACCGTAACATCAGTGTACAAATCGTGAATGTGATCTTTTTGGGGAGGACGGGAGGGATGTGAAGTGCGTAAGGGAGTTTACATCAAAAGTTGATTATACATGTCGGAAGCGAGAAAAAAAGCGGATATCGGGAAGAGAAGAATGGTGGTTTCCCAGCAAAATTTTCATGACCCCATTAAAGTCCCGGCTGCAGATGGGAAAAACACATGATCACATCTGGTGAAACATACCGCTAACATCTTGAGGCCCAGCAGGGTCACCACCCGGCTGCTCATGATGGTGGTGGAACGGCTGCGATCCTCCCATGGGTATGGGCTGCCTGGGCCCAGCAGCGGCTAACCCTGGAGCCGGTATCCCTGCTTGCCCAGGTGCACCGGGACCCGCCATATGAGTGCCATGTTGCGCCGCGACCGCTTTTCTGTTGTTGATCTTCGCCATCCTCCTCACTCGTCTGCTCCGGAGTCGCGGGTCCTGGTTGCTGTTTCTCCAGCTGTCCACTGCGCGCTGGATGAGGCCACGTTTGCCGCGCAGGCACGGGTTGAGTTGAGCGAGCGCCCAGCCGACGGTGTTGCACTCCGTTTCGTAGTGCAGCCTGTTACCCTTGTACTGATCTTTGGGACAGCAAGCGCGCGGATACACGCAGTTCTCCGTCTTGAAGTCTTGCGCGAGGCTGTTCACGTCGACCGATTCAACGTCGCACCGAATCGTGTACTCCATCTTCACGCGATCCCGCGAATACTCGAACGCGATCCATTGCACTCCATTCTGATCCTGTCGCACCACCAGAGGAGTCGTGGCTGGGATTGGACCTGGCGCAGCGGTTGGATTGACTGCAGACGCTCCTGGAGGGCCCCCGTGGAGGCTAGTCGCGCTGCCGGGCGGGCCCGTGGGCGTTGCGGATGCCGGACTCATGCCAGTACCTTGCCTCTGAAGTTGACTCGGTGGTAGTTTCGTTCCAGGGCTACCTGTCAACGCAGGAGTCACCGGGTGCGATGTGTGCTGCGCGAGTGGCGGTCCAGGTTGCTGAGGCATAAAACTGGTGTTTATCGGGCCCGGTTGAGGTGCCACCGGATGTTGGCCGTATGGTGACTGCTGTGGCATCGTGTATGGAGGATAATACATTGGTTGTTGATACAACTGTCTGCCATGCTGGTCGTGTTGCGGTGATTGAACCGACGCCGGAGAATTTGACTGTGGAGTGCTATACATTGGTGGATACCGCGGATGCATGGTTGCGGTTGCCATGCCTGTTGGATCGACTGCTTCTGGCAGAGTCAGCGAGCCGAATCTCTTTGGTTGGAGAGTGCCAAACTCGGCGCAGAGCAGCTATACAGGTGTTCCACGTCCCAGACTGGCATCGTTAACTCAAAAATGGTTTCTCACCTGACGAGGAGTAGCTTCCTGTGGCACTGTTGGTGCTGAAAGGACTGGGATGAGCGTAGTAGGGAACGGCTTCCGGCGGTTGTCCCGGTCCAGGTAATGAGCCTACGTACGGCGACTGATGCTGCGGAGGTAGAGTGTGGCTGGGAATGTGTGGTGAAGCGTACGGTCCAGGAGCGGGCTGCTGAGGTTGAGTTTGATGCGGAGACTCCGGATGATGCTGTTGAATGACACCCGGACGGGAGTGTTGAAGGTGTTGTTGCGGCGGTGGTAGCCCTTGCTGTGAAGGATGGGGATGATGCTGGAACGCGGGCGGAGAGGTCAGCGATTTGCCATCTCGAAGAAACTGCATAAACGCGACGAAAGGAAAGATTGTTTTTGGTTTTGCTGCCAGCAAAATCCTTGTGGGTTTAAGAAAGTTCGATGAGAGGTTGGTACCTCGGCCAGGGAGTTTCAGATAGAATCACAAGCTGACTCTTGATTAAACGAAATGTCCGATCACGCCACGATCGCGATGCGCAACCATCTCAGACGCAAACGAAGAAAGAGTTGAAAGATAAAAAGACAGAGAAGGCTGCTTCTTGATGGTGGGTTGGGCCAGTGGCAGGGACGGCGGGGTCAGCATGCATGAAATGAGACGCAAAAAAGAGGCGGTCGGGAGGGAGGATGATGTATGCGTGCGTTGCAGTTCAGCGCCACGCGTAACTGCGTGGTTTCAAGATGCGCAGGCCGGTATAAGAGAAACAGAGGATGCTTTTTTGCGTGTATAATAAGTTGTGCACGGTAGTGAAGCGCAGTTGTGGTGGGCTGGCTGGCTGAGGGTAAGGCAGGCAGGGTAGCGCTGCAAAGCCAGGGAGTGTGTGTGGTGGTGAGCCGGCACGAAAAAAGAGCATACCATGAAGCCAGACAGCGACGGGGATGGCCGGCCCTAGGAGATGCGGCGGCGGCGAGCGCAGAGACGATGCTGCGCAGAAGGCGGATGCATGCGAAGGGGGTCGACACAGCAAACGGCGTGGTAGCGCTGCAGATGCAGAGGAAAAATGGGTAGAGTGATGGGAGAGCAAGAGGGATGAGAGCAAAAAAGGATGATGCCGGGTCGGAGTAGCAGAAAAAAAAAGCGACAAGGGGACGACGATGTGAACACTCACCAGCTTGCGGTCCGCCACAGGAGCCGGCTCTTCCTTATAGCCGTCTCCCCCTTCCGCACGTCTCGCATGCGACATAGGTATTATTATTATTATCGCGGGTTGACCTTTTGTCGATGAGCAGCAGGGAAGCAGAGGAAAAAGCGGAGGGGGGGGGGCAAGGAAGTGGAAACGGTTCTGCGAGTCCGTGCAGCAGCGGGCGTGCGTTGGTGCGTTGGTGCGTTGGAGGTCGAGGGTTGCAGTAGACGGAAAGGCAGAGGCGTTGAAGGGAGCGAGGGAGGGGGCGTGGGCTTTGCTGGGCTTGGGCTTGCTGTTGCGCTGCGAATGCGCCGGGCGTCTGCACCTGTCGGGCCGTGGCCAAACAGAACGCGCCGGCTGCCATGACGGCTAGCGTGCGCACAAGTTCTCATCGAGCAGAAAACGGAGCCAGAGTGTCTCAAGCCGCGGATCCACTGGGAGGAAATAACGCTCACTGGCTGCAGGGCCTCCAGCGAGCGCAGTGCCAAACGCGAGAATGAAATTGGCCCCGACCTGCGCCGCCAGACGCGCCACCACCCGGGATTGTCGGCCTTTTCGGCCTAGGCTGGCCATGCCCACAGCAGCAGCGCTCGTAGGCTCGTGAAAGGCCGTTCCTGACGACAGGGTAGTCCGCCGCCTGGCTGACTAGCCCGGCGTTGACCGTTGCGAAAAAAAGAGATTGGGAATCCAAGGCTTCTTTGGGAGAACCGTTGGCCGATCCAGACACCAAAAACAACGCAGCCGAGGAGAGAGCTCCATCGCGTGCTTTCCCCTCTGCGCTCTCCCTTCCGGCCCTTCTGTGCCGGAATAGTCTCCAGTAGATTGCAATCTCGATGCATCAACGGACCGTAACGGAGTGGCATGGCGCGGTCTCGACGCTGACTTCAGGCATGCGCGCATAATCTCCCATCTAGCCGGCCGGCCGCGCTCGCTCCCGACTTTCATTCTTTAGAAGGAAGCAATGCACGCGCCGTATCTTCTCTTTCATCAAAGACTATGCCGCTTGTGACTGGCTGCTCCGAGTATTGAATCGAAATACACCACACGCACACGTTCCACGCCATCGGCCGGTACTGCCAACGTCTTGCGTACCGTCTGGTGCCCCGCGCGGCACGTCGTTTTTAACTGGCGCGCGAACAAACCTCTTTTCGCTGTCCCACTTCTTCCCTCCATCCCATCTTCACCACGCTATGCGCTGCCGCCTCCAATGTAACGCACAATCCGTAATAATCCTTCCGTCCGCATGTAAATTTCCGGCTGTCGGCTTGTCAACATCCCAGCAAGGCCAAGCGTGAAACCCCATGGTGAACATCATCAACAGCTACGAAAGCCTGGGCCCTTTGGACGGGTGGCTGATTCTGAAACCGTTCGGTGCCCTAGAACTCCAGAGCTCCAGCTCGCCCGAGTCCACGTTGCTTTCTGAGTAAGTGTCACTCACGTTTCTCGCAAAACGAGCCAGAGCTGGAGCCTAAGCTTCGCCACCGTCTTGTTCCATTGTAATCTTCAATCCGGAGATTTCACCACTCGCGGGCGCAAATTTGTGGGGACGCACACACCCATCAGATGATAGGGTTGGCCAGCTTTGGTAGGCTGCAGCCGAGCTTCTACAAGCGTGAGGCATGCGGGAAGATCAGACACAGAGGCGGCACGAAATTCCATTATCAAAACGCACAGCGCCGCCATGCAGAAGCGAGCTTGTTGGGCTGACCCTCTCGAGCCAATCACACACCACTCGCCCCGGTCTGGAAGGGAGTCCCAACGTCTGCTTCGCAAAGATCAAGAAAGAGGAGACGCCGCCAAACCACCCAATCACAGCAATATCAAACATCAAGCCGCTGATCCATGAACCGCTGTCAAATCTCTTCCGTGCACACCTGCTCTCCTGAGTTCATAAAGGCCCGATACGCAAACCAATGGCCACCTCAGAAGAAAAAGGCCCTCGCGGCAAACCATTCCGGTTTGGCAAATCAATCGAATGCTGCAATCTGGTGCAATGCTTGCTTTACTCTCATCCAACCATATGGCGAGGTCGCTTAAGCCATCAATCATGGCCTGCCGCGGAGAAGACGTGCTGCAACGCTTGCAACGGCTGCTCACGGCGGTTCACGGCCACGAGATCCGCCAACCGTGTAAGAACGCTTTCGGCATATTCCAGAGAATAGCTTGTGATTATGACATTGATCGGACCAGCATACCAAACCAGAGACAAAGTGGTTACTCGATTTGCCACTGTATTATGATTCGCATGCCACCATCACCGACCATACCGGCAACTCCTGCTTCGATATCTTTCTTTTTCTGTTAAGTGATGGTTCCTGCGGCTCCGCTGCCGGTTTGGACTTTTCTTTACAGCCCTTCAAGCATTGTTGACAGGGAATGGTGATGGCTTGCTTGGTTGCTTGCTTGCTTGCCTGCCTTGCCTCGACTAGGACCCACCGAATACGGCATTCTTCGATAATCTGAAACTTTCCGATCTCTATGGTGATGAATACAGTATTTGCATTACAAAACTTTTCTTCCGATCAACTCATTTCTTGGTTGCACGAAATCATGCTCGCTTCCATTCATCTTACTGATGATTGTACAGCGTAGTGACACGTCTAGTATCTGTTCTACGGAGCTTACTTGGACCATCACACCCGTCCGTGCATCGGTGCTGAGCGCTGACCACTACTGTTAAAGTTTGCAGAAAAGCCATCACAATACGAAAGCGCATATGCGAGACATATCACTCGACCCGACGTGACATCAGTGAGTGTGATGGTTCGAAAAAGTCGTTCGCGGCAAAATCCAGCCGCCAGCCTGAAGAAGCAAAGCGGAACGCCTCGAAATGACCTTTTGCAATGCGACAAGTCGGACCGGGATGCGCGTGAACAAATTCAGAATAGCCAATGCTTTCCGTGACGTGTTGAAGTCAACAACTAATCCCCATGCCCTTGGCCCGCCATTGCCGCCTGTTGATGGAGACGGCCAATCCAGACGAAGCCGCCACGCCGTTGACAACAAAAAAAACGGGCGATCAAAGTCAACGCTCTCACAAGTGGACGATTTGCCTTTCACTCCCGTCCGTGGCGCGTCAGCCAACCTCGTGGCGCAGAGACAGGGGATCCCGACACTGCTTCGAAGAGAGGTTTGCGGACGGGCTTCCTATTCTCTCCGTTTGCTCTCATCGATGCGCTTACCTCACTAGCACAAGTCCAACGAATAACGCACCACTGTATTTGCCCAGATGCGTCCATTTTCCCGCCTTCAATTTTCATGGAACCGTTCGGTCGGTATGAACTGGAATGAGCAGATGCAGCCCATTCGACGCCGTCAGAATCCAAGGGAAATTCGAAGCGACTTGCTCTCCAGCAGTTGGCTCCCTCATCACCCGCTCACTTCTCCACACGGGCTCTCGCCAGCTGACTCGGGTGCTCTTGGGCACCGCACTAGCCTCAATACATTCACAGATGCTCGGATGGCGCACCGGCCGGAAAAAGCTGCTCAGAAACAAAGTGTGCCCGCAATGAAATTAAGCTCCCTGCAAGCCTTTCCGACGCATCCATGTGAAAAAGGGGTGGGTGGCCAAGTCAACAAGCCATGCCTCCCGTGTTTCCGCACGCCCCAAAGATCTCTTGTGCAAGCCTCCATCTTCAGTGCCCACCATGCTTCCCGAGCTTCCTCGAGGGTGTGGTGCGCTGCCGACAAACATCCCTTCCAAAGCCTGCTTTTGCGAGGGGTTGGAAAGGTCACTGCCGGACGGAGAATTTTTGGCGTATCAGGCCTTCGGTGGCTTCACGTCCGCCATTCGCTCGAAGCCATCATCGCTGAAGCACGAGCCTTTCTCGTTTGGTGAGTCGAAGATCCAGACGCGAAATTATGCCAGCTGAGAGAGCGCATATCTGTAAGCGAGGTGACGCTTTTCATTGTGCAAATTCCCTCCCTAGGACACATACAAATGCTTGGCAACGGTGCATAAGCTTCGGACTCGAGCAAAGCTCCAACGACGCTCGCTCACGATTTGTCAATTTCGTCGCGACTTTTCCCATCATTCGAGTGGTGAGACTGACGCGCAGGGAGCGCCCCGGTCTCCCGCGATTGTTGACAGCGGACGCTCGATGGGCAGTGGAGAAGTGAAGCCACCCTTGCCTGCACCCATGGCCTGATTTTCGAGCGACACTCCGTATGCGGCAAGTCCCTTAACTTTGCTCCCACCGGAGATTATCGCGCTGATGATGAATTGAACTGTCGAAAAGGGGGCCAGACACCCACTAACTGCCGCCTATCCAAACCGGCGGGATCTTTGACCTCTCATCACGAGCCTGATCAATGCGGTACCTTCGGAACTTTTCTCAATCGCAAACCTGCCTTGACCCGCGCAGCAGACCAATGGCCGCAAAGGTCTATTTTCGAATTTGCAACAATCTCGTATCATTCGGTGGGACCCTCAACGCGACTGGAAGTTGAGCATGAAAGGCCAGACATCCAGCTTGACTCGAATAGGGGAAACTCGTCGCTGCCACGAGGAAAGCGTGAAACCATACGAGCACCTGTGCTGACCGAAACACGCAGACATTCGCAACACCGCACCGCGATTCATTTCTCTCCGAAGCTCGCGGTGCGACACCAGCCACCTCTCCCGGACGTCAACAAAAACGTTGGCTCGAACGGTTCTCAGCAAAAACAGGACCCCATCGGAGGTGGAGGCTCTCCAGCCAGGCTGCACCCGCCGGAGCGCCGCCCTCTCAGCGGTGACCAGCCTTGCGCGACGGGGGCGCTCGCAGCAGGGCCAATGGAGCGCGCCGGCCGCAACGGGCCTAGCGCGCAGCTCGGCAGCGCAGCACACATCCCGTCGCCTTAACTCGCGCCTGCTATAGGGCTCGCGTCCGTGTTTCTTGTGCAATCCGCAACCCGCTCGCTGCCAATCTCGCGCCCCGCCGCGCAGAAGGCTGACGTGGCAGGGGTGCGGGGGATATCCTGGATGCGCTGCGGGCGCGTGGCCGCGCTGCGAGGCGCGTGAATATGAGTTCTTGGTGCGGTGAGTTGAGGGAGCGGCTGGCGTAGTTGACGTGAGAAGGGATGGCCAATTCGAGGGGGGGCCGGGCGCAGCGGGGACCGGTGCCGGTCCGTGTGTGGACTGATCCTATTCCCACGTTTTTGCTCTGGGGCGCGGCGCGAAAAGCGCGAGGCTGGATCGGCTTCGCGTTGCTCCCTGCTGGCTGCAGTTGCTGCCCGACATCGACCGCGGGGCCGATCACGCCCCTTAGCAATTGCTCCTGCCTGTTTCCCTTTCGTCACCGTGGCAGGCGTCCAAGGAGCAGAAGAGTCATTGCTTGATACTCTGGCGCCAAAGTCACGATGATGCTGGCCCCGGCTCCTCGCTGATCGATCGCATTCACGAGGGTGCGCGGATGGACGGATGCTCAGTGAGGAGCCGACTGGCTGCGTAGACTTAGATGCGACGTGGGGGACTCGATTGTCGAGGCCAGCAATTCTCCGAGTAGTGGAGGCCATGTCGTACCCAGCCTGGGGTCCAAACAAGATGCTTCTCCCTCCCCCAGCAAACCATCTTTGGGTACGGTGCCAGAGGTCGCTTCGTGCGTAACGAGTTGTGTAGCAGTTGTTTAACGGTACCATAGTTTTCGAGTCGTGGTGGTACAATCTCTTTTTGATGGCTAAATTAGCCTTGACCTGTCGTCTCTGTTGCTCACCAGTTTGATCTGGTCTTCGAGGTTCTGGTGAGCGTAATTCTGAAGCTTATTGTGAGTCTGAGGGCTCCACAAGTCGTACGGCGACGTATGAGATCTATTTCCTCCTGAGACTGCTTCAGCTCGTTGGTGACTGTAGTAAAAGCTCATCTACTTGTTTTGGATGATCTTCAACTTCTCATAGATCGAAGAAGACGACCCTGTCAATCTGCTGAGCAGCGGAAGTTCATGATCTCAATGCTTTCTTCACGGATAGTCTTGCCCAAGTTTAACCAGCGTACCCAGGACGGCTCAAATAACGATCTAAGTATGCAGATGGCGATAAAAGAGTATGAACATTGATTTGGTAGCAGTAAAACCCTTGAATCATTCGAGGGAGGAAAACACCAGCACAGTTTCCCACCTCTCTTCCACAAACAGGCACTCTTGGTCGAGGATTCATCGAGAACACATAGGATAGAATACAGATGAAAGCAGAAGAGAACACCCAGAAGCCAGACTTCTCGTCACTGCTGTCAAACCGCCTGGCCTACGAAGCAAAATTGCCATCCTGCTCACGCTAACTAGCCTCTGATCAGAAATCTCACGGTTTCGAGAGTGAACAGTGTCTATATTGGACTTCCAGGCAAATGGAGAACCTGAAATCGCTGAAATCCCTTGGATATTAACAGCTAGGTGTCGTATTCCTGTTCCTTCGACAAGCAGCAGCCTTTGTTCCTTTTTCGACCGTGCTGGTGCCTCTTAGAACGCAAATTAAAGCCATACAGAAAACCTTTCATCGGAGATGAAGATAATTTAACTTCAATTCTACGTCGCTTTGATCAATAAAGCTCCTTTCAACCTCTCCTTTCTTGGATAGGAAGGTTACACTCCCATTCGACGAGAGAAACGCCTCGTAACAAAAGAGAAATTGGGAGAAAAACAGGTTATGAAGAGCAAATAAGAAGAGAAAATATTCCCTGTACACCTTAGAATGGTTTCCAAGCCCAATTTGTTCGATCTGGGAACTTTGTGTATACCTTTGGCAATAGAGCAGGACCTCGCGCGTCAAAACAAGATCACCAACACATCACGACACCGTAGGGCCTTGAGATGTTAACACAGTATGGATGACAGACGATGTAAGCCGCTGTCGGAACTTTCTTCATCTTCATTGTCACGAAATGTCCTTCTGCGGCCCTTCGTTTACGGTAACCCTAAGCAGAACCGGATACGCGCGTCGTTGAAACTTGCCATGCATTAGATATTCGAAGAGCACTGTACTATCAGGACGAACCGAGCTCTGTGTCCTCGTCTCGAAATCACTGCAGACCGAACCATCGCCCCCCGTTATCTCACTCACAGGTTGCCCTTATCGAGGATAACAAGCATAAAAGACCAAAATACAAGCCCACAGGCTGATTCAAACCTGAAGATCATTTCGCACAGTCTTCTTCGAACTCAAAGTTGCCTATCTTCAAACGCTACAACGGCGTAGTTCGACTGAGGGTGTTCAAACAGGCTGTCGTTCCTTTCAAGTTCCCGTTGTATCGCCTTTAGTCGTTCAGAGCTTCGACCGATTCTTGTTCCTGGAGTACTTGGCGCATTTGACTGATTTCTCGAGGTAACAACTTTCCAGACAGCAGTTGTACTATCGTACATTGTCTCTTCAGTGGCCCACAGCCTCAATTCATGTCGTTGCCGAGTTTCGTCCTTTGGCTTTGGCTTATGGCATTAGACCTTCGAACTCTTCACGATCAACTACTTCGAATATGTTTCAAAGTAAAGCGAGTGAACTTCCAGCTCCTTCAGGCTTGCAAAGACTTCGAGCTCTGACAATTTTTGTCCTCCTTCACACGAACTATTCCCTCGAGTGCGGCGACGTCACGATGTACAGAACACTTACCGCAAGCTGCGTGGTATCAAATTAGGAAGATGGCAAGAACTCAGAATTCTCTCCTATATTGTACTTGGCATATCTGAAGGAGATTGGAAAGGCGTTATACTCTTTAAGAAGAGACGATAAACTCTTCAAGAAAAAGCGAAAGAGGTACAGCACGAATGGTGATCAAGAAGCTAGACTCATTAGGAGGCTCAAGAGACATCTTACCCTACCTTAAAGAACGAAAATTGTTATTTAAGGGTCAATTGTCCTCTCACCCTCGACATACATTGCGTGTGTACGTTGTTGTGAATGCGGATCGAAGCGTAAATATCCAACTAGTCATGACAAGATGTAGTTCCACGGCTTATCCAAACGTTGGCATTGACTCTAATTCCCTTTAACTCGGTGACCAGAGAGGCGTCAAGTGCGCATAGAAGAATGCTGTTATTCGGAATCCTTCCGTAGTTGATAACTACGATACTGAATGCGCGAGGCTTTGAATGATGTCAAGCGTGCGCCACAAACCTGGGGAACATGAATCTTCGCTCATGCAAATTTCAACTCCGCACCTCCAACGCAGAGCACTTCAAAGCATGTCGGCTTGAAGTTCACTGCCTTCAGAGTTCTGTTACCGTGTGAAAGAGGCAAAATACCGTAACGCACATACTCCTCTTTATGGCTCAGCAACGGCCGTCGAAGCTTGTATCTAACTACTCTTCCAAATCCGATTCATCCCTGTAGCAAATCCTTTGATCTACGAATACACAGATGGACGGACATGCAGGATCGGGGGCTTCTACACCTCCAGTAAGAGACGCAGTCATTGGTTCTCTGCAAAGCCAGGATCAAAGAGAGGCGAACATTCTTTCACCTCACCTCGACCCTGCTTTCACCGCTTCATATGACGACGGAGCCGGAAATGCTGCGGATACAGAAGAAACAGATGACGCAGTGAACGCCGAACCGGGCCAAGAGTCGTCCTTGAAGCTACAAGGCGGTGATGTGCACCGAGACCTTTACAAGATCCAAGCGCGATCCAGAAGAGAACGACTGCAGCAGCGAGCAGCTACCTTCTCATACTCGCCTCGCTCTAATTCCGTTGCGAATGAAACGGCTAATGTGGACGAACCGGGTGGATTGCGTCGTGAGTACGTTCAGCGCTTTCATCGTCGTATCCACAGCGCGACCACTCCCATAACGAGGAACTTCGTTTCATTCTTAGAGCTGTACGGCGAGTTTGCAGGTGAAGACCTTGCGGATGATGAAGGCGAGTCTGCAATCGTCTCAGAAGAGGAAGAGGAGGGAGAGGAGACTGTTGGTGAGCGAAGACCTCTTCTTGGGCGCCGGAAGAGTACGCGGCGAGAGAGAGGAGATGCTTCGAACGTCAGAACCTTCTTCACTTTACTCAAGGCCTTCGTTGGCACCGGTATCATGTTTCTGCCAAAGGCATTCAGAAATGGTGGTCTTCTGTTTTCATCTATTACGTTGGTCACGGTTTCTATAGTCACTAGCATTTGCTTCCATCTCCTACTTCAATGTCGAAAGACCTATGGCGGCGGTTACGGTGACATTGCTACTGCCATAGCCGGACCACGATTACGGGGCTTGGTGCTGTCATCCATCGCCTTATCGCAACTCGGCTTTGTCTGCGCTGGCATTATCTTCACCGCTGAGAATGTGTATTCCTTTTTACTTGCGGTAACGCATGGTGGAACAGAGAAAGTCTCGACAGCAATCCTCATCGCCGGTCAATTGATCATTTTGATTCCACTCGCATTCATACGGAATATCTCCAAGCTAGGTCCGGTAGCGCTTCTGGCCGACGTCTTCATTTTGATCGGCTTGACCTACATCTACTACTTCGATATCTCGACGTTGGTTCAGAAACGCGGTCTCGATCCCACCGTGAGGCTTTTCAATCCCCACGACTTCACGCTTACGATCGGCAACGCAATCTTCACTTTTGAAGGCATCGGCCTGATCCTACCAATCCAATCATCAATGAAGCAACCGCAAAACTTCAGCTTCCTGCTATACACGGTCATGGTGATCATCACCTTAGTATTCGCAACCGTCGGCTTCCTATCGTACGCCGCCATCGGCGCCGCAACCAAGACAGAGATCATCTCCAACTTCCCGCAGGACTCGAAGTTTGTGAACGCGGTGCAGTTCCTGTACTCGGTGGCGGTGCTGGCCGGCACACCCGTGCAGCTATTCCCCGCCGTGCGCATCATCGAGGGCAAGTTGTTTGGGCGGCTGTCCGGCAAGCGCGACCCCAGCATCAAGTGGAAGAAGAATGTCTTTCGATCGGGCGCGGTGGCAGCCTGCTGCGCCGTGGCTGTTGCGGGCGCCGGCGACCTCGACAAGTTCGTTGCGCTCATCGGCTCGTTTGCCTGCGTCCCGCTCGTTTACATCTATCCGGCGTACCTGCACTACAAGGGCGTTGCGGAGTCGCGGCTCGTCAAGGCGGGCGATGGGGCGATGATGGTGGTGGGCTTGTGCTGCATGGTGTATACGAGCGTTGTTACCATCAAGATTTGGGCTGAAGGGAATTGAGGGAATGCTCGGGGTTGCTTCAGACTGAGTCTACGCTAGGCATATACGATGAATTACAATGTTTTGTATATTGCGTTTCCTAACACAAACATCTGAATCCCATTGAAAGCCAGGTTGGTCAATTGCGTAGACGAATCTGTCAATGATTTTACCTGATCAATGGGAGAGCTTGGTCTGTTCTCCTGGTGGAGCAAGGCAATGCTGTACAACACAAGAATGGTAGGCTTGTTCGGTCATATACATAGGAGCGCAACGCACTGCAATTTTAGCGTCTTCCCTAGCTTTCTATGAAAATATCATCACAACAATGGTTCGTGAAACATCCTAAGCATATGCTAAGCAACATCTCACCTATCTTCTTGACAATCGCGCATGCAAGGCAAGTCGGCCGATTGGGACCATTGTTCTGCGTGCCGATTAGAAGGCTATTTGCGATTATGCCAGCAGTGCAAGTATTGAAGCCAAGTGGTTTGCGGGTTGCTAGCGTAAGTGTAGCTGACGTTTAGCAAATATACAAAGGGTCAACATGGATTTATCATCGCAGCCAAAGAATACGGCGTGTTTATTCAAGCCTTCGGAGACGAATGTAGAGGGTGGTGGAACCTCTGACATGCGCGCGAGCCCACGTGCCTGTGCTTGCTGATATGTTATGTAGATATCGGAGCCGTTAGGCCACGGGTTAGCGGCGTCGAAGTCGTTGTCGGTCAAGATGAGGGCATCGATATCGCCCTGTCGCGCCGGCTGGATGAAAGGCCAGATGGGAACGTCTTGATTGGGAAAACCCGCCGTCGAACGAGAAGCAGTTCCGTGAGATTGAAGATCAATGAAGAGCCATGGAATGGGTTTAGGTAGAGGGCATAGTCCAATCCAAACGCAGTGACGTCGAAATTCGGTAGAAGAGGTTCGAGCGGTGAAATGAGCGCGTCGATCCAAGCGTCGCTCGGGGATGGTGCGCAGACTACCTACGGTGAAGATGTTGCTCGAGGCCCAGAATAAATTCCAAGTTTTCGTAGTTCTGGATGCAACTCCCAGATACGGCAGGCTTTCCAGTGTTCATCTGCATTTCGAGGCATGATGTTTGAATAAATGCTTCGATTTCCTTGTTCCAACTTCTCCATTCGTCAGGATTCATCTCAATTTGTGGATTACCGTCGGCTGCCATACATTGGCTAACGAAGTCTTCGATGGTTGTCTTTGTGAGGAATGGCACACTATGTAAAACAAAGCTTGGTAAAGCCCTGAGAGTAGACAGGCAATCCGCCACACCACCGTCCGCGCCGGTCAGAAGCGAATAAGAGAGAACCCGGTAATAGGTGTCAATAATGCCTTAGTCACTGCAAACCTTGCGAGGAATTTTGCAAGGTTATCAGCCGCGACCTGAGCATCGTCAACTCTGACTGGCGCACCTGCTGGAACTAGCAAATCGTTTTCGAATGCGGGTATTCACAGTTCTTGTTTTAATGTGCTGATCGTGGGCCAATTGTTACCGGCGACCGAGGAAAAGGTAGTATCCAGGAGATGCCAACTTGGTAGGCCACTCCTTGGTGGAATCCACTTGTACCAACATTGAGTTGAATGTAAAGCATCGTATACTATGACAGAGTACGGAGTTCCGTATTTCGGTCCAATGGTAGTCAGATCAACTCATTACTGTCTCGAGAGTCGAACGTTTGCATGATTCTGACACCTTCCATCAAAGCCCTCAAATATAGTCCACTATGAGACATGCTGATATAAGGGAGGTTCTTTGTTGACGCAGCCACGTTGACTTTCTTCAGTCATTTTCCAAGGGCCGCGGTGGCAATTAGCTTACATCCTGTAAGGTATTTCGACTCTCCCGAAGAGATGCCATTTGCAGGTCGAAGTAACGGTGTACTTGGGCCGGAAGACTTAACCTGATCGTAGCCAGATAATCATTTCGAACGCGTCATTCTGCAACATGACGTTGTAAGTAGATGTTGCTTTCGGCGTCAGTGTTCTGATCGTACCAAATGGCAAGTCAAAGTTCAATATTCAGACTTAGACCATACTATCTCTCGACTCCTTCAATCAACCATTCTCCTCCTTTTCACCCTTAGTTATCTTCAATTTCCCTTCCATGTCGTCAATATGAGATGGCCGGAACCGTTCGCTCAAGTCGTGCACATTCGGAACCCGGATCGTCCTGAAGTGGGTATTCAAGATACCACGGTTTCCACGACTTTCGGCATTTGACGACACTCATATGGTGGAACTTTGCAAAGTTTGAGACTTGATAAGCTTGTCAGAATATGTATCTCGTAAATTATCAAACCTTGAAGATATCAAAGCGTACCTCGTATGCTGCTGTTCTCTTTCTCAATCCCTTCTACCATCTACTGTAGTCCCACAATTTCACGAATATCCATGAGTTCAAGTTGTCGTGCGAGAAGCGTCCTTTTGTTGATTCACTTCTTGGAGCTTCTTCCCAGTGACCACGTCGGCCTCCTGGTAACCATTCACACTAACTCTTATTAGCTTAGAGTATGATCCTTACGAGACGCCGCAATCCTTCTTTTGCCAGAATAAGGATTCATTTCCATGCACAGGTCCATGCGTTTCTTATTTCTCTGGCTCGGCGCGTCCGAAGAGTAGCTGCAGGGTCGATTTCAAACTGCACAATGTTACTCGTGTTCGGAAAGCTTCACCTGTTCAAACCACCACTTCCCCGCAACCTTCCGACGCCACCGATGACATTGGGCCAAACTCAGCGCGGCTATCTCCGCATAAGGTACTATGCTCTATCGGTCCTTGTCAAATGCATGCCGTCAGCTGATAAGCGCAGAAAGGCGTTTGCCCCATTCGAGAGACTCCGATAGCTCGACAAGCTCTTTAATCTCCCCCGCTTCCCCCTAACATTCCGCACACCAGGGCCCTGGGTTTCTCGAGCCTTAAAGCTTGACACAGCTTCCTTCACTTTCCGTCAAACTGAAAAACATTGCACAAGTCAGGCTTGCTTTGACGCTTCTACAAGACAGGAGCGTCGAAGAGTTTCCTATAGCACAAGGCCTTACTAGTCATTAAGGGTCTAGGGCAATTGTGCCGCTATCAACCGAGTGTTTTAGTGTTGCATCACCAGCTCTTTATCACACGATCAATTGCTATCTCGAAAATAAAGCGATTGCAAGTTCAACATGGCCGATACAACGCAAGAAAGAAAGCTCTCCACCACCATCACTAGCGATAGTGACACTCTTGCTCAACTTGGAAAGACTCAGGTCTTGAAGCGTCGATTCGGCTTCTGGTCTCTTTTCGGTTTCGCTGTCTGCGAGCTTATCACCTGGGAAACTGTACTTGCACTCCTCGCACAAGGTTTTGACAATGGTGGACCTGCAGGATTGGTATATGGCTTCATTATCGCCTGGCTATCGACACTGTAAGTGAGCTGGAAGCTTTATATTATGTGAACTAACGTCCATCAAGATCGGTATACACCTGCATCTCCGAACTCGCTTCAATGGCACCAATTGCTTGCGGACAATACTATTGGGTTTACATGCTCGCACCTCCCAGTTACAAGAAGGTATTGAGCTACGTTGTGGGTTGGCTGACATCTCTGGCCTGGATCGCCACCGTCGCAATTGAGTCCCTCTTTGCCGGCACCATCGTTCAGGGATTGATAATCTTGCAATATCCCAATTATAACTCCAAGCAATGGCAAGGCACCCTTCTAACCTTTGCCGTTATCGCCACGAACATCTTCATCAACGTCGTGACGCCGGGACTGTTGCCGAAGTTCGAGATCATGATTATGATCTTTCACCTTTGCGGTTTTGTGGCGATCCTGGCTACTCTGCTTTCTACCGCCCAACTCGGAGATGCTCATTCAGTATGGGCAACATCGTTGAACGAAGGAGGATGGCCAACCCAAGGATTGTCATACTGTGTGGGATTTCTCGGCAATGTTGCAACCTTCGTCGGAGCCGACGCCAGTGTTCATATGGCGGAAGAAGTGTCAAACGCAGCGCTGACGATTCCACGAGCCATCACGACTGGTATGATTGTCAACGGCCTAATTGGGTTCGCAATGATGGTCACCGCTCTTTACTGTATCGGAGATCCTGACTCCGTGCTTGGTACCGACACCGGCTTCCCGTTTATCCAGATTTTCTACAACAGCGTCAAAAGCGTCCGAGGCGCGGTCGGAATGGGAGCAGTCGTCCTCATCTTAACGTGGGCCTGTTCGACAGGTATCACGACAACGGCCAGTCGTATGACTTGGTCCTTCGCGCGAGACCGTGGAACGCCGTTCTCTAGGGTCTTGGGCATCGTCTCGAAGCGCACTCGAGTGCCCATAGTCGCCATCTTCGTCGTTACCACTTTGGCTGCTCTCCTTGTGTTGATTTACATTGGTTCGCCCACAGCGTTCAACGATGTCATTTCATTGACCATTACGGGATTCTATGGCTCCTACTTCCTCCCTTGTGCGTTCCTCCTCTGGCACCGAATCAAGGGCGACATTCATCCCTATGGGACAACGAGCGAACAAATCGTTACCGTACCGGTTCTAAGCCCAGATTCACTTGAAGAGAAAGTTACCATTCCTGAAGTCGATACGCCGACCGAAGCACGGCTTGTCTGGGGTCCGTGGAGGATACCCGGCATCCTTGGCACCATCAATAACTGCTACGCGGTAGCCTACATGATCTTCGTAATCTTCTGGAGTGTCTGGCCACCTGCGACTCCTGTCACTGCGTCGACGATGAACTATTCGGTTGTGGTGACGGGCGGCGTGTTGATTCTGTCGGCCATCTGGTACTTTGTGCGAGCAAGGCACGTCTACCATGGGCCAATTGTCGAAGAGGATGTTGCTCAGGTTGCTAGAAGGGCTGGATCAATAGTTGCTGTGTGAACGATACCCAAAGGTCTTCAAGCCCCGGCGATATTTTCTCCATGGTTTCTATGGTTTTGAAATTCGGTCATTATTTTATGCTTTAGGCATAAGTAGTCTTAAATCTCGGGTCACTCCACCAGACTCACTCCCATTCAAAGTTGCAGTACATCCTTTTGGTGACACTTCAAATAAGAGAGAATTACTGTATTATCGCAAGATATACGTAGGCTTTGCATATGGTACACTGCTTGGTCATACAGAAGCAACTTTAGGTAAAGTTCGAAGCCCCTCCGTTTAACCCCTGTGGGGTTTTATGTAACTTCTTTACTCTGTAGGTTCAACTTGCAGCTTCGATGCATAAAGATTTCCCCAAAACTTCCACATTTGGGCATCTCGGCGAAGGAGCGCGAGAATAGCAGTTTTTCGGCTCCGAATCCGAACATCTTCTCGAATACGAGAGTGACCTTGGTATGTCATAGCTTCGTCCGTGTCATTAGGACAGCCGTCCTGGAAACAATTTCTTCTGCAGTCACATCGCTTTCTCTCTCAGCTCTTCGCTTCGTACTGGAAATACTGAATCAAAATCGAACTTGCATACACGCCATGGCTAGCTATAGCCCAAGTCTCACTGAGCTTGCATCCAAGATCTCTGCAGCCGCTTCTGTGATTGATGGGTATTGTACAAAGAACAGCCTCCCGCAACCTTCATTCGATGTCAACGGTCCAGCTGCGTTGCCCAATGATCCCGAAGTTCAGGTTGCTAAAATGCAAATGCAAGACGCTCTGACGAGCATGACCGACCTTTTATTGGGACCAAATGCTCTCATGTCAGCGCTCGTACCTGTAAGGAGATATACCCATCAAAGCGTGAACTCAGAGAGCTAAATCCAATTCCCATAGCTCATACACGATCTCTCCGTGCTCAACCTGCTCAACCAGTACGACTTCTGGGATACCGTACCTCTAACCGGTTCTGCAACTTACAGTGACATTGCCTCCAAAGTGAATCTCAGTGAGTTGTTGGTTCGGCGAGCACTCCGTCATGCTATGACGAGGCATATCTTCGCAGAGACGACACCGGGCTCTGAGAAAATTGTCCATACAAGTATTTCAGCTGCGCCAATCAAGAATCCACTCCTCTGTTCCTACATGGGACACAATCTGGAAGAAGTGGCGCCAGCCGCGCTCAACCTCGTCGCTACGCTCAAACGATACGGCGAAAGTGTAGAACCGACTGAGAGTGCGCTTGTGTACACATTTTTGCCTGACTCTATGACTGGGAAAACAGTGTTTGACTGGTTTGAAGTTGACGGTGAGGGTGACAGGAAAGGCTGGAGAGTGAAGAGGTTCGGCGAGGCCATGTCCTACGTCTTGAGCAACTTCAATCCAAAGGCCATCCACTCTGCTTTTGACTGGGATGGGCTGGGAGATGCGACTTTTGTGGATGTATGTTCTCACTCTTGCCTTTGAAAAGTAGAAACACAGTTCACTAACGCAATATAGGTCGGTGGTTCGGCTGGGCACGTCTCTTTCGAGCTTGCGACGGTACACCCGAAGCTAAAGTGTATCGTTCAAGACCGGCCTATGCTTGAAGAGTCCTTCAATGCGAATCGTCCAGCTGCTCTGGCCAATCGAGTAAGCTTCCAAGAGCATGACTTCTTCAAACCTCAACCCATCCATGGCGCAGACATCTACTTTTTGAAGAATGTTCTGCACGATTGGTCAGACCCGTATGCGATCAAGATCCTGCAGCAGTTGACTCCAGCAATGAAACCTTCATCGCGGATATTAATCATGGAAGGTGTCATACCACCTGCGGGTACAGTACCTTCAGGTGCGTCTCGATTGATAAGCGGTCTAGACATACAAATGATGGTCGGACTCAATGCCAGAGGTCGTACGGCCGAGGATTGGGCAGTAATACTGAAGGAAGCGGACGAGCGTTTGATTCTAAGGTCTATCAATCAACCATTAGGCAGTCCGTTTGCTATTATAGAGGGAGTTCTGCAGTCCTGATGGCGAGCACTATTGTCACGGTAGACCTCTCACCACCTCCGCTATGGGACCTAAAAGGACGGGTAGTATCTGCAGACTTGCCTGCAGATACCCGGAGGTCTAACTATATAACAGCTCGAAGTTCTTCTGACAACTATCGAGATGGTGTAAGCTTTGGATTTGGTGATATAGTTGACAACAATGCGGAATCTCTTTGCACTGGAAAAGCTTTTACATATCAAATCTAATAATACGGTAGTAGGTGTGATGGGGAGGAGGAAAAGGTGTCGAGATTACCTAAGGTAGCATAACAGCATCACAAGTCGCCAAAATCGGAGGCCAATCCTCTATCAGGTCGTTTAAACTAGCATTGTATAGAGTAATTGGTCTGACAATAGTTCCCGAAAACTTTAGCAGATTGCATGATCACCACGAGGCTATTGTCCTTCCGACAGCACGCCGAGTGCTTGATCCGTGAATGTCGATTTGAGCCAAATTGCCCTAGGACCGAACTTTCCGACACTTGAAATTTTCTTAATCGAATGAAACATTTGAGTATTTTGAGTTGTTTCAGGTTCTGTTATTAGGAATGTTGGCATGCTGCGGCAATCTCTCGCTCTCGCTCTCGCTTTCGTTTTCGGTGGAATACCCCAAGAGCATCGATGCGAATCCGCCAGGCCCTTATTCACAAAGGTGGAGATGTGAAAACCCCAAACATTATTGCACATCACATCCTGCTTTGTAAATATAGCCGATGATCCATGCAACAATCCCGACAGGATCCTGGAGGGCCTGGCGTTTCGGAGGTGGAAATGAATGCAGGTTCAATCGCCTCACGTCGCGTCCCACTCAAAATAACCCTTCATTGTCGCCTACAGGCTGACAACGTGCATGATTTGCATCGATGGAGGAGGGTTATATAAAGCTGTCGTGGGAGCAGCTTTGGAAAATTCAATCGTCGTACTTACAACCATGTCTGGTCCTTTGGGGCTGCCCAGTGGCGATCAAATCTTGAGATACGCGGTTCGCGGCACCGCCGGTGTTATAGGTCTTGCCTCTGAAGGTATTCACGCCCGTAAGGAGAGGAAGCAACACGAGAAAGAGTTAAAACAGCAGAAACATGATGGAGAACTCAGTAGAGAAGACTCTTCAGTGTCCGTACAGTCTGATACTCATGCGAAATCGGTCAGGAGCGTGGACTCGGAAGATGCAGTAAGCCCAGTCGATCCAGAATATCTTGGTACTACTGATGAGCTTTGGGAACTGGACTCGGCTCAAGATCAACTCATTCATACGGAGCATACACCCGCCGCTGAAGTGTCTCCCGATGACGTTGACGGACATGTTCGAGCTCTCGAAGACTCTTTTCTGGAAGCTCACAAGGACCATGGCAGATACCCGCTCAAACCAGAAGGTGGCCATCTTGATCTCCCCGTGATTGTTCCTCAGCGCCGACCACAGAATCGTGCTCGTGGATTCGTTAGAGCCTATGCTCCTGAACTGGAGAAAGTGGGCATCGACTGCGACATGTGGCTCAACTTCCTGGACACTTTTGAGACTGCAAGTCAAGCTTCACCATGGTTGAACTGCATTAATTTTGCAGGTTTTGCAGGAATGGCAGCGCCTCATCCGGTCAGCTTTGCAATTTCTGTTGCTTTAACGCTTGCGGTGAAGGAGGTTATGGACTTGCAGTCCAGACAAAGGTATCTTCGCACGTCTATCACGATGGAACGACGAACTAACTTGCATAGGATCAACAAATTCCTCCTCAAGATCAATGAAGAGTTTTTCCAGCCGCGAGGACTGTTCTGCCTCGTGATGACGTGGAAACCAGACTCGGATCAACTTTTTGAGACGGTCGATATCAACGCAACGATCAACTCAGCTATGACATCGTATAACTCTGGCTTTACAAACAAGTTCAAGCAATCCCAAGGTACCACATATGGCGATTGGGGCTTTCCAGAAGCAGCACCGCTAGTCTTCCCAACCCTTGACATTGTCGCTGCTTCCGATCATGAGGAGGCAAAGAAGTTTAAGGATAAAGTGAAAAAGAAGGCCAATTTCGTCGCCAACTACTACGATAAGAGAGCGACAGCGAAATTCGTGAGTTTCATTCTCTATTCTGTGTCAAATTTGAGAGCATTAGCCACAAGCGAGTCGAAATACCATTTCACAGCCCATCAAAGGCTATTCTATTTACACTCTGAGATTATGTTGTCGTATAAATCTTGCACACGTTGTGTTTGCATGCTAATTGGCTTGATTTCTAGCAAGGAGAACATCCAGACAACCTCCTCTCGCAGAGCGCAGGTGTGAAACCCAAATTCACATCTCGATACGCGGACCCGAACCATCCCGCCAATAGTGGCTCGCTCATCTCGTTGGTCACCGGAGGAGCAGTCAATATTCCACCAATACAGCGTGGCTTTGGATATGGGTATGGATACGGATACGGCAGAGGAATAGGAGGTGGATTTGGAGGTAGAGGTTATGGATATGGCGGTGGAGTGGCGGCGATCGCTGAGCAGAGAGCCGCTATGATGGGAGGTGGAGTTGCAGCGATCGCTGAGCAGAGAGCCGCCATGATGGGAGGTGGGCTAGGAGGAGGCCGAATGGGTATGATGGGAGGTGGTTTCGGAAGAGGAAGAATGGGTATGGGAATGGGTGGAAGAATGGGGATGGGCCCGGTCCAAGGGAACTACTCCTACTGCGACGACCCGAACTATCCTCTGGATGTCAACATGAATGCGCAGATGGCTCAGCAGCAGCAGTTCATGATGCAGCAGCAAGCTCAACAGATGTCCTACAGAGGTATGGGAGGAGGAATGGCCGGCAGGGGTGGCATCGGCTTCGGAGGGATTCCATATGAATATTCGGCACCAATGCTGGTTCAGAAACTTTTGAAAAGGGTGAGACCACTCGCATTGCCACGGATTTTGATCTTCTGACTTGTTGACTAGGATGTCCTCTACCTAATGGTGGTAAACATGCCTTCGGAAGAGGAACTGGAAGAAGCCAGAGCTGAGATTGAGAAAATGCGTGGATACAAGCAGTACTAGCAGCCAGAGCTATAATGTGATTATGCGTTCCAGTCCACTCGTTCGACATTCGTGCCGTGTGTGGAGAGACAACAGATAATGATAGGTGGTTACGAAGAAGTTGCGCGCCAGTCGACCCACGTTCTCTTTCCCTCCTCTCCTGAAAGTGCGTGACAGTCTTCTACGTGCGAATTACAAGATTTGGTTCCTAATGACAGTTCACGTCCCTGTTAATAGTCGCTTCGGCTACACACGTATTCTTATGGGCCATGAATTATCAAAAGCTCAATCCCAAGCTCGGATGAGGTCCACGTTACGCACTACAGCCCCAGCTGTAGCTGGACAGTGATAGGCTGTGGTTCTCTGGACGGCTAGCTACCGTACTGGGAAAGACGCCGCGGCTGTGCGTAAGTGCCCAAGCGACGGGAGAGCCGTACCGATGGGCTCCAGATGGAATCTACTACAGTATCCAACTGGCTCTTACATTTTACTGGGGTGCGGCTGGACAAGAGCGGAAGTGCAGAACAAGAGCCTAGTGAGGTCAAGCGCGACGCCAAGGCTGCCATCGAACCATACACGGTTATTGTAGCCATCAAAATGCAGCAATCTCAGCCCTATCATAGCTGCATGCGAACAACACACCAGCAACGGCTGAGTACCCTGCTCTAATCAACCCGTCCGTCTACACACAGCTTCAGCTTCGAGCTTCAGCGCTTCGTCTAGATCTACAGTCTATTACGCACTGCTGGGAAGCGGACGACTCCTTCGTGCACGGCTGCGCAGCTTGGGCTATTCGCCACTCGCTCCGGATGTCCACGTTCGCCGACTCAGCGAAGGATGCGAGGTCGCCGTCACAAGCCGCTTATCTGAGCATGAGACCCTCTGCAGTAAGAACTCTCATCGCGACCTGTAAGCCGGATTGGGCTTGCAGCTGGAACTGCCACTTTCGGATCTGCATATCACCCGTTGCTATTCTGCGCTACGATGGCTGGGGGCTGAAATTTGCTGGATTTCCAGGCTATCATGGCCAGTCTTCGAACAACTTCGGTCACCTTAGTGCTTTCAGTGGTGTTCAGCTATACGAATGGTTTCATCTTATCATGCCCGTGCGTGTTTACCGAATTATGTGCTTGATACATATGTGCCGGCGATGCCGCCTTTCACAAAATACGCATTCAACAGCGATGAAACTTGACTTTTTCCCCCAAGCTACTAATTTTCAGACAATATGGATATCTTCACATCATCAAAAGAGGTTGATGAGGCTGTCATCGGCATCAAAGATTGTCAACGCTCACAGGATGACGAAAGCACAGAGCCTGTCTGGAAACCCACCACTCACGAATTCCTCATCATGATCTCTCTTGCCATAATCTCAATCATGATTTCCTTAGACGCTACAATTATTGTAACATCATTGAGTGTGAGTCTCGTCAGCCAATAATATGCATATCATAAAGCTGACTGAACGGGGTAGGACATAGTCACGGACCTCAACATCACCGCGACCAAAGGATTCTGGATTGGTACCTCATATCTTCTTTCTTGTGCAGTGACAATGCCATTCACGGCTGCTCTGAGTGATGTTTTCGGTCGACCAATCTGTTTAATTTCATCAGTTATCCTCTTCACTATCGGAACCATTCTCTGCTGCGTCGCTCACTCACTCACTCTGCTACTCGTGGGTCGATCTGTGCAAGGAGTTGGAGGAGGTGGTATCTTCATACTTGGACTCGTCATTTTTACTGATATCGTTCCACTTCGGTTTCGCGCAAAGTACTATGGCATTATGTATGTTCAATCCTCTCTCTCCTCGTTGCGATGAAGATTAACAATACTCAGTCAAGGTGCATGGGCTCTTGGAACTTGCATAGGTACGACAAGACACCGAATTTGAATTTGGTATACGGTGACTTACGTATTCAGGTCCATTAATTGGCGGTGTATTCGTCGAGCACACCACCTGGCGCTGGATATTCTATATCATGTTTCCCTTCTGCTTCATCGGCTCTGTCACCATCCCTTTGCTTCTGACCTTGAAGCCTCGAACCGAATCTCTCAAAGAGAAACTTTTCCGAGTCGATTGGATCGGTGGAGCTCTCTTTATATCTTCATCTACTTCTTTACTCATCGCTATCTCATGGGGTGGCACTCAAGAACCATGGAATAGCTTCCGAACCATCGTTCCTCTCGTCTTAGGCATACTTGGTATTGTTGCTACTGGACTATGGGAAAGCTATGGAGCACGAGAACCTTTACTTCGCCTTAACCTCTTCTATTGCCCTAGTGCCTTTGTGGCTTATGCTGGTGCCATGATCCAAGGGCTTTTGGTAAGATTAAATGCTTGTCTCATGGACAATAACCTGCTAATATGACTTCTAGCTCTACGGCCTTCTTTACTATATCCCACTCTACTTCCTTGCCGTGAAGGAGAATTCTCCTATCGCCACCGGAACGAATCTATTACCAGCTCTCTGTTCACTCGTACCAGCGTCAGTTGTTGTTGGTAGTGTCGTCTCAAGAGCCAACCGTTTCAGATGGGCAATCTGGTCCGGTTGGACTCTGACAACACTTGGCACTGGACTCTTAATCCACTGGGATGCCAACACAAACAAAGCTACCTGGGCTGTAAGTCTTGTCCTCGTCGGTCTCGGTCACGGCCTAGTTCTCAACGCACAAAACTTTGCCACGCAAGCCATCGCTCGTCCAAGGGATGAAGCTTACGCCGCTGCCATGTATGCATTCCTACGCAGCTTTGGAATGGCGATTGGTGTCGGTGTTGGCGGTTCAGTCTTCCAGAACGTCATGCTGATCAAGCTCGACCAGTTGGGCCTGCCTGCCTCGCTGGCTAAGGATGCGGAAAGCTATATTGCAGTCTTCCGCTCCCTTCCCTCAGATTCGCTCATGAAGCATCAAATCCTCGAAGCTTACACGTATGGTATCCATGGAGTCTTTGGTGTGTACTGCGGTATGGCTGGCCTTGCTGGACTGCTTTGCCTTGCGATGCGTCACTTCGATATGAACAAGGAGCTTGAGACGGAGCACAGATTAGCGGAGAATCGGCTCTCTAAGATGCTCAACGGTTCAGACTCCATCAATAACGACTTGAAAAATTCTTTTGATGTTTGATACAGTTTTCGCGATTGTTCCACGCATTTTGAACATAGCGGGCTCGCCACAGGTTAATTATATTTGTTCCTGTACATATTTCACTAGCGCATGGTCCGCACCGGCTCATGGATCACTCGGGTCGTTGCACAACTCAACGAAGTTCAACTACAAATATCTTCGTAATGGCTTATTCAATCAGTTCCAAATTCGTTCGTGAGGTTTAAATTAGCCTATGGAATACATATATGGAGTTTGGAATCAATATACTTCGTGCCTCTTGAGATACTTTGATTCTAAGCTCCATTGTCGTATTTTTAACTTAAAGCGCTTTTTCTCAGCATTGGCGACCGCAATTACCTTCAAATTTGGCCATAAGGTTTAAAATAGTATAGAAAATATTCTTATGGAGTTTTAGAGCCATCGATTTTGCGGTTGAAGTTCATCGATTTGGGCACAAAATCGAGAAACACGTTAAGGGTCTTGGTTTGGCCCCAGCATGGCGAATATTTATAAGGCGGTCTGTTCTCGGACGCCGAAGTGCACCGGGTGTTGATGGATAATAGAATCTCTACGTATGTTCTCAGAATCTCAATACTTCAATTCTCCAATTGAAAATGGCAACTTACAAGTACATCAACAAACTCGAAGGAAAGCGCGTTCTCATCTTCGGTGGGACCTCTGGCATTGGCTATGCGGTTGCCGAGGCGGTACCGTATCGTTTTGAAACATGGTGCAAAGCTGGTCATTTCAGGATCCAACACAGAAAAGCTCACGAAAACAGTTCAACGACTACGAACATCGTATCCTCACGTCAAAGACCAAATTGTCACAGAAGCGTGTGACTTATGGCAAACATTTGCACTGGAAGATAACCTCCGACGTCTCTTCAAAACCGTCTCAGAAAATGGAACCAAATGGATCGATCATATTGTCTTCACTTCCAGTGATCGATTGAATCTCACTGGTGGAATACCTCTAGCAGGCACAGATCTCAATGTCTTCAATTCAATCATGAAGGTGAGGGTCTTTGCGCCGACGCTTATCGCCAAAATTATTGCCACATTTGAATTCGTCAACAAATCCATCACATCCTCCTTCACACTTACGTCCGGTACCGCCCACCTTCGTCCTCCGAAGACCTGGGCTATCGTTACCATGACTTCAGGGGCACTTTTAAGGTCTCGCAAGTGGATTGGCAGTTGATCTTGCGCCGATCCGCGTTAATGTTGTGAATCCTGGCGCTGTACAGACCGAATTGTCAATTGTTCCACAGACTACCCGATGCGGTCTTGGAAAACTTCAAGGAAGCTTCCATAACGAAAAGACTCGGCCGACCTGAGGAAATTGCGGAAGCCTATCTGTACTTCATGATGGATTCTTCGGCTGATGGGACGGCCGTTCGTTCTGACCATGGTAAAGTCTTGTCTACGTAAGATAGTCGCCACGGTACGATAGCGACTCATTACAAATTTCGTTAATTCCGCCGAGCATTTTCTACTTTTCGCTATCCGTCATTTGTGTCAGCAGTTACGGACACAGCCTACGTCTGTCTCATGTTACGAGAGACTGTGTACCTCTAATTGAAAATAGTCATAAGCTGCAGCTCGGGTTCTCG